>Ga0209152_10000731_pt1 | contig 14095 bp, 10 predicted proteins | sample GraSoiAngelo_107_FD_185873 | JGI IMG/M metagenome (GOLD analysis project Ga0209152, IMG submission 185873) | Grasslands soil microbial communities from the Angelo Coastal Reserve, California, USA - 14_0903_09_30cm (SPAdes) (version 2) | ecosystem: Environmental > Terrestrial > Soil > Grasslands...
CGAACCACCTTGGATTTAGGTTTTAGCCTCGAAAGCATTCGGGGTTAAAACCTACAGTCAAGGTGACCGGCCTGGAACTCGCACATCCAGGAGGTTATATGCAACACAAGGTCACGGCCCAAATCGGGGCCACTCACATCTCCATCGAGACCGGCAAAATCGCCAAGCTCGCCGACGGCGCGGTCATCGTTTCATGCGGCGACACCATGGTGCTGGTCAGCGCCGTCTCGGCCACCACCATCAAGGAAGGTCAGGATTTTTTTCCGCTCACGGTCGATTATCGCGAAAAAGCAGCGGCGGCGGGAAAATTTCCGGGCGGTTATTTCAGGCGCGAAGGCCGGCCAACGGAAAAGGAAACGCTCACCTCACGTATGACTGATCGGCCACTCCGGCCGCTCTTTCCGCAAGGATATTTCTACGACACCCAAGTCATCAGCCTGCTCCTGAGCGCGGATGGGGAAAATGACCCCGACATTCTCGCGCTCAACGGCGCGTCGGCTGCGCTGTGTGTTTCCGACATTCCGTTCGCTGGACCGATTGGCGCCGTGCGTGTCGGTCGTGTGAATGGCCAGTTCGTCGCGAACCCAACGCACACGGAGCGCACTCAAAGCGATCTCGATCTTGTTTACGTCGGCACGGAAAACGACGTAATCATGATCGAAGGCGCAGCCAAGGAAGTGCCGGAAGTCGAGTTTGTGAGAGCGCTCGAGTTCGCGCACGGACATGCGCGCGAGATGATTCGCATTCAAAAGGAACTCGCCACGCACGTGGGCAGACCGAAACGCGACATGCCGCTGCTGCAAGTAAATCAGGATTTGCTCGAAATCGCATACCGGGTGGCGGGCGATCGGATCGAAGGCGCGCTCTACAGCGAAGGAAAAGTCGCGCGCGCGAAAGCAGTCGATGCGCTGCGCGAAGCAGTAAAGGCGGCGATCCTGGAAAAACATCCCGAGGCTGACAAATTCGCCATCTCGCAAGCGTTCGATCACGTCCAGAAGAAAGCATTTCGCATCAGCATTCTTGACAAGAAGAAACGCGTGGATGGCCGCGCGTATCAGGATTTGCGGTCGATCAATTGCGAAGTGGGCGTTTTGCCGCGCGCACATGGCTCGGCGATTTTCCAGCGCGGCGAAACCCAGGCGCTCGCGCTCGCCACCCTCGCGCCGATCGAAGAAGCGCAGATGATCGATGCTTACGGCGGTGGCGAACAATCGAAGCGGTTCATTTTGCATTACAACTTCCCGCCGTTCAGCGTGGGCGAGACTGGGCGGACCGGCGCGCCCGGGCGGCGTGAGATCGGTCACGGCGCGCTGGCTGAGCGTTCGCTCGAACCGGTTGTGCCAAGCGAAAATGATTTTCGTTACGCCATCCGCATCTCCAGCGAGATCATGGAATCAAACGGATCGACATCGATGGCGAGCGTGTGCGGCGGCATGCTCGCGCTTATGGATGCCGGTGTGCCGGTGAAAACGCCGGTCGCAGGAATTTCCATCGGTTTGGTTACCGAATACGGCGAAGATCGACAATTGCAGCGCTACGAATTGCTTACCGACATCATCGGTTCTGAGGATCATTTCGGCGACATGGATTTCAAACTTTGCGGCACAGATGCCGGCATCACCGGTTACCAACTCGATCTGAAACTCCCCGGCATCAGTCACAAAATCATAGCCGAGGCAATTCTCCGCGCGAAAGAAGCGCGCACGAAAATTCTCGAGGTCATGCGCGGTGCTCTCGATAAACCGCGGCCGGAATTGTCGAAGTACGCGCCCCGCATCGAGACGATCAAAATCAATCCGGAGAAAATCGGCGCGCTCATCGGACCTGGCGGCAAAACCATCAAAGGCATCGTCGCGGAGACCGGCGCGGAAATTAACATCGAAGACGACGGCTCCGTGCACATCTACGCCACCAGCGGCGAGAGCATGGCGCGCGCGAAAGAAATTATCGGCGGCATGACGCGCGAAATCGAGATCGGCCAGACTTATCAAGGCCGCGTCGTTTCCGTGAAAGAGTTCGGCGCCTTTGTCGAAGTTTTCCCCGGCAAGGACGGCCTCGTCCACATTTCCGAGCTTGCGGATTTCCGCGTCAAACGAACGGAGGACGTCGCAAAAGTCGGCGACATGATCTGGGTCAAATGCATCGGCATCGACGACAAAGGCCGGGTCAAGCTTTCGCGCAAAGCCGCGCTCAAAGAACGCGCCGAAGCGGAGACCGGACAAGCTGCGGCGGCTGAGCAGCCCGGCAAATAACAATTTGTAGCGCCGCTCTCTGAGCGTCGACTTATTGTAGTTAGCGACAGTCATAGACCGCCGCTACAGGATAATGAAAGCCGGGTTCCTTGAGAAACTGATCGAGCGACTCGGCCGCATCGGGCCGGAGGAGGTCCAGAATTATTTTCTGCGGCTGGCGCAGGAGAAAGGTTTTCTCGAGACCGTCTTTAACGCCATCCAGGAAGGGATCATCGTAACCGATTCGAAAGGGCGCATCACCTATCTCAACGATGCGGCCTGCGAATTATTCGGACTCGAGGCTGGCAATGCCATCGGCAAACGGCTCGACGAACGCATGCGCGGCCTTGATTGGGAATCATTGACGCAAAGCGGAGGACCAGTCAGCCGCGACATGGAAATTTTTTATCCAGCGAACCGGTTTATTAATTTCTACATCGTGCCGCTGATGATCGAACACCGCGATTCCGCAGCCGTGGACGCTCTCCCCGGAACGCCGCGGTCGGCGATCGCGGCTACAGGCGAGCAGGTTGGTCACGCGATGATTTTGCGCGACATCACCGAGAGCCGGCGCTCCGCGCAGCAAACGCTCGAGTCCGAGCGATTAAACGCGCTCACCTTGCTCGCCGCCGGCGTGGCGCACGAGATTGGCAACCCGCTGAACTCACTTCACATCCATTTGCAGTTGATGGAGCGCAAGGTGCGCAAACTAAAGGGTGAAGCGCGTCAGGAATTGCAAGAATCAATCGCCGTCGCCCGCGCCGAGATAGGCCGGCTCGATTCCATTGTCACGCAATTCCTGCGCGCGATTCGGCCTTCCAAGCCGCAACTGCATCCGGAAAGCGTGAACGCGATTGTCAATGAAGCAGTGCGCTTTTTCGCGCCAGAAATTCAGGATCGCGACGTCGTGGTCGAGCAGGAACTGCGTTCCGATCTGCCGCTGCTCCAGCTCGATCGCGACCAAATCAAGCAGGCGTTCTATAACGTGATCAAAAACAGCTTCGAAGCGATGAAGCGCCGTGGCATCCTGCGCATCCGCACCGACATGGACGACACGCACGTCCTCATCAGTTTCATCGACACCGGCGGCGGCATGTCCCCAGAAAATCTGAGCCGCGTTTTTGAACCTTATTTCACAACGAAATCGTCCGGCACCGGCCTCGGTCTCTTAATTGTGCGCCGCATCGTGCGCGAACATGGCGGCGAATTGTCGATCGAAAGCAGCCAAGGCAAAGGCCTCACGCTGACCATTCGATTGCCCTATCTGGACAAACGCGTTCGCATGCTTGAGGCGGGAACCGCGGACCGTCCCAAATAGCCGGCGGTCTTATTCCCCGCTGAATGTCTTTTTCAACCACGCCTCCAGCTCGCGCAAAAGAAGGCCGAGATAAGCGCCGGGTGATTCCTCGAAAAGATCGACAATGCGCGAGCTAAGATCTTGTTTCGGCTCTTCAATAGTTCCCGAAAGATGAACCGTCGTCCAAAGATAACCACCGCGCTCGCGGGCAAAGATTTCTTCCGGCTTTGGCAGCCAGTCGAGATATTCACGCGTGACCCCGAGTGCAATGGCGCCACCTAACGAACCGCGATTGATCGAAATCGCGCCTTCAATCCGAAATTTTCCCTTCTCTTCGAGCGCGATATTTTTGACCTCGATCTTCGGGTAACGCCAGGCCAAATCGAGCGAGCAATCGTTTAGTCGCAAATGCTCGAGCGATCTTTTTTGCGCCAGCGTCGCGAGCTTTTCCAGAAAGGGAAGCTGGTCGATCCGCGCGTCACACACGCGCAACGATCCTTCGCCTGCTGAACTTTCCAGCTTTGAATTTTTTCCCGTCCAATGAACTGCGCCGGCGCCCACGCCGGCAAAATGTTCTTTCCAATTTGAAGGCAGCCAACCGCGAATTGGCAGCCGATCGAAACTCACATTGAAATCGACGCTCTTATCTTGGCCAATGCCTACTCCTCCCGCGCCGTGAATGCTTCCGTCGCTCGCCGCGGCGAGCGCGTCCGGCGCAAGATCGAGAGCGTAAAGCGTGAGCAGTGTTTTGGTGATCAGCAAGTGCATGTGGCGCAGATAAAGATCGGGAATGAGCGCCATCTTCAGGGCACCGCCGGTTGCGCGATATTCGAAGTCGCTCCCGTGTGGCGTAATCAGCAATCGCGTGCCGAAAAAGCCCGCTCCCTCGCCTCGGAATTGCCAGGTCACGTTGGCCGGTTCCGATTTTATGTGCTTGAGATAAACGCGATTCGGCAAAAAAACCGAGAACCACGGCTTCGATGGAACCCCTTCCGGATTGGCTTCGTAAATCTGGATTCCTACTTCGCCCGATTGAATGTGCACTTCATCCAGCTCCCAGCGTCGCAGAAAAATGCCCCAGGGATTAAACTTCGCCCTCAGGCCGCGAGCATTCATTGTCTTGAGCGCTTTCTTTCCATCGCTGGCTTGGAAGCTCTCGCTTTCCACCGCCGCAAAACCGGTGCGGCGGATCGGCGCATAATGTCCGCTCGGAAAGTGCAGGCCTTTAGCCGTCTCGTCCTCGATCTTGGCGCGAAATCGATCGCTCTCGACGTAACGAGTCAGCCACGGATTGCAAAGCACAACCGCGCCCGCCACTACGAGAAAAACCACAATCGCTCCCGCCCAAATCAGCCAACGCCTTCGCAAGATCGACAACATCGTTCAACGGAACAGAGGCGTCCATGTCCGCCAAAGGACGGACTCGCTGCGGCGAGCCTGTGCGGCACGCGGACATCCTGTCCGCAGTTCTTGCTTCACCGGAGTGCAACTCCACCCCGCGAGCCGGTAGCAAGCCTAAATGTTGGATGGCGACTGACAATGAATCTAGAAAGCGCAGGCGCGGCCCCAGTGATGTCCGTTGTGATCCCTGCAATCGGAGTGCGTGCCCCAACAAGAGTCAAGCCTGGCAGCGATTGTAAGACGGCTTCTACCAACAGACAGCCACCGCCGTTCCGAGATAAGTGTCGTCGGTCAGTTGCTTGAGCATGAAATCGGCGACATCGGCGCGCGAGATGCGGTTCGTCCGAAGAAAGTTGCCCAGGTTAGGCCCGTGACGATAACTGCCGCGCGCCGAGCCATTCGTCAGCACCGCGGGCCGGACAATCACCCAATCGACGCCGCTTTCTGCGATCAATTTTTCCTGCCGCACTTTGTCCCAGAAAATGAAAGGCAGAATCAACGGGATGACGAAGAACGTGTAAAGTAGGCCGAGACGTCCGACGCTGTTGCCGATTCCGAGCGAACTCTCGCAGACAAGGCGCGGCACATCGCACGTTTTCATCGCGCGCAGGATGTTGCCGGTGCCTTCGGACAAAATCTTGTTCGGATAAAACCAACGCTTATGACCGAGCGCGCAGACGACCACGTTCTGCCCGCGCACGGCCGACTCCAGCGACGCGTAATCCAGCACGTTGCCTTTGACGATACGCAAATTCGGGTGCTCGACCTTCAGCCTGGCGGGCGTGCGCACGAACGCTGCGACTTGATGGCCGAGCTCCAATGCTTGTCGCACCAGTTGCCGGCCAGTTCCGCCGGTCGCACCGATGATCAAGATGTGGAGCCGGTTTCCCCATCCGCGCGAAACAGGTTTAACGGCCGTCCGACTTTTTGGAGCCTTGCGCGCGAGCGCGATCGAGAGCGCAAGCCCGTACACAATCAAGAAAATTATGATCTTCACGCTTCTAATCGCCGCGGTTGCCGGCCTGGGGCTACAAAGCCATCTCTAAATTCCAAATTCCAAACGCCAACATCCAGGGAAATTGGAACTCCCAAACTTCAAACATCCAAAGAGTGGCTGCGCTTTGAGGATTTTGGAACTTCGATGATTGATATTTTCCTTGGGAACTTGGAGCTTAGGATTTAGATCTTTTCCCAAGGTCCCGGTTCAATGTTCCTCCGCGGTTTATTTTGGGTCTTTCACTTGTTTGCGGACCGCTTCGAAAAGTCGCCCGATCCCGATCTGACTCAAGCGATTGGCGACGAACGCCGGAATGAGGCCGCCGGTGTCGGTATAAACGGAATAGGTAGCCCGGGTTTTGTTTGCGCCATCTGGCTCGAGCAGCCACCCGCCATCGCACACTTTTACCCGGACAACGCCTTTCTTTTCCGGAGGACCGAGTTCATTCGCCGGCGCCCACTGACTCAAATAGACCAGGCCACCAGCGGCAGGCCATGATTTATTCCAGACGCGCAAAGTGTAATCGCGGTCGGCGCAAATTTTTGGCGAGAGCCGTTGGTATCCCACGAGACAATCGCTTTCGCGTTTAACCAGCCGGCATTCGGCCGTGTAGGGCATGAAGTTAGGGTAATTCTCAAAATCATCGATCACCACATGAACCGCGTGAGTCGGCGCGTCAATTAGGCCGATCGCTTTGAACTCTTTCAGCGACGAGCCTGAATGGGGACGACTGTAAATGGCAACGTCCTTGGTCTGCGTGACCAGCTTCCAGCCCTCGTTAGGATCGACAGCCTCGGCGCTTTCGGCTGCAATAGTAGCGGACGTTAAATAAATCAGCGACATGATTCCCGTCCGCACCTGATCAAGATACGCAATAGAACTTCATCTCCAACACAGCGGCACTTCGTGTTGAGAGATTTGTCCATTTCGTCAAAATGAAGAAGGGGCTCGCTCGCTAAAGCATTCAATCATTTTCTTCCGCCGCGACATGTACGAGTCAGCGGTAGAACCGCTGCCGGATCGGCTAAAGAACATGCTGTACCGAGTCTTTGCCAACAACCGTTTCTTTCCACGTTTCATTTTGCCCGGTCAAATCGCAAGTGACCCTTTGTTGCAGGAAAATCGCATTTTTAGTATGAAGCCTGTAAGCTAAACTATGCTTTTCGCTCGCAACGAGCTCCTTAAGTGAACGCATACCGCAGTTCTGGCTAATTTATCTTGAATGACATCTGAGGAGAAATTGAGACTGAAGCGTCTTGCTGGCCGATTAGCGCCTTTCGTGATCCCAGCCTCGGTCGCCCTTTTTCCGATTGTTCTAACGCTGTGGGTATTTCGGAGGAACTGGACCTCGATCCCATACGGAGACGACTGGTATACTCCAGGGTCACAAATCGTATCCTTTCTTCAGGGCAGCCTAAGCTTTGTCGATGTTTTCCGGCAGCACAACGAAAGTCGATTACTGTTTCCAACCCTGTATAATTTGTTCCTGGTTGCCGTCACCGGGCGATGGGATTCAAAAGATGCAATCGTGCTGATGTTTGCATTAGCGTGTGCTGGATCCTTCCTTCTCTATATCCTTTTGTCGCGAACCACTGCGTTGACGCTATCTGGCAGACTGTGGGCGTGGGCTCTGTTGAATGCCGTGTTCTTCTGTCCCGCCCTATATGAAAACTTTCTGTGGGGCATATTTCTTGTTAGTCTCACTCCAGGCGTAGCGCTACTAGGCGCGATGGTTGTCAACCTCTCCGAACTGCGCCTTCATTCGAAGATGCTAGTCAATTCAGCCTTGGCTTTCCTGGCCACTTACTCATTTTCCAACGGAATGTTGCTCTGGTTGTTGGCGGTACCGATTTGCGCGGTTCGACAATCGGCTGGGACGAAAAATAATGTCAGGAATTCTGTTGGCTGGTACGTTGTTTATTTCCTGCTCGGTGTGCTAGCAGTAGCTCTCTATTTTCGTCATTTCACCCACCCGACACAACTCCCGCGATTTGCTACTTCCGTCAGTAACGCTGCGCCGCTCTTCCATTTTCTACTGCTATGGTTGGGCAACGTTTTCGCGCCAGCCGGAGCAGACGCATTGTTTGCTGGCTGCCTTTCTCTGGCAGCCTTTGCTGCATTGACCGTTGTCGCTATCAAAGTCGCTCGGCGGCAGGGAAACTTTTGGCGCTCCTACCCCTGGCTTATGATCGCGGCCTACGGTCTGATATCGGGTGCAATTACAGCTTCCGGCCGGCTGGGTTTTGGGCTGGGTACGGCCCTTGCCCCCAGGTATTCGGTCGTGAGCGTCTTCTTTTACATCGGATTGGCTGGTCTTGCAGTTAGCCTGTGCGATTATTGGATGGCTGATTCGTATGTACTCAGTTCTCGTGAAATTTTCGCGACAGGACTGGTTATCGGCATTTTTGCTGGCGTGTGGTTGAGCGGATTCAGCAATCACTTGATTCGCGCAAAGCTTGTCCGCGAAGAACGGAAGGCTCTCGCTTTGGCGGTGCGATGGATTCCGGCCATTCCAGATAACCCAGATCTAGCGCTCTCAAAAGTGCCGCCCAAAGTGATTGCTGAAAAGGCGAGCGCTCTTTCGAAGCACGACGCTCTACGTCCGTGTTTCGTCTCGCCATCGCTTGTTTCAACGGTCCGCCAAATTCCTCCTCATGCAGATTCGCCTGCGGGGCGGCTGACGACGGCTCGCTTTGGCGATGATCACCGCCTGTTGCTCACCGGTATAGCTTGGCTTCCGTATCGCAATGCGCGAGCGGATTGCGTTGTAGGTGGATATGTCAATTCAGAAGATAGGCTCACACCGTTTACGGTCTTCAAACCGACTTACGACCAGGAAAACGTCAAAAGGCGCTTTGACCTCAAGCATCTTCCACCGAATGGATTTGCTGCATCCATCGACTCCGAAAATATTCCGATGGGAGATTTCATTCTCCGGGCGTGGGCAGTGGATTTGAGAGCGGAGCGCGCATTTCCTATGGCCGGAGTGATCGCGATGCAATGAGCCAGTTCAGAATTGGATGCCAACGAATAAGATATCGTATGAAGCTTTTTCTTCCGCAAAGGTCACGTGGTAAAAGGTTGCGCCTTTCTTGGCCATTGCACGAATGCAACCGATCGCCGCGTTGCTCGAATGGATCGAGCAAGGGCGTCAGTTTCGGCACGAAGAAGATTATGCTGCGCTGCTGGGCAATGAATTTGCGATCGACCAAACGGGAAATTCGCAGAAACATTTCACCACATGGTGGTTTTTTTCTGTCACAAAAGCGAGAGCATGCGACCGGCTGAATTCGGCCTGACAGCAGCACGATTCGTGTTAACCAAAATCTCTTTCATCTAAGGATAATTCTCTGCGATGGAGCTTTCGATCGTCACGACCTTGTTCCAATCCGCTCCCTACGTCGATGAATTCTATCGTCGGGTGCGGACGGAAGCTGAGAAGATTGCGTCGGCTCTGGAATTTGTTTTCGTTAACGACGGCTCGACCGACCGCTCGCTGGAGGCTGCCCTGGATCTGCAAAAACAGGATGGACGCATCCTGGTGGTGGATTTGTCGCGTAATTTTGGCCACCACAAAGCGATGATGAGCGGGCTGGAGCACGCCAAAGGCGATCTGGTTTTCCTCATCGATGTCGATCTTGAGGAACCGCCGGAAATCCTCGGCACGTTTTTCGACTCGCTTAATAAAGAGAACGCGGACGCGGTCTATGGCGTGCAGTCGCCGAGGCACGGCCCATGGCTCGCACGAACGCTCGCAAATTTGTTTTACTGGATGTTTGAAATTCTTTCCGATTATCGGATTCCGCCGCATTCGCTCACCGCGCGACTGATGACGCGCCGATATGTCGATGAACTCGTGCGGCACAAAGAACATCTCTCGAATATGATCGGCCTGTGGGAATTGACCGGATTCAAACAAGTAGCAGTAGGCGTGCGAAAAAGTCCGTTCAAGGGGACAACCACGTACACGTTTCGCCGGAAACTGGCGGAAGCCTTTTACGCCATTACTGCTTTCAGCAGCAAACCGTTGCGACTGATTGCCTATCTCGGTTTGTTAGTCACGGCGCTCTCGGCAATTTGGGCGATCGTGCTCGTGATCGGATACTTCGTCTTCGGTATCTCCACAACCGGATGGACCTCGTTGATCGTTTCAATCTCCCTGTTCAGCGGTTTGATTCTGTTTTGCCAGGGGATCATCGCCGCGTATCTCGCAGTGATTTTCATCGAAACGAAAAATCGCCCTTACACAGTGATTAGAAAAATCTACCAGGCCAAATCGCCATGATCATTCCGTTTAATCGGCCCGCGGCCATGGCCCGGGAACTTGAGTATATTACCACGGCAGTGGAAACCGGGGGCATCGGCGGCGCGGGTGAATTCGCTGCGAAATGTCAGGCGCTGTTGGAAAACGCGCTCGGTGTAAAGAAAGCGTTGCTCACCACATCTTGCACGGCTGCTTTGGAAATTACGGCCATGCTCATCGACTCGCAACCGGGCGACGAAACTATTCTGCCTTCGTTCACGTTTCCTTCGACGGCAAATGCGTTTGTTTTGCGCGGCGCAAAACCGATTTTTGTCGATATTCGGCCGGACACGCTGAACATCGATGAGAATCTCATCGAACGACATTTGACCAAGCGCACGAAAGCCATCGTGGCAGTGCATTATGCCGGCGTCGCTTGCGAGCTGGACGCCATTGTCGATCTTGCCCGCGGGCGCTCCATCGCATTGATCGAAGACAACGCCCACGGCTTGTTCGGAAAATACAAAGACCGACATCTTGGCACGTTTGGTTGTCTGGCCACGCAAAGCTTTCATGAAACGAAAAATTTCAGTTGCGGGGAAGGCGGCGCCCTTCTGATCAACGACGAGCGATTCATCGAGCGCGCCGAAATGATCCGCGAGAAAGGGACCAATCGGGCGCGCTTTTTCCGCGGTGAAGTGGACAAATACACCTGGGTTGATTTGGGATCGAGCTACGCGCCTTCAGACATTCTCGCGGCGTATCTGCTGGCGCAATTGGAAGTGCGGGAGAAGATCCAGAAGCTGCGCGAAGACATCTGGAATTTTTATGCCGCGCATTTGCGCGAATGGGCGGAGCGCTGCGAAGCGCGCTTGCCTGTAGTGCCGCACTACACCGACCAGGCGTATCACATGTTTTATGTGCTGATGAAAACCGGCGAAGACCGCGACCGGTTAATGGCGCATTTGCGTCAGGCCGGAATGCAAAGCGTGTTTCATTATCTGCCGCTCCATCTTTCGAAGATGGGACAGTCATTCGGAGGCAAGGAGGGTGATTGCCCGGTGACAGAGAGCGTCAGCGAACGTTTGCTGCGGCTGCCATTTTACAACACCTTAACGAAGGGCGAGCTGACCCGCGTCGTGGACGCGATGGAAAAATTCCAGCCATGCAGTTGATCTACAAGAGTTCTGCGCTTTACAAAATCACTAATCGGTTGTTGTACGGTCGCCACCACCGCACACGTTATCGAGCGATTGCCGATCTGATCCCGCCGCGCGCGAGCGTTGTCGATCTTTGCTGCGGTCCGGCCACCCTCTATTATCGGTTTCTGCGAGGTAAAGATGTTCGCTACACCGGTCTGGATGTCAGTCCCAGTTTTATCGCCGCGCTCAACAAGGCCGGTGGTCATGGCATCGTGTGGGACTTGCGATCGAATACAGCGTTGCCGCGCGCTGACTACGTCATCATCCAGGGCGCGCTCTATTTTTTCCTGCCGGACCCATCACCGCTTATCGATCGGATGCTTACCGCCGCGAACAGAGAAGTCATTATTGCCGAAGCAATTCGCAATCTTTCCAGCAGCGCAGTTCCGGGAGTTTCTAAGCTGGCCAAGAGATTGGCTGGCGCGGCACAAGGAAGCGAGGCCGTGCGTTTCAGTGAGGAAACCCTCGACCAATTGTTTGCCGATTACGGGCCGGAATCGAAGCGCTCGTTCAAAATCCCAGGCGGCAGGGACAAGGTTTACGTGCTGAGAAAAACTGGCGTACCAGTTGGCGTCCAGTGAGTCCGGAGAGCTTGATTCAATCGACTGAAGCTGCACCGGTCGATCTGGAGGAAACATATTGGTGGTACCGGGCTCGGAAAGAAATCATCGCCGACACGGTGCAGCGATATCTTTCGCCCGGCAGCGATATCATCGACTTCGGTTCCGGCTCGGGCGTCATTGCCAGACATCTTGTCGATCTTGGATTCAAAGTTTTCGCTGCCGATATCTCCCCGCTCGCGCTTGCGGCTTGTCGCGAACGCGGACTTAACACGATCGACCTCAATGGCGACTGGCCCGCACCCGCGAGCGCCGATTGCGTCCTGGCCTGCGATGTTATGGAGCATGTCGAAGATGACGTCGGCTTGTTGCGAAAATTGAAAGTGACGTTGCGTCCCGGTGGTTGGTTGATTGCAGCTGTGCCGGCCTACGATTTTCTTTGGAGCGGAGAGGACTACATTTCCGATCATTTCCGCCGATACAACAAACCACTGCTGGAAAAACGAATCGAGGAGGCTGGGTTCGTCATCGAATGGTGCAATTACTTCAACACGCTGCTGCTTCCTCTGGTCACCGCTGCCGTTCTTTACAAACGCCTGCTGCGTCCGCGCGACATGTACAAATCCGACGTGGAACCGCTGCCCGAGTGGCAAAACGACATTCTCTACCGGATCTTTGCCATCGAGCGAAGCATTCTGCCCCGCTGCCGTTTTCCGGCTGGTGCCAGCATCTTGTTAGTCGCCCACGTGACAGGATAGTTCGTTAGATCATTGAATCGTTAAATTTCTAAATGGATCTCCAGCCCACCATCCTCATCGTCGATGATGAGAAGCATACCCGCGATGGCTTGCGGCGTTTGCTCGAAAATGAGTATGACGCGTATGTCGCGGCCGACATCGCCGGCGCGAGCGATGTGCTCGAACGCGAGCAGATCGATATTCTCCTCACCGATCTGCGCCTGGGCAACGAAAATGGGATGACGTTGATCGATCGCGCGCTGAAAATGCCGCACCCGCCGATCTGCATCATGATGACGGCGTATGGCTCGGTTGATATCGCGGTCGAAGCAATGAAACGCGGCGCCTACGATTTTGTGACCAAGCCGCTTAATCTCGACAAGGTCGAAATGCTGATCGCGCGCGCGCTCGGCGCCCGAAAGCTGGAGCAGGAAAATCGCACGCTTCGGCAGCAAGTGGATGAGCGTTACGGCCTGGAAAACATCATTGGCGAATCGGCTGTGCTGCGTGAAGTGCTTGACACCATTCGGCAGGTCGCTCCCTCTTCGGCAAACGTGCTGATCGAAGGCGAGAGTGGTACCGGCAAAGAGTTGGCCGCGCATGCCATTCATAATCTGAGCCGGCGAAACAAGGCGAAATTCGTGGCGGTGCATTGCGCCGCGCTTTCGCCGCAATTGCTCGAGAGCGAACTGTTCGGTCACGAGAAAGGCGCATTCACCGGCGCGCACGAGCGCCGGATCGGCCGGTTTGAACAGGCGAACGGCGGCACGATTTTTCTCGATGAAGTGGCCGAGATCGATGCGAGCACCCAGGTAAAATTGCTGCGCGTGATGAGCGAGGAGCGCGCGTTCGAGCGCGTGGGCGGCAATCAAACCCTGCGCGCGGATGTGCGGCTCATCGCCGCCACCAACAAGAATCTCGAAACACTCGTGCGCCAAGGAAGATTCCGCGACGATCTTTTCTTTCGCTTGAACGTCGTGCGCATCACGATGCCGCCGTTGCGCGAGCGCAAGGAAGATATTCCGCTTCTCGTCCGCGGATTTTTGCGCCATTTCTGTAAGGCAAACGAAAAACGACTTCTCGATCTAACGCCCGACGCCATGGACGCACTCCTCACTTACAACTGGCCCGGGAACGTGCGCGAGCTGCGCACCGCGATCGAGCACGGCGTCGTCATGGGCACCGGCCCGAAGATCACAGTGCGCGATCTCCCGACGGCGCTGCGACAAGCAGCCAGCGCTGTGTTGCCCCGCGGAATTTCAGCAGCGAAAGCGTTCGGCGAAAAATCCAGTCCGCTCGATATTCGCGAGACGGAGAAAAAATTGATCATGCAAGCGCTCGCCGCAACTAATGGAAACGTGACGGGCGCGGCGACAAAGCTCGGCATCAGCCGCCGAACGCTGCATCGAAAGATTAACGAAATGAAC
>Ga0209152_10000745_pt1 | contig 13906 bp, 14 predicted proteins | sample GraSoiAngelo_107_FD_185873 | JGI IMG/M metagenome (GOLD analysis project Ga0209152, IMG submission 185873) | Grasslands soil microbial communities from the Angelo Coastal Reserve, California, USA - 14_0903_09_30cm (SPAdes) (version 2) | ecosystem: Environmental > Terrestrial > Soil > Grasslands...
CGAGCTTCCGAACGACGTGCGGCAATTCGACTACGACACAATAACCGATGTGATTTTTCACATTCGCTACACGGCGCGCGAAGGCGGAGGCCTCTTGAAGAAGGCGGCGGTCTCCAATCTCAACGACCGAATCAGCGCCGCGCAGACCACCGGGTCCGTTCGATTCTTCTCGATCAGGCACGAGTTCCCTTCGGATTGGGCCCGGTTCAAAAGCGCGAAGACGCCGCCCGGCGCGCCGCTTTCAATTACGCTTCGTCCCGAGCACTACCCGTTTTGGATACTGGGCAAGAAAATCGTTGAGTTGAAGAGGCTGGACATAATCGCGAGAACGGCCGCGGCCAGGGTGGATATCTCAGACGACTCAGGAAAGAAGACCGATGCATTGATCAAGGATGATACGCTTGGCGGCTTGTGCAAAGGCAAGCTGACCAACATCCCTCTGCCCGCTCCGACCGGCAAGTTCTCTTTGACCTTCGGCGATAACGCCGTCGAGGATCTATGGTTCGCGCTGACGTGGGGCTTCAAACCCTAATGACTGTGATATAGTGCAGCCCTAAAATGTTCGGAGGGATTTCTTTATATGCGATTGAAGCTCGTTGCCGGAATTGCGCTTGCCTGGCTGCTCAGCGTACCCGTGCTGCCGCATTTTCAGGAGCAGCCCGAAGTCGTATCCGCAAAAGGCAAGAAATTCTACGCGCGAGCCGATGAGAAAGGCGCTGTCGCTGAAGCCGTTAAAAACCTCGCGGCTAATCCCGCCAATATCGACTTGATGATCGCGCTTGGGCAATCTCAGGCAGGTACATGGCATTTTCGAGATGCGATCTCTACATACACGGCAGCCATCAAAATCGGTATATCACGACTCGACAACTCGACAAAGCCATAGAAGATCTCGAGCGCGCGGCTAAACTCGACGAAACCAGCTACGACATCTTGTATCACCTCGGTCTTGCTTACTATTTAAAGGGCAAGTTTGATAAGGCGGCGGAGGCTTACGAGCGATGCCGCCGTCATGCCGAAGGGGACGATGCGATTGTTGCCGTGTCCGACTGGCTGTATATGAGCTACAAGCGGGCGAAAGACGACTTCGAAGCGTCCGGCGTTCTTCAGCGCATCAGGATAGGAATGCAGGTTCAGGAGAACAAGGCTTACTACGATCGGCTCTTATTCTATAAGGGCTTGAAGAGGGAAGCCGAGATCTTCAATCCGAAGATGGGCGATTTAGAGGCGGCAACCGTCGGCTACGGGCTCGGCAATTGGTATCTATGCAATGGCGAGGAGTCGAAGGCGAAGGAGTATTTCGAGAAGATAGTCGCGGGACCGTATTGGCCGGCCTTTGGATTTATCGCCGCCGAAACAGACCTGGCGAAAATGAAATAGAAGGTGAAGCAAGATCGATAATGAGGACATTCTTTAAGGTTCTACTTATTCTTGTGCTGATCGCGGGCTGCTGGGCCTGCGGGGGACCGCGGCCGATCACGAGTCAAACCAGTCAGGCGGCGGCGCAATCCGGCGAGTTGCGTTTCAAGATACCCGCTGGCTGGGTAGCGGAACCGACGACTTCCAAAATGCGATTCGCTCAATTCAAGCTGCCTCATGCCGATCAGGATTCGGAAGATGGATCGCTGGTCGTGTACTACTTCGGCCAGGGCGAGGGCGGCTCAGTGCAGGCGAACCTGGATCGATGGATCGGACAGATGGTGCAGCCGGATGGAGGCGACTCGAAGAGCAAGGCTCAGACAAAGACTCTCACCCTAAACGGCCTTAACGTGACGACGTTGGATATCACGGGAACCTACACCGCGGAAATGATGCCGGGAGCCGGAGACAAGCAGGACAAAAGCGGCTACCGATTGAGAGCAGCCGTTGTGGAAACACCAAAGGGCGCGTATTACGCGAAAGAAGTCGGTCCGAGCGCCACGATAGCCAAGTGGGACCAGGCGTTTTCGGCTTTTGTGAATTCCTTCGAATTTAAGTGAGATCAGGCAGTCGCCATCCGCATTACGGCGCGGGCGGCTCGCTCGGAAGCGTCGGCGCCTCCTTCTAATAAGCGTGAGCGGACCATGTCGAGGTCCGCTTTCATTGCGGCGCGCTGTTGCGCGTCGGAAAGTATCGCGTAAATGGTCCGCGCTATGTTCTTGCCCGTTGCGTCGCGTTGAATCAACTCTGGAACTATTCGCTTCCCCGCTATCAGATTGACCATCGCAAAGGTATTCAACTTTATCAAAGGCCTGATCAAACGGTAACTCAGCTCCGATCCTCGATAGATAACGATCATCGGAGTGCCAAGCAGGGCCGCCTCAACCGTAGCGGTTCCACTCGCGACGACGGCCAGTTTCGAATAAGCCAACGCGTTATAGGTGTCATTCCGAATCGATTTGACGGGCGAGTTCGCGGCGGCGATCATTCGATCGATCTGCTCGGCTGGTATGGTCGAGGCGACGGGAACAACGAACTGAATCTCGTCCGCCGGAAAACGTGGCAATGAACTCAGATCCGCGGACCCTTCATCACGCGACGAGGCAGTAAGGGATTCGGCTGCTTCGAGCATTATCGGTAAGTGATAGTGAATCTCGCTCGGGCGGCTTCCCGGCAGCAAGGCTATTGTCAGTTTGCTCGGATCAAGTGAGTGCTTCCTTGCGAATTCCGCCGGCGAAGCATCCGCGACAACCGAGCCTGCTAAAGGATGGCCGACGAACTGGGCCTCCACGCCTGCTCCACGGTAGAACTCTTCTTCGAATGGCAGAATTACCAACATACGATCGACGTATTTCTTTATGGCTTTCACGCGATGCGTACGCCACGCCCAGACCTGTGGGCTGATGTAGTAAGTTATTCGAAATTTCAGCCTGCTCAGCCTCCGCGCAAGCCGGAGATTGAAGTCCGGCCAGTCGATAAGGACGACAGCCGCGGGCTTTCTTGCAATCGCGGCGGCAACGAGTTTTCGATAGGCTCGGTAGAGTCGCCCGAGGGCTCGGGCTACTTCAAGTACGCCGATGATGCCTACATCGCGCACATCGACCAGCGTCTCGACACCGGCGGCGCGCATCTCGCTGCCGCCCGATCCGAAGAAATCAAACTGGAAGTCAGGGTAAAGCCGCTGTAGCGCTTTGGCGAGCGCCGCGCCATGCTTGTCGCCGGAAGCCTCTCCCGCGACAAGCATTATGGAAAGTCGGCGGTTCACAGGTGAGAAGGGAAGCCGCAAGCTCCCGTGCCTTTGATTCTCGCGTATACCCTCGCGTGAGCCATTCTCTGGAATGTTGTGGAATGCTACGGGTTTCGAAGCCCTTTTGAATTGCTGTTCTTCTTCTTGTCCTTGTCTTTGCTCGAAGACTTCGGATCAGTTCCGGACGGAGTTGAAGAAGAACCGGAGCCCGGCTTCACGACGACGTCCTGACCGGCTTCGCCCGCCCGCCTCGGCCGTGAATCGACGGCATTTGTAGTTGTTCCCGCGCCGGGCGTCACCGCACCGGCTGATTTCGCGCCGCCGCCCGCAACCTGGGCTCGAGCGACTATATCGTCCACGGTCTGTTCGCGATCGACAATCACGCCCTTCGAAGAGATGTTATTGACCTTGGGCCCGAATACGAAGCCAAGCATGCGCGGGAAGACGCCTTTTCCTTCCGGAGGCGCTTCGGCAACCTTGGTCGGATCGGCTTGAGGAACAGCCTTGTTCCATTTCTTGAGCATTGCTTCCGCTTTATCCCGGAATTCCGAGTGCGGATAGTTGACGATTAAGCGAGATAGATCCTGCGCCGCCGTGTCGGTGTCTTCCTGATCGGATAGAGCGCGGGCGTGGAGATAGAGGGCTTCGTCGAATTTAGAAAATGCCGGATACTTGTTCAGGATTTCTTCCGTGCGCATCTGAGCGGCCTGTGCGGATTGACGGCGCTCATAATAGAACCGCGCCACGTCGAGCTCATGCATGGCCAGGTATTCTTGAATCTCGTTTATGCGAGCTTCGATTTCAGGTTTCTTTTCGGTGGCCGGGTGAAGTTTGAGGATTTCTTTGAGCTGCCTCTCCGCCTGCCGAGCATGGGTAGTGTCGCGGTTGTAAGCGATCACCTGTCGCATATGAATCTCGGCCCGCTTCATCATTACTTCGACGGCCAGCGGATCGTCGGGAAAGAACTGGAGCCACTCGTTGTATTCCACATCGGCCTGGGCCAGGTTCTTGCCGCCGCCTTCCATATAGAACGAGTCGGCGATCGTCAGTTTAGCCACGCGAATCATCGGGCTGTCTGGATAAGTATTGATCGATGTGTTGATCAGCATCCGCCCCTGGTCATAGCTCCCCTTGCGTATAGCAGTCACGCCTTCCCTGAAGAGCTCAAGGTCGCGGCCGGGTTTCGCGTCCTCTAGCGCAACCTTATTCTTAGCTTTTCCTCCACCGCATGCCGACGCGATCAGGGCGATCGAGAAGGCCACAAACAACAACTTAACTGATCTCATAAAACACCTCGGCGCCGCATTATCAGACACGAATACAGCACGCCTCGTCTATGCGGCGGACAAGAAAATTGCACGGAAATTGATCACACTGATCTCATAAAAACACCTCGGCACCGCATTATCAGAGACGAATACAGCACGCCTCGTCTATGCGGCGGACAAGAAATCGCACGGAAATTGATCACACAGTGAGAGGCTCCAGGGCCCTTAGCCTGAGTTCCCGCGTTGCCTTCTCCGGATCGCCGGTTCCGAACACCGCCGTCCCGGCGACGATCCATTCGGCGCCGCGTCGAACTACGGCTGCCACGTTTTCGAGGCCTAGTCCCCCGTCTACTTCAATATGAACATTGAAGCCGGAACGAGCAATCATATCGCGCAGTCGACCGACCTTGTCAAGCGAGCCATCTATAAAGGACTGGCCTCCAAAACCGGGATTGACTGACATTATGAGCACGTAGTCCACAAACCCGAGCGCCTCTTCAACCATCACGAGCGGAGTGGCCGGGTTCAACACCACTCCCGGCTTGCAGCCCAGACCCCGAATAGCGGTCAGCGTCCGATTCAAGTGCGTGACCGCCTCTACGTGGACGGAAATCATCGAAGCGCCCGCGTGCGCGAACTCCTCAATATAGCGATCCGGATCGGAGATCATCAGGTGACAATCCAGAGGAAGTTGGGTCACGCGCCTGGCCGCTTTTACTATCATTGGACCGATGCTGATGTTCGGCACGAAATGGCCGTCCATCACGTCTATGTGGATGAGTCCAGCTCCGCCGCGTTCCGCCGCGCGAAGCTCTTCACCAAGCCGGGTGAAATCCGCGGAAAGAATCGAGGGGGCTATTTGTACATCCATAATAATCGTTGAAGATTTGAAACCTGGATCGGGTCAGCTCAATAACTCACGGGTATCAATGTCGGCCAATCCCGCCGGAACTGACTTCTGCCGTACGGCGGGAGATTCTTGCTGGCGGCCTGAACAGGTCCGCTGCTGACGACTATTGTCAGGCTGGAGTCTTTTTTGACCGATGAATTTTGTATGGGTCTGGTTTCGATGACCTGGCCGCCAGGCACTGAAGCATCGACTCGGCGCTGGATTTTCACTCTCAGACCGGCCTTTTCGGCAAGCTTCTGGGCCTCGGCTTCGGGTTTACCTACGACGTTTGGAACTCGGGTATCGCCGCTTCTGAAGAGAACATAAATGGTGAGCGTAGCGCTCAGCACGAATGCGAACGCGAGCATTATGACCATCGCAATCCTGCGAGAAATCGTCCACAGAATCCCGCGGGCGCGAGGTTGATCCGCTGAACTCATACGGTCGAGTCTAGCATCGCGTCTTCGAGCGCTTCAATGCAATAGAGGCGATTGGGCGTGGCGTGAGCGACAACGGCCTGATGTATACCCGGATCGAGTTTACCGGCTACAACGGCTACGTGGTTGCCCCGCGTATGGCCGAGCGACATGCCTTCTTCATCGAACGGACCTTGAACTAGTACTTCGACCTTGTGATTGACCCATTCTTGATTTCTCTCGAGCGAGATCTCCTTCGCCAGATCGGCGAGCCGCGCAAGCCGCCGGGCTTTCACTTCTCGAGGCATATCGTCAAAGTGGTTCGCCGCGGGCGTTCCCTCACGCTCCGAATAGATGAACATATAAGACATGTCATATTGAACTTCGCGATACAGCGAGAGCGTCTCTTCAAAATCCTCGTCGGTCTCGCCGGGGAATCCCGCGATGATGTCGGTCGAGATGACGGCATCGGGGAGGAATTCCCTGATTTTCTTGATTCGATTCAGATAGAAATCGCGCGTATACTCGCGGGCCATTCGCTTCAGAACTCGATCGGAGCCTGATTGAACCGGGAGGTGAATATAGCGGCAAACCGCGGGCGTGTCGGCTATTGCCTCAATAATGTCATCGTCGAAATTTATTGGATGCGATGTCACGAATCTGACCCGAGGAATTCCGACTCTGCCTACCATCCGTAATAGCTCCGCGAACGACGGATAGCCTTCCAGGCGCGCTCGCCTTACGCCCGTTCCGGGTTCCAATCCATATGAATTCACGTTTTGGCCAAGGAGCGTCACTTCTACTACACCGGCATCCGCCAGAGCGCGCGCCTCGTTCAGTATGTCTTCGGCGTGGCGGGAGACTTCCGGTCCTCGCGTCGTGGGAACAATGCAATAAGTACAGCGATGATTGCACCCGCGCATTATTGTCAAATGGGCCGAGAGCCGGTTGGCGGAGGCGGCGAATAGAACCGCAGCTCGTTATCGAATTCGAAGGATTGAAACCTTCCTCGCTCAATGGCGGGAACTATCTGCGTAATAGCGCCGGGCCCGAGCATAATATCGACGTTGAAGCGCTTACCCATGCGCTGCCCTTCGGGAAGCTGGGCAAGACAGCCGATCAGCCCGATCGTGAGGTTTCCTCGCTGACGCTTTTCTTTTCGAAGCTCGCCCAGCAAAGTCTGGGCTTTTTCTACGGGCTTGCCTCGCACCGCGCAGGTGTTGACGAGAACCAGATCGGCTTCCTTGTAGCTGTCTACAAACGAGTATCCGATTCCGGCCAGCTCCGACCGAATCGCGTGAGTATCATACTCATTCATCTGACAGCCGTATGTGACTATGTGGGCTCGCATGGAATTCCGTATCGTAGCACAGAGCAGGAGCCAATGTGAGGGTGTAGTGTAGCTTAGTGGACAGACTAAAGCAGTTGGGAAACGAGAATATGCAATTGAGTAATGCATGTGAGCATCCAAGCCCGCGGCAAGCTGTTTGTAGCCTGCGGCAAGCTGGCGAGGGGTTTCCCGCCGGTGGTATGGTCCCGATCTGAGTGATTGATCTCAGCCAAAGCGACGACCGCTGATGTTTGCATGATCAAGTCGATGCAATAACCGTGAAAACAACAGTCAATGACGTCGAAATAGCTTATCGCGATGAGGGGACCGGGCTGCCGTTCATTTTCCTGCACGCCTTCCCGATGAATCAGCGAATGTGGGATGAGCAGCTTGAGGCGCTAAAGCCTCACTGCCGCGTCATAACTTTGGACCTTAGAGGATTCGGCGAATCGCAGTCGCCCAACAGCTCTTATTCGCTGGAGGATATGGCGTCCGACGTCCGAGCCTTGATGAAGCACCTATCTATAGACCGCGCGGTCATCGCAGGCCTTTCGATGGGCGGTTATATAGCGATGGCGTTTTATCGAAACTATCCGGACGCCGTTCGGGCGCTGGTTCTATCCGACACTCGAACCGTTTCCGATACTGACGAAGGCCGTTCAAGACGATTCCTGTCCGCTCAAAAGGCCGCGCAGGAGGGCCCCGCGGCGATCGCCCGCGATATGGTTCCCGTATTGTTGGGGCCGACTTCGTTGAAGGAAAGGCCCGATGTGGTCGAGCGCGTGACCCGCATTGCCGAATCCAATCCCTCGCGCGGAATCGCTGCCGCTCAACGAGCGATGGCTGGAAGGCCGGACTCGACTTCGTTGATGTCCGAGGCGCGGATTCCCGTGCTATTGATCCGCGGTTCAGAAGACGCTCTATCTCCGCCTTCAGAGATGGAGGCGATGCAAAAGAACATACCAGCGGCGACTCTGAAAATAATAGATAGAGCGGGTCACCTCTCGAACCTGGAACAGCCCGATCTATTCAACGCGGCTTTATTGGAATTCGTCACGGCCCTAAATTAAACCTGAATTGAAGGTCGATGAAACACGGATTGAACGCTATCCGGCATGTTGACGCGAGCGGGCGTCAACCTCACAATAGATCGGTGATCAAAGCAAAACATGTTTGTTGCAACGCCGCCGTGGCCGGGCTTTTGATGCTCGCGCTCTGTGCTTGCGGCGGCGCGCCGCCGCCCTCGGCAGCGGCCAAACCGGGGATTCAAATCCTCTCGGAAACAACGGATCAAAGCGGCCGCTGTATCGTCTCGATAAAACTGGAAGGAGCTGTCTCTGAAGCCCAGGCCGGGGCCGCCGCTGAATCCGTGATCAACTCGAGAAGATCGCGGTGTCCCTCTATCACGGTCAAGTCATACATCGGAAGTCCGGACGAGACGCCGTATATGGTTTCTTCGTTGGAAGGGACCGGCATAAAGCACCAGCTTGGCCACCAGAGCCAACAACAGCGGATACCGACTCACTAAACCCATCGCGGACACTTTCTTGTTACGTTCGGCGGTATGAACGAGGCTCGCCAACCGATCTATCTCTTTTCAGACAGCCAGCTATTGTTCTGGCGAGAGGAAACGCGCCTCTTTCTCGACTCGGTTCGAGCGCTGATCTCATCCAAATCGCCGCGAGCCGCGTACGTAGGCGCTTCTAACGGCGATGATCCCCGCTTCTATTCAATCTTCGAAGCCGCCATGGAGAGCATTACAATCAGCGAGCGCCGTATGATTCACAGCGCTTTTTCCGACGCCGATCGACGCTTTGTCGTCGACGCGGATCTCGTACTTCTTGCCGGAGGCGACATCGAACGAGGTTGGAGGGTGATCAACGACACCGGCTTGGGAGAGTTGCTCATCCGGAAGTATGCGGAAGGCGCTGTGTTGATGGGAATATCGGCGGGCGCGGCGCAGCTTGGTTTATTCGCTTTGCGCGAAGGCGCGGAATCGGCTGCCGGTCTGATAGAGATGCTCAGGCTTGTTCCGTTCATCGTTGGTTCACACGAGGAGCATGAAGATTGGACGAACTTGCGGTCTACGATTGAAGCTTGTGACGGCAAGGCAATCGGAATAGGGATACCGAGCGGCGGCGGCATGGCATACCATCCGGACGGAAGCGTTCAAGCTCTGAGACGCACTCTGCATGAGTTCACTTCCGTCAACGGGCGGATTCGCGAACGCCTGCTCATCCCTCCGGCGGAGGGCGCCGACCTATCCGGGCGATCTCACTGAAATGGGGGTTGCGCGTCCGACGGTCCATGATGATCATGATGATCATGATGATCATGATGCATTGCGTTTGACTTCGATACTGCATGCCGGCGTCTGAAGAGATTTGATTGCTTGTTTCGGAGGAACTTTCAGAGGTGACCACTTTATCATCGGGGAAAAGCGTCTCTAACGCGGCGTGGTTTGTCGGCCGCAAGCCAAATCCGCGCGCCAAGCTGAGCCTTTTCTGCTTTCCATATGCGGGAGGAAACGCGCTGATCTATCGCAACTGGCACGCAGCTTTGCCGCCGACGGTGGAAGTGCTGCCGGTCCAACTGCCGGGCAGAGGCGGCAGAATGGGCGAGAGCCCGGCGACCGATATCTTCGCGTTAGCCGCCGAGATCGCCTCCGCTTTCGCGCCGGAACTCGATCGGCCCTTCGCGTTTTTCGGACACAGTCTCGGAGCGATGCTCAGCTTTGAGTTGAGCCGTAGATTGCGAGAGGAGCGCGGCAAAGAACCGGTTCATCTATTCGTCTCCGGCCGTCGCGCCCCGCATATCTCGGAGGCGCTCCCAATTACCTATAACCTCCCCGAAGATGAGTTTGTAGTCGAGTTGAAACGTTTGAACGGAACGCCTACCGAGGTGCTGGAAAATCCGGAGCTGATGCAGTTGATGATACCGCTGCTGCGGGCGGATTTTCAGATATGCGAGACTTACCAGTTTCGACAGGACGCGCCGCTCAGTTGTCCTATTTCCGCGTTCGGGGGTCTGGCGGATGAACACGTTCCCCGCGAATTCATCGAAGGCTGGCGGCAGCACACAAGCGGCCCGTTTAAATTGTCGATGCTGCCGGGCGATCATTTTTTTCTGCGCAGCTCCGAGCCGATGCTTATGCAGCTTATGGCACAGCACCTGAATCGAATCGTAGCGCAACTATAAGCGTGCCTGACACCGGTGGGCGGCGACAATCTGTTCTTAATTCATCTTTTTAAATTCATTGCGGAGGTTTAGGTGGCAGCGAATCAACAATCCCTTGAATTCCAGGCGGCGACTAAGGAACTGCTCAACCTGGTCGTCCATTCCCTGTACACAAATCGCGAGATTTTTCTGCGCGAGTTAATTTCGAATGCTTCGGACGCTATTGATCGGCTGCGATTCGAAGCGCTGACAAATCCGGAGCTTATGGAAGGCGAGGATAAATTCGAGATTGTCCTTGAAGCCGACAAGAATGACCGAACGCTCCGGATAACCGACAACGGCATCGGCATGAGCCGCGATGAAGTGATCTCCAACATCGGAACCATCGCAAAATCGGGCACGCGAGAGCTGCGCGAAAAGATCAAAGAAGGCGCCTCGAGCGACACGTTGGCCGAGCTCATCGGGCAATTCGGCGTGGGTTTCTATTCGTCCTTTATGGTCGCCGAAAAGGTGACATTGCTGACCAGAAGAGCCGGTGAGACCGCGGCAACGCTCTGGGAGTCGACAGGCGACGGCTTCTACACTCTGGAGGAAGCTCGAAAGGACATGCGCGGGACTTCCATCACTCTTCATTTGAAGCCGGTGGACGAAGAAAACGGGATTGAAGACTTCGCCGATAGATGGATTCTGTCGCGAGTCGTAAGACGATACTCGGATTTTGTCAGCTATCCCGTCATCTACCGAGGCGAGCGCGAACCGGTGGAAGACAATTTCGGCGGGGCCGTTGAAAAGGAGACCCCTGCCGTCATCACGATCGAGGACAAAGTCCTCAACACGATGAAGCCGATATGGACTCGCGCGCCCGAAGAGGTCGCCGAGAGCGAGTACGCCGACTTCTACAAGCATATCTCACACGACTTCGCCGAGCCGCTTAAGACCATTTCTTTGAAGGCCGAAGGGCGTTTTGAATATCAGGGCCTGGTCTTCATTCCGTCCAAAGCGCCTTACGATCTCTATTATCACGGCTCCGAAGCGGGTCTGCGCCTTTACGCCAAGCGCGTTTTAATAATGGAAAAGTGCGACACCCTGCTTCCCAGATATCTGAGGTTCGTGCAGGGCGTGGTCGATTCCGCGGATCTGCCTTTGAACATTTCCAGGCAGATGCTCCAGCAGGATCGTCACATCGCGCAGATAAAGAAATGGCTGGTCAAGAAAATTCTCAGCGTGATCGAAGATCTCTCTTCAAAAGAGCCCGAGAAGTTCCTGACGTTCTGGTCCGAGTTCGGCAAGGCCATGAAAGAAGGTGCAAGCTCGGACTATGAGAACAAAGACAAGATAGTCTCGCTGCTGGTGTTCGAATCTTCGAACGATCCTGAAAAACTCACGACACTAAAAGACTATGTGGGCCGGATGAAAGAAGATCAGAATGAAATCTTCTATTTGACTGGTGAATCGCGGAGCATTGTCGAGAACTCGCCGCACCTTGAAGCCTTCAAAGGCAGAGGCTACGAAGTTCTTTTCATGGTCGATCCGGTAGACGAGTTGTTGGTCCAGTCCCTTTACGAGTTCGAAGGTAAGAAACTGAGATCCGTGGCAAAGGGTCGAGCCCGCCTGGGCGAAGAAGACGAGGAACAACTAAAGAAGAAGGAAGAGGAGACCGCGGGCCTGTTGGAATTTTTGCAAAAGAAGCTGGATCAGAATGTGAAGCGGGTTCGGCTCACCAGCCGGCTCACTTCCTCGCCCGTTTGTCTGGTCGTCGAAGACCATGAGTACAGCCCTCAACTGGAAAGGCTTTTGCAAAAGGGAAAGGGAGGCGGTCCGAAACAACGGCGCGTTCTGGAGCTGAATCCGAATCACAAGATCTTCGAGCGAATGCTCGAGCGGCATCAAGCTAACAGCGACGACCCGGCGCTCGGCGACTACGCTGAGCTGCTCTTTGGCTATGCTCTCCTGGCGGAGGGCTCGGAGCTGCCGGACCCCGTCAGGTTCAATAACCTCCTGGCGGAGATGATGACTAATACACTTTGATCTTTCGTCAATTTGATCGACGCGAATAACACGGGTTCGGTTCAGAAGCGATTCTCGTTTGCTGAACCGAACCCGACCCTCTCACCGTAACCTGGCATATTCCTCCTCAATAATTCACTCCGACATAAATTCTGCGAGCCCCAGGGAGCGCGGGAATCCTGCCGCGCCGCTCAGTTCACCGGCGACCAACCGTAACGGGGTCGTGGCTCAGATAAGGTCACGACCCTTACCTTCAGGGCCGCGGCGTCCCGCGGATTCATCGGCGGGATGCGGTCCCTAGAAATCCGCTGGTTCGGTCTATCGGGCTTCGGCTCGATCGAGGCCAAGCAACATAGATTGGTACCGCTGTCCTGCCTTCGAATTTATTCCAGATCGGCCTCCCCGGTGCTAAGATTACTGTGATCTTATGAAAAAGAGCTTGTATTTGGAGACTTCGATCATCGGCGCTTACCTCGATAACGGCGAGCCCTTTCGACGCGATCTCACGATACGATGGTGGGAACACGAGCTTGCTGATTATCAGCCGTTTATCTCTCTCCTGGTAGTGCGTGAGCTGGAGCGCACCGACGAGCCCAGGCGCGGCTCGTACTTGAACCTCATTCGCGGACTCTCTCAATTCGAAATCACCGAAGAAGCATCGATACTCGCCGACGGCTATGTTTCGCGCGGCATATTTCATCGGAAGTACCTGGGCGACGCGCTTCACGTCGCCGTCGCAAGCGTTAACAAAGCTGACATGATCGTGACGTGGAACTTCGGTTATCTGGCGAACGTGCATAGACAGGCGAGGGTCAGGCTCTTCAATACAATGGCCGGCTTCTTTGTGCCCAACATAGTGACGCCCGAGTTCCTGACCAGCGCGGAGTTTTGAGGATTGCGGATGAACTTGATTCATCCCGCTTTGATGTATGTATCGAAAGCCAAGATTTCTTGAGGAACTTCACGCGATTCGAGAAGAGATGTCGCGAGAGTGCGACTATGACGTAGAGTTGTTCGCCGAGATGGTAAGGTCCGGCCGGCGGCCGAATTTCGGGCCCACTCGTAACATTCGCGGGGTCCGTTCGAAGGCGCCCGCGCTCCCCGCCGAAAAAGAAGAAAGACAGACAGGAAGAACAGATGGTTAAATCGCTTTGTTTCGCAGTGCTCGCGGCTCTGATGCTTGTAACGTCAGCCTTTGGGTTTGACCGTTCCACGAGATCGCCCTTTAATCGAATTCAACAGGGAGACGGCAAGAAAGCGCCTCTTACTCTGCTGGACGTTCCCGAAATCGTCGATAAGATCAATCCCATCGTGGTCAATATTCGCTCGAGTGCGGAAGGCGGCGAGAACCTCGGCAGCGGATTTATCATCGATCAACGCGGCCTCATCGTCACCAACTTCCACCTTATTTCCAACAGCGATTCACACGCGGCACAGATTATTCAGAGCCAGCAACAGTCAAAGAAGGGCAAGCTCGCCGATCGAGTCTGGGTCACTCTGGCCGACGGCAGGCAATTCTCAGCCTCGGTAAAGGGATATGATGAGGCGACGGATATCGCGCTGCTCGAGATCGCTCCGACCGGGAAGGCCCTGCCGGTGGCCGAACTCGGCGACAGCGATTCGCTCAAGGTGGGTGAATGGGTAATCGCGGTC
>Ga0209152_10000749_pt1 | contig 13845 bp, 12 predicted proteins | sample GraSoiAngelo_107_FD_185873 | JGI IMG/M metagenome (GOLD analysis project Ga0209152, IMG submission 185873) | Grasslands soil microbial communities from the Angelo Coastal Reserve, California, USA - 14_0903_09_30cm (SPAdes) (version 2) | ecosystem: Environmental > Terrestrial > Soil > Grasslands...
TTGTTCTTGGTTCTCTTTTTCTTTTCAGCCTTTCGTTTTAGCTTCGACTCTTCTTTTTGGACGGCTTCTTTCGAGACTTTGAACACCGCTCGAACGGCGTTGTAAAACCGCTCAAATTCGGTACCGCCGGGTATGTCAGGAGCTGGGTTGGGCTTCATCGCTTCTACCTTAACACCTTTCGGGTTGAATGTCGCGCATTGCCTCTTTTCTTTGGTCGCAACCTTGAAGCGCGTTGTAGCTCTGCCTTCATTCGCTTCATGGCTTCGGTCAATAACTCCATCGGGTCTAGGTTAGGCCTGAAAGGCCGACTATAAAACAGCCAAGGGCAAGCGCGTAGCGCGTCGCCCCTGGTAACGACCCGCGACGCCTCTAGCGCTGAAGGCGCGAAATAGGCCCTTTGGCGCCGACACAAAACCCGCCTCTGCGTCCGAGAAATTCAAAGCCGACCGTTCCGGCTCCGAACCAAATCCTCCCTCGCACCGGGCCTCGCTCGCTGGCCCCCGGCTACTGACGCGTTCCCCTTCAGGGAAGATACCGGCCTTTCCCGCGCACCGGGGGCTGCGCTGCGCTGGCCCCCGGCTATTGACGCGTTCCCCTTCAGGGAACAATCCAAATTGGTCAAATTCCTGCGCTCCGCTCGGGAACCAAATCCTCCCGCGCACCGGGGGCTGCGCTGCGCTGGCCCCCGGCTATTGAAGCGTTCCCCTTCAGGGAACAATCCAACTGGGTCAAAGCTCCGGATAAAGAATAGTTCTCCGGGGCTCAAGATGAACTACGCGTGTCTCCAGTCGCCATATGTTTCGGGGCACTCGCTTGAGCAATATTTCTAATTCACGGCCTTCACGACGCCGCACGCGAACCGCGCCCCTGAATTGCCCGCGGGCTGTGATTTGAAATCGTCCGCGCTTGCATGTACCACAAACGCGTGTCCAACCACCGAATGAGCGCCGTCGGCTACGGTCAATCCCTTGACCATCAGCTTCAACTCGCCGGTCCCCTTAGCTCCCACGATAATGTTGCCAATCGCCGCTGTGATGTGGGTCGGCATCGGGCGCTCCGTGCGAAGTCTTATCCGGATTGAAGTGGCCTCCGGCGGAGGCTGCGTCGGCAGCGCTGCAATCACCTTTGTCGTGCAAGTGAATTCCGTGCGGGCCCGGAGCAGCGCCTTTCAACTTGATATTGACCTCGACGCCGCCCTGCTTCTCGGTGAATGTAACTTCGCCCGTGAGCGTCGAGCCGCTCTTTGATTCGAGGACGGCCTTCGCCTTGTTGGTTTTTGCCGCGCTTCCGTTCGCGACCAGTTGATTGCCCGATTGAAGTTCTCCAGCGACGCCGTTTCGAAGGCCCGATAGCGAAGTCGCCGCCAGCAGAAAGATAACCGCCGCCGAACCTATTACGCTCCTCATTTCGTTCTTCATTGTTGAAGTTCTCCTGATTTTGCAAGTTTCGCATTGCTGCGCAGCCAATCAGGCCGGCAGTTATTATTGAGCGGCGCTGAATATATCAGAACCCTTGTTCGATGGCTAATTCTACTGTTATGAGGCTATCAATGGATCATAGAAAAGCAGGCCGATACTGGAATTCAAACGCAGACGCCTGGACCAAGCTCGCGCGAGAAGGTTACGACGTCTTTAGGGATTATTTGAACACTCCGGCATTCTTCAATATGTTGCCGAACGTCGAGGGACTCGCGGGTCTCGATATAGGATGCGGCGAAGGTCACAACACGAGGATGACTGCCCGCCGGGGAGCGCGGGTCACTGCCGTTGACATCGCCGAGAATTTTATACGACACGCACAGGCGGCCGAGAGAGCCTATCCTCTCGGCATCGACTACTGCATAGCAAGCGCGGTCGAGCTGCCGTTCGCGAACGAGCTATATGATTTCGCTACCGGATTCATGAGTTTTATGGATGTTCCGGAAATCGGGCGCGTTCTGGCCGAGAGTTTTCGAGTTCTCAAGCCTGGCGGGTTTCTTCAGTTCTCGATTACTCACCCCTGTTTCGACACGGCGTACCGGAGGAATGTGCGCGACGCGGAGGGAAGGAAGTACGCCATCGAGGTGGGCGACTACTATCGCGACCTGAATGGCGAGATTTCCGAATGGCTGTTCAGCGCGGCCCCCGCGCGCGCAACGCAAGGTCTGGAAGAGTTCAAGACGCCTCGCTTCACCCACACTCTGAGCTACTGGCTGAACCTCATTATCGAGACCGGTTTCCGTTTTGAACGACTAGAGGAGCCAAAGCCAAGCGATGAAGCGGTGAGCATCTGTCCCAAGCTACAAGGCGCTCAGATCGTCAGCTACTTTCTCCATATTCGCGTTCGAAAATGATAGGAGCTTATTTCTCCTCATCGGGAGGAGGCTCTTGAATTTCCGGTGGAGGATGTTCGGTATCGGGTGGAACAGAATCTATATCAGGAGGCGGCTCGTCGATCGGCGCCGGGGGACGACCGTCCGGGGGAGGATCATCGATTCCCCGTCTTCTCTTGTCGGGCCGTTCAGGATCGTCTATGGATGGCGAGCGAAGGTAATAAGCACGCTCGCCTGAAAGCCTTTGTCTATTCATATCTGATTTGGCGGTCATTCGATAGGCGTAAGGAACGCGGCTTTAAAATCATCTCAGAAGTCATCCGATCCTCACGCCATTCGAATGGCTCAGGAGGCGCACAATGGCTGCACTATGCAGCGGTGTTCCGGCGTCAAAGCAATGACTCAATCAGTAGAAGAATCTCGCTCGCGCGCCCTCAGCGTCCTGTTGCCTTGCCGACTTTTTCTATTGTCTCACCGACTTTTCTTCTCACCGTTCCAAAATCCTTTTGAAGGCTGCCCGCCGCTTCGTCCGACGCTCCCTCATCTACAAGATCAGGATTATCAAGAACCCGGCCGGCTTTTTGTTTGATATTACCTTTTACCTCTTTAGTTTTTCCTTTGATTTCATCTTTGTTAGGCATCTTCTATTCTCCTTTCCAAGGCCTGACCCGAATATGTGATGTCAGGCGCATTGGATCGATACGGTGCGCCGCTCTTAAACGATCAAAAAGCGGCTTCATAGTGAGAATAGCAACCAGGGTTCCACGCAGTGATTGCCTTATCGATATCTGGAGTTGCACGGAGCTTGCAAGGTAATGGGCCAGGAGGTGTTAGATGTCTACACGAAGTTCCAGAGTATTGGGGATTGTGGTTGTCCTGGCGGCTCTTATGGCGACGGCGTTTGCGCAGGGGCCTTTGAGAAAGACAGTTTATTTCTCAATTAACGCGCCCTATGAGTTGAGAATGGGGCACTACGTGCTTCCGATGGGTACGTACACGTTTCGTCAGGCGAATGAGAATGACCTGAACCTGTTCATGATGTACAAGGGCGATGCGAAGGAAGCGATGTTGCATTCACCTATCGCCGTAGTCAGAACGGTGAGGGTAGACCATGCGTCAAACCGCTATCCGAGCCATACTCAGATAAGGTGGAAACTCGATGAGAACTCGGTCGACGGTGTCCCTGTAGTCACCGGGTGGGATATCCCCGGTGATGACGGCTGGCAGATTATTTCCGTCGTGCCTTCGCGTTCAGTGCGAGAGGGAACGGTCTCGATGGTTCTTAAGTAAGTTGCCGACAAGCAATGATCCCCACGAACGCGGCGCCGAGCGAATCGGCGCCGTTTCGTTTATGGCCGTAAGAAGTCCGCAATGCTATTCTGCGTCAGGGCTGGAGAATGCATGGCGCAAATGTCAACACAGATCGGGCCGATCGCCGCACGAAGACTAAATACACCGACAAGCAGGGTCAATATCTCGTCCTTATCTACTATTATTTTCTACCAACCAATTGGCAACCTGAGGCAACAAAGCTGCGTACTATAGTAGTCCGGCGATCGTATATTCCCTGGACGCGTGTAATCCGCGCGACCTAACTCCAGGCCCCAGAATTCCGGCAGTATTTTTAATACAAGCAGCCTGAACGAGGAGTCTTGTAAATGGTCAAATCCGGCCGCGTAGCCGCGCCTCTTCTCGCAATCACATTTCTAATATCCACCAATGCCTTTGCCGCAGCTCGATTCGCTCAGTCTGAGGTAGCTTCTCAAGCTTCTCAGGTTCCAGCAGCTCCATCGCCGGAGCCGCAACAAACCGCTCAACAAGCCGCTCAACAGGGCGCTCCGGATCAGCGTAACCCAGCCGATCCCTTGCCTCGCCCGACTATTCACATCCCGAGAGTATCGCGGCCGCCGAAGCTCGAGGACTTTCTTAACAACACGCCTCGTGAGGCGGAAACGAAGATTACCGAGTTTCGCCAGCGCGAGCCTCACGACGGCGATCCAATCGGCCGTCCTACGACCGGATACCTCTCGTTCGACGATAAGAACCTTTACGTCGTGATGGAGTGCAAAGATGAGCGCGGCGAGATCCGCGCTCATATGAGCAAGCGCGAGGACATCTTTAGCGACGATATCGTCGGAGTCATGCTCGACACTTTTCACGATCATCGCCGAGCCTACGAATTCTTCGTGAACCCTCTAGGCATTCAGGCGGACGGCACAATCGTAGAGGGCCAGAACGATGACTTCAGCTTCGATACTCTCTGGCATTCGGAAGGGCGATTGACCGAGGACGGCTATATAGTCTTGTTGGCGATTCCGTTCAAGAGCCTCAGATTTCGGGGTGATCACGAGCAGGTCTGGGGTATTGCTCTAATGCGAGCTTTTGCGCGCAACAACGAGCAGGCGTTCTGGCCGTACATAACGCGAAAGCTGCAGGGCTTCACGCCGCAAATGGCAAACCTCCAGGGACTGGAAGGGGTCGCATCCGGCCGCAACATTCAAATAATTCCGTACGGCTCGTTTACCCGCGCGCGGTTCCTGGACGAAGGAGCGGCCGAATTCAAGACCCAGCGAGACCCGCGCGCCGGAGTAGACACAAAGATTGTTATTCATGACGCCTTGACGCTCGACATCACGTTCAACCCGGATTTCAGTCAGGTTGAATCCGACGAGCCCCAGGTCACTATCAACCAGCGATTCGAAGTCTTTTTTCCTGAAAAGCGGCCGTTTTTCCTCGAAAACTCTTCCTATTTTCAAACACCCGAGACGCTCTTCTTTTCGAGACGAGTCGCCGATCCGCAAATAGGGCTTCGACTCTCCGGGAAAATGGGCCGATGGGGGATCGGGGCTCTCGTTATCGACGACCGCGCTCCGGGAAAAGTAGTTCCCAATGGAGACCCTTTGAGCGATAAACGCGCGGGCATCGGCGTCGTTCGCCTTCTGCGAGACGTTGGAAAGGAATCGACCATCGCCGTAATGGCGACCAGTCGCGACTTTGGCGCGAGCTCCAACAGGCTGTTTTCATTTGACGCGCGAATAAAGCTCAGTCCGACGTGGGTGTTTCAGGGCCAGGCAATCACGAGCCGCGCTCGCGAATTGGATGGCGAACGTGAATCAGGTTCGGACTACTCGCTCGGCATTCTGCACGACGACAGGAATCTAAGCTACAACTTCTTCTACACGGATCGCAGCCCGGGCTTCAGATCGCAGCTCGGCTTTGTTCCTCGGGTCGATATAAGAGAAGTGGATCAGTTCATCTCCTATCGGTGGCGTCCCAAGAAAGGCGTAGTTCAGGCTTACGGGCCGAATCTCTTCTTATCGATGGATTGGGATCACGAAGGCAATCTCGCCGACTGGCGAATCAACCTGCCGTTCGCGATCGACTTCAGCAGCAACACTCACATTTTCGTCAGGCGAACCGAGTTCTATGAGCGGTTCCAGGGAATCGGGTTTCGAGAGCATACGAATGACTACATATTCTCGTCGGACTGGCTGAAGTGGTTAGGCATGTCGGCGCAGATAAACCAGGGCGTAGGAGTGAATTTCTACCCAGGAAACGGCTTGGCGCCCTTTTCGGTTAACACCTTAAACGGGCAGGCGGGTCTTAGCATCAAGCCTACGCACCAGCTCAGAATCGAAGAGACTTATATCTACGACAAGCTGGGCACGCGCTCGGATATAGTGGTTCCCGGCGTGCCGTCGAAAGCGGCGATCTTCAACAATCACATCTTCAGATCCAAGGTGAACTATCAATTCAGCCGCGCGCTTTCGCTTCGGGCTATAGTCGACTACAACGCAGTGTTGCCAAATGAAGGATTGGTCGAGCTCGAGCGAACAAAGGGGCTCACCGGAGACGTCCTGCTGACTTACTTGTTGAATCCCGGAACCGCGTTCTACATAGGATACACGGATCGGTTTGAGAACCTCTTGCTCGATCCGCGTTTACCTGCAAGGCTGCGCAGAACGATTTCGCCGTTCAATGGAGTTGGCGGTCAGTTCTTCGTGAAAATGAGTTATTTATTCCGATTTTGATCTTGAGATTCGGGCGATATCGGATTTAACCCGAGGCGTGAGAAACTCGCCTCGAAGCCTCGAGTCGTGTGCTCGGTGACGCTGGTTCGAGCCTCCTGGATAACTCGTGATGATTTTTGTTCGGGTATCACCCGGTCAGAAGTCGAGGCTCATGCAAATACAAGCCGCACCGCCATTTCGTTGGAGAATAGTCACTATGACACGGATTCAAAGCGTCGGCTATGTGTGAAGGTGAAATGTTTTTGGAGAAACCTCATATGCGACGTAGGGCAAAGCAGCCGGGCCCCTTTAACATGACCCTGGCGAACTTTTGTGGCGGATGAATCCGCGGATGGGACTCAGGCCGTGAGGCAGGCAGTGATACCGACAGTGGTTGGTATTCGAGCGAACAGGCCTGCCGGATCTTGGGGGGTGACGTCGAGAGGCGATTTGTGACTACGGATCGCCGGGGCGCTCGCGTCACCTTCCACTATATTCCATCGATTACTCTGGACTTCAGCGCTTCCTTACGATCAGCCTCGCGACATAGTCGGCGCTCTTGATCGGCACATCTTGTTTTGGATAAGGCTGCAGCTTTATGAGACCAATGCGATAAGCCCCGACCTGTTTTTCCGGCGGTTCCATGTCCGTCTTAAGATCGCATTGTTCGGCTTTTCCACCCGCCCTGGTTACCGTGATGCGCAATGTAGCATTTCCCGCCCGTATGCAATCAACCCCTTGAGGACAGCGAGAATCCTCCATTACCGAGACGAAGCTCAACGTAAGATTCTCCTTATCAATCGATACCTTCCGGCCGGCCCGCAAGTCGAACTCCTCGTTCAGGCGTACCGGCTTGCGAGCGGCCGATGCGCCGACGACCACCAGGATTAATACGGCTGCGCGAGCTGAAATCCGCTGAAGCATTGATCCTCCAAAGCTGCTCAAATTGGATGCTTGAACACTCCGATCGTTCATAATTCTTTCATGTCTCACCTGAAAGAAAAAAGGGGCGATCTTTGAGGGATCGCCCCTTGTGAGTTTTGTTGCAGCAAGATTTAGTGCGGGACTACAAGATTCCCGCTGCTAATCGTGGTCTTTGCGAACTTCAGATCCGGAACGGAGACGCCGCCCGGTCCGGTTACCTCGAGCGCAACCTGATCGGTAGCGCCCAGCTCGCTGCTGTCGGTGACGATGAGTTTAAACGTGTAACCCGGCGCGTCGTTCACCGTTGCCGTGCCTTGTATCGTCGCCGTATTCCCGACGATAGTGAGCGACGTGAGCGCCACACTCCTCAGGGTCACGTCTCCAGCGGGACGGTGCTCGCTGTAGATGAATGAGCCCTGCGCGTGGCCGCTGACCAATCTCGCTACAAAGCCGAAGTTGGCCAGGAACGCGTTGTGAATGAGCGAACCGCCTCCGCTCGTGTTGCCAAGGGACGGATCGTACACGGTCACCAGAGTGTGACAGGAACCGGTGTATGAGCCGCCCGCGGCGACTACCACGTCATAAACATTGACCGCTACGCCGGTGAAGGATGCGGTCACATTCAGCGTCGTGCCTACTCCGCCTCCCGTACCGCTGGGAGCGCTCGCGTTGTATGACGCGCCCGCGCCAAGCGGCGAGAGCGTGAACGACACCGGCGTCGCAGCGGAAGTATCTCCAGGACTTCCATCGCTCGAATCGGCTATGGCGGCTCCGAGCGTGAACGAGCCCGAGGCGCCGCCTCCTCCCGATACTTTGATCAATACCGGGTTGCCGGCCGCCGGGGTCACCACTGCATCTTCCTTGCCCACGGTCAGCGTCCCGATCCCGCTGCTGTTCTGGTAGAAGGGATTGGTGCTCGTGTAATTGGCCGTGACGGAATGAGGTCCCGGAATGAAGGCTGCGGGAATCGTAATGCTCACGATGCCAGCGCCCGTAACCGGAGCCGATCCGACCGGGTTGCCGTCGACCAGGAATTGAACCGATCCGGTCGGAGTAGTGCAAGCCGCTCCAACGGTCGCGCTCAACGTCACGGGATCGCTGAACTGCGCCGAAGGCGAGTTTGCGGCCGTGGTTGTGGGTGTCGTGGCGCACTGGAAGGAATTGATCACTATGCTGTCGATTCTCCAGTGATTGTTGGCGACCGTCGTGCTGCTGTCGGCTCCGGCGCGGAACCGGAGTCTGATGTTCTGTCCGTTGGCGGAAGCCGGAAGATTGACGACGGTTGTGATGAAGCCGCCGGAATTTCCCGTCCACGCAGCGCGGGCCTGCAGCGCGTTTGTGTTGCCGTCGGCGGTTCGATTGAGAGCAATAGCGTACGCTCCGCTATTAAATGAGCCGCCCGCGTCAAGAATCTCGGTGAAGGCGCCGCCGTTCAACGTCGGAATACTGATTTCGAGAACACCGCCGTCCCACGGAATCTCCGAGATGTAGCTGTGCCTGAACGTGAGCTGCGAGTTCGCGGAAGTGATGGCGATGCTCGGCGAGATCAGGTCATTCGCGCCGGTTGTCGACGGGAATCCGGTTGACGCCGCGTTCGGGCCGCTGTCGGCCGCGGTTGTTGAAGTGACCCATAGAGATTCGGAACCGGTCTGGCTGGTCGTCCATCCGGCGGGAAGCGCCGGAGCGGTGACGCCGTCGAAATTCTCAGAGTAGGTGGTGACCGGAGTTCCGGTTCTAATAGTGAAGGTCTTGGTTTCGGTTCCAAGATTACTGGTGACGACTACCGAAACCGTGACGGGATCGCCGCAGGTAACGTTAGTCGGAAGCTTGTAGCTGATGTTCTGAGTCGAAGTAGCTCCCGAGGCGATCGTGCCGTAGTTGGCCGTGCCTCCGCCGACGACCGACGCGGTTACACCGGTGAGCGTCGCGGCGAGTGGATTGGTTAGCGGAATCGTGAGAGTCACGTCCTCGCCAACGTCCGGTTTGCCGTTCGAATTGCAGGCGAGATCGGCTACGGCTACCGCGCCCATTCCGGGAATCGGCGTATCAAACGATTCCTTGACGCTGAAATTCGCAAGCGAGGTTATGCTCGAGCCGAAACCGATTCCGCGAGCCGCGAAGCCCGCCCAGATATCCTTCTGGTCGTCGCCGCTGAACGAAGCAGCGTCGGCCAGCAGCAGCGAATCGCGGGCCTGCTGCATGGTTGGGTTTACGGGATCGAGCTTCATTCCGTCGGTCACGATCTGGAGCATTCGTTGATTTCCGACGGCCCAGCCGAGCCGATGGATGACTCTGGCGCGAGCCTCGAGCAGCGACATCGTCCAGATTTCACCGATGTTGTGCACTTCGGTAGCGCCCCAGCGCCCTCCTGAGCCGAACGGACCTCGCGCAAACGCGCCGTCCGTGAGATCGACCCTGCTGGGATCGATGTCGCCGAGCGTGAGCGGGTTGTGAGGCTTTCCGTTAGGGCCTACGTTTGTCTTTACCGCGTATGGAAAGCGGCGAATGCCGTAGTAGTAGTTATCGGTAAGGCCTGGCGAGACCAGATTGGTCACATAAGCGCCAAAAGCAAAAATGCCGTCGACATCATCACCCGCCTGCGACAGCAGAGAGAGCGCGTAGAAATCCGACCAGCCCTCTCCCATGCCCCCGCTCAAGAGCGCGGCAAGGCCGGATGCGTTGTTGTGCAGCCGGTTCGATGTGCCGTGAGTCATCTCGTGGAGGCTGACCTCCTGATCGAGATCGCCGTCTCGATCCGGCGTCGGTCCCGGCCAAATAAACATCTGGCATCGAGGGAGCGAGCCGTCAGGCGGCGTCGAGAAATTAGCGTTGTTGGTGCCGGAGAGGTCCTGGGCTTCGGCTCGTACGAAGTCGTTGCCCAGGCCGCCCCTGCCAAAATTATTCTGCTGGAAATTTCTTGCGGCCTCCGTGAAGCCCAGTTGATAGAGTCTGTCGTGATAGCGATTCGCCCAGAAAAATAGATTGGTAACCGCGCCCATTCGGTAATTCGCGTCCGACGGCGCATCCGTTCCCAGCGGCGAGGGAGTGTAAGGAAAATCGAAAACCCGGAACGGCGAGCCTGTCGCTCGTCCAGTCGGATCGATACCGTTTGGCGCGACGATGTCGAGTCCGGCATCGACGTTGTTGCCGGTCGTGACATTGCCGCCGTCCGTTATCCAGCCAAGATTGTCAAAGGCCGGCAATTCGCTGATAAGAGTAAACGATGTACGGTTGATGCCCGTCGCCTGGAAACCGGTTCCCGGACCTGTTACCGAGGTCGGCGACAGCGGCGCGGGGCTGTCCGCATCATAAGCCGAGAAAGTGGCCGTTTGTGTCTGCTCGTTTGTGATGTTCTTGCGCCAGAGCAGATCGCCGGTGTTCGCATCAATGATCGTGTAATAGGCCGGCGTATCCTGCCACAGCACCATCGACCATGATCTGGTCACCATGCCCGCTTCGATCGGAAAGTAGACCGGCTCTACTTTGATCTCCTCCGTGAAAGGACCCTGCTCGAAAATGACAGCGCCGCCATCGGACGTCTTAGTGACGAGATCGCCTGCATTGAGCGATATCCCGATAGTGGCCGCCGCCCTGGAGACAGCTTCGGCAGCGCTGGAAGCGGCGTCGGCCGCCATGAGTTGTTCGCCAAAAACGCCTCCGCTGGTTTCTTCTACAGGTACGAGCCGTCCGACGGTTCGAACGATCTCACCTTGAGCGGTAAGAGCTGCTCTGAGTTCTCCCTGAAAAACGGGGATGCCGTTTATTTTTTGCTGGAGTTCGACCCAGGCCAGATTTCCGGCGGGGTTCGTGTAGTCCGCGATCTTTTCAAGCTGGGCAGCCTGCGTCGCCGTCATTCCATAAAGGTCGGCGTTTCCGCGGACGAACCTTCTTACGATTGTTTCGTGCTGACGAGACGAAGGTTCAGTAAGGAACCTCCCGCGGCCCGGTTCGACTGTTACAATTTCCGCCGAACCAGCGCTGCTCATTTGAACTTCAAGTCCTGGAACCTGTGAGCCGAGACGGCTCTTGGCCGCCGCCATTCGGCTTTCGAATATCGCCTTCGTGTTCGTCTGAGCCGCTTTAAGCGAAAGCGCCTTCCTCTCGCCTACTACGCGAGTCCGCTTGGACTCATCTTCTCGAATGTCGTAATTGCCGATGCGAAGCTTTGTCTGAGCGGCATCCGGCGTCAAATCTTGCGATGCATGCGCCGGACGCAATTGGATCTGGGGCAATGCCAGAAGCAACAGCGTGATCACGCCTAGGGAGAGCGTCCACAACTTCTTACGATTCATCGTGACCTCCTGTACTGGTTATGGTGATCGTGGGAGAGCCCCACTATCAGCTTCCTGAAGTAGTCCCCCGCGATTCCTAATCGAGGTTAGGCCATCGTCGAATCTTGGGGGGTATGCGATTCTCTTTCTTTTTTTTACAGGGATGCGAAGCTCACGACTCGCTCCACAGAATGAACGGATACCCGTATTCGGTGGACGGAGCGAGATTAGAGAAAGTCGACCAGCCTCGTTTACCGATACGACTGGATAATCCTAATCGTGAGCAGGCCGCATTCTACCGTAATAGCGTCGATATGCTCCAGCTTCTTTTTCCGATTGCCCACGGATCGACAGATCGGATTATCCTATGATGTTTAATTAACGAAGCGTGGACACGGCGCGGCGCCGGCTGGACGGAAGTATTATGGGGAATGCCAGGGGAAGGAAGAATGTCCGCCGCGTGATCTAAGATTTCTTTCCGCCCATTGCATCGATCCGCAATTTAACGCGGCTGAGCTTGAGAGGGGCGCTGAGGGATTGAGTGCGATTGGTGATTCGGGCGTTGAGTTTTTCGGCTTCCCGCTTCAGATGATCGAGACGATCGTTTATGGCCGAAACGTAATGCTTGGCGGCGTGAATCCGCTTAAGGCACTGAGCGCCGTTCCGCCCAAGGTCCTTAATGGAGCGGTCCAAGTTTACGGATCGCGCCTGCATCTCGAGGAGATTACCCATCTGCCCGTTTGATGCGGCGGCCTTCATATGGGATTCGATCTCTTTACGTTCATTCCATCTCTCTTCGAGCGTTCTGCTTATTTCCTTTAGCTGTGATTCCGCGTCTTTGAGAATTGATTCTGCTTTAGCCAGTTCTGTTCTGGCGATTCCTATGTGCTCGGGCATAAGCCTCCGTCAGTTTTGATCTCGCGTGAATTCTCCCCTGCCTGCCTGGACTCGATCAATCGCCGAGCCCGTTGACTAGCCTGTAGGGTAAACTGGAAGCGAACCGCAAGCAACAGTATTCTCCGGCCGTTTCGCGGTTAATTTCGAACTTCTCTTAATGTGAACGGAAGGTTGCGGGAATTCCTAATTGGAATCTCAAACGGACAGGATCAAGGCGGGTGTGAAGTTCACCGCATCCGCGCTGACCAGATGATAAGTAGTGTCGCCGTGCTTACCGACAAAGGCTCCACGGATGTCGTCCCCGTGCAGGTGTCCATATACGCAATAATCGGCGTGAAACCCCTCGATTAGATCGGTGAATCCGCTGGATACGTGTTTGCTGTTCACCGGCGGATAATGCAGCGCCACTATCAAAGCGTCATAGTCGCTTTTCTTATGCCGGAGTACGTCAAGCGCTCTTTCGAGCCGGCCGACCTCACGGTTATAGATTTTGTCGTCTGCTTCGGTGAATATCCTCTCGTTCGGACAAAGCCATCCTCGGGTGGCCGCGATAGCAACTCTGTTAATAATGATCGAACGGGATTGGAGGGGCTCGATGGACGGATCGAGGGTCTGCTTCAGCCGCGATTCCGATTGCCACCAGTAATCATGATTGCCTTTGATCAGGAGCTTACGGCCTCGCATAGAGCCGATCCGGGAAAGATCGGGTATAGCTTCCGCGAGACGCATCGCCCAGGATGTGTCTCCGGCTATGATGAGCAAGTCATCGGGCTCGGCTAGCGCCTCCCACGAGCCGAAGATTTTCAGATCGTGGCCGACCCAATGGCTTCCAAACCGATCCATCGTTTTACCGGAGCCGCCCGCCAGGTGCATATCGCCTATTGCAAATACGCGCATCAAGTTCACTCGAGAAAGATCGCCTTTCGAACTGGGCGATTATACTACCTCAGATCCAAATTGCGACGTTGGAAGCATGCGCTTGACCGGCGCGCGTTCAAGCGCCGGTAGTGTGATAAAATTCAATCCGATCCGACAAAATATCCAGTAGTGAGGAGCCAATGGAGATCAAAGACATTCTCGTTCCGGTGGACTTCTCGCCGAGCTCGTTGCGAGCCATTGAGTTCGCAAGATCGCTCGTCGAAAAAGATGGAGAGGTCTACCTGCTTCACGTTATTGATATCGACTTCGTACAGCGGCTGACCGACGAAGGGTTCAGTGAACCGGAAGCCGCAACCGCCCGAATTCGCGGCAGGGCCGAAGGATTACTGGTTGAGATGGTCGATGAGATTCTCAAGCGGATTCCGGAATCCGAGCCGAAGCTCGAAACGATGGTGGTCGTCGGCAAGCCTTTCGCTGAAATTCTCAGGGTCGCCGCCGACCTGGATTTTCAAATGATCGTTCTCGCCACTCACAGCCGTGAGAGGGGTCACCT
>Ga0209152_10000754_pt1 | contig 13746 bp, 9 predicted proteins | sample GraSoiAngelo_107_FD_185873 | JGI IMG/M metagenome (GOLD analysis project Ga0209152, IMG submission 185873) | Grasslands soil microbial communities from the Angelo Coastal Reserve, California, USA - 14_0903_09_30cm (SPAdes) (version 2) | ecosystem: Environmental > Terrestrial > Soil > Grasslands ...
TGCCCAACGCCTTTCGGAAGGATTTATTGGCTTGGCCGGAATTGTTGCCAACAAACTCGCTCGCCCCATCCACCACCATTTGCGGCGTGTACACGCTGTCCAACCCAAAGTTCTTCGCATATGCACTTTGCCGTTCACTGTACAAGCGGGCAGAGTACGGGTCTTTCCAGCCGATATGATTCCAGTAATCGACGTGTTCGCTGAGCACGATCATTTCCGCACCCTGTATGGGTTGTCCATCGAGCTCGGTCAGAAACCTGTCCGCTGGGGGACAACTGGAGCACCCTTCCGATGTGAAGAGTTCCACCAGCACCGGGGTACGAGCTTCCGCGCTGTGGAGGGATTGCGGTGCAAGCGTCAGGAGCCACACCGCTATCGAAAGCACAACCATCCCTGAAACAAATGTAACTTTCATTGTCATTGCTGTCCTTGTGCCTTACTGAGTTGATGGTCAGCTGGCACGAAAAGTTACAAACAATAACCTGTATTCAACCTCCTAAATACAGTTCTTTACAGACAAACCTTTTACAAAGGCTTCCGCAACTTTCAAGCTCCCGCCGCATTTAACCACTCAGTGAGCAAATTGAGGATCGGAGGATAGCTCGGATGAAAACTGCACTTCTGTTTCTGGGTCTGTGGCTGGCGAGCGCTGCCGCGAGCATGGGCTTCGCCGTAGAGGCCACCAGCGCCAGCCGCTTCGACTCCAACCTAGGTTCCAGAATCGCACAACTGACAACCAAGAAGGAATTCCGCAATGTCCAAGCCTCGGTGGAAGACGGCATCGTTACCTTGACCGGTAACGTTGACCTTTACCAGCACAAGTTGGATGCGGCCAAGAAAATTCGTAAGCTCGCCAATGTTCAGGGCGTTCGTAACCTGATCGCGGTGAACGGCAATGTGTCGGACGCTCAACTCACGGCCGCACTGGACCGCAAGCTGTATTACGACCGGCGGGCGCAGGATAACGTTTTTAACTACGTCACTGCATACGCGGAGAATGGTGTGGTTACGCTGTCCGGGGAGACGCGCAACGAGTTCGACCGCGACTCCGCCTTGTCGCTCGTCGACAACACTGCTGGCGTGAAAGACGTCATCGATAACATCAAAGTTGCGCCCGTTTCGATCTTTGACGACCGAATCCGGATCAGTGCGTTGCGCGCAATTTATCGCGATCCGGTACTCAGTCGCTATGCCATCGATCCGGCCAAGCCAATCCGCATCGTAGTTGACCGCGGCCACCTGAGCCTTTACGGGGCCGTCGCCAGCACTTTGGATAAGGAAGTCGCAGGTATTCGGGCCGCTCAGGTCTTCGGCGCTTTTACAGTTCAGAACAACCTGCAAGTGCAAAAGAAATCCTAGCCCCAGCCCCGGAGGACGGACGGAGACCGTCCGTCCTGCACATTCGATCCGTCTTCGGTGCCTCCCGCAGATATGAGAGCCGCATAAGCCAGAGCGCTTGGCTGACGTGGTATTCGCGATGAATGTGAAATGTGTCTACCCTGAATTGGGAACCCGCCGGTGCTCTTCCACCAGGCATTCCTCCAGGAGAGCATCGCGAAGCGACCGCGGAAACTTGGTGTCAACTATCCCACCTGCACGTGCCTGAGCTCCGCATTTCGGGAGCGGAATTCTCGGCCTCCCAAGCCTCCAAAGCGGTGAGACTCGAACCACTCGAACCCGGAGCTATTGAGAAATGTCTGCTACATCATTTAAACTGGCAGACTGCAGGTCCAAGACTATGGCTGTCCGTGAGCTTGAGTCCATCGGGCCCTCCCCCCAGAACTGCCGATGTGATCGCCACGGAAAGGGGAGGCGAACCGCAGAGCGTTCCCAATCGGAGTCGCTTTCGTCGCCTCCCTTTAAAAGCTATCTGAGTTACTGGAGCGCCCGCTTCAACTGCACATCCGGGCCTTGATCACACGCCACCTACTGCCGAAGGCTCTAAGAGGTAGCTCGCCTCCAATCTGGCGACCAGCTACCAGGTGAGTTGTCCCGCCCCCTGCATGTTTGACAAGCCCTTCGAGATGCGAGTAAAAAGTAAACGTTTGCTAGCAACCTCTATGGAGGTTTGCCATGGTTCCCCCGCTTAGCCGAAGAACTTTCCTGCAGGTCAGCACGACAGCTGCCGCCGCGACGTATGTCGCGCACGCCCTTCCTGCTTCAGCCGCCGCTGACCAAGGCTCGGTGGCCGTCAATCCGCCCTTGTCGACGTTTGCATACTCGGATGTCCGCTTGCTCGATGGCCCAATGAAGCGGCAATTCGACGAGCTGCACGCGCGCTTTTTGAACCTCGACGACGACCGCTTGCTAAAAGTCTTTCGCCAGGTTGCTGGTCTGCCCGCTACGGGCGAAGACATGGGAGGATGGTATGACCTCACCGGCTTTAGTTTGGCGAAAAACGATTTCCACGGCTTCATTGCCGGACACAGCTTCGGACAGTATGTCTCCGGACTCGCACGCGCCTACGCCGTGACAGGATCAGAGCCGACTCGCGCCAAGATCAATCGTCTGGTCAAAGGATATGCTGAGACGCTGGATCCCAAGGCCAAGTTCTTCGTCGACTACCGCCTCCCGGCATACACGTACGACAAGCTATCGTCCGGGCTCATCGATGCACATGAGTTCGCGCACGATCCCATGGCCATGGATGTCCACGAAAAGCTGACTCACGCGATCGTGGCCTATCTGCCGGAGAAAGCGCTTTCGCGGTTTGAGCAGCGCGCTCGTCCGCACAAGGACACTTCTTATACCTGGGACGAAACCTACACCCTGCCCGAGAATCTGTTTCTCGCTTACCAACGCAGCGGCAGGCCGTTCTATCGCGACATGGCCAAGCGCTATCTGGAAGATGAGACGTACTTCAATGCTCTCGCCGTGGGCAACAATGTTCTCCCCTTTGAGCATGCTTACAGCCATGTGAACGCCTTCAGTTCTGCGATGCAGGCCTACATCACTCTGGGCAGCCAAAAGCACCTGCAGGCTGCGAAGAATGGCTTCGATATGCTCGTAAAGGCCCAGAGTTTCGCCACCGGTGGTTGGGGTCCAAACGAGAGCTTCGGGGAGCCAGGCCTTGGCTTCTTAGGAGACAGCCTTGACCAGACGCATGCCAGCTTCGAGACTCCCTGCGGCGCGTACGGCCACTTCAAAGTCACGCGCTATCTGCTGCGGGTCACCAAGGATGCCAAGTACGGAGACAGCATGGAGCGCGTGCTGTACAACACCATCCTCGGCGCGTGGCCTGTCGAGGCCGACGGAACATCCTTCTATTACTCCGATTACGCCACCACGGGTCAAAAAGTCTGGTACAGGGACAAATGGCCCTGCTGTTCGGGAACGTTTCCCCAGCTTGCCGCCGACTATCACATCAGCACATACCTGCGCTCAGCAGATGGCGTGTACGTCAATCTCTTTACTCCTTCTACAGTGCAGTGGACCGAAGGTGGCGGGCGCTACGGGCTAAGCCAGCAGACAAAATATCCCCTCGAAAATACGGTTGCTATAAACGTCTCGGCCTCGAAGCCTGCGGACTTCACCGTCTATGTCCGCATTCCCGGCTGGACCCAACCGGGAGCGGTGCTGTCGGTGAATGGCAGCCGGGTGTCAATTGCAGCGGAGCCGGGGACGTTTGCCTCTTTCCGCCGTTCCTGGAAGGACGGAGACCGGATCGAGCTGGAGCTCCCAATGGCGCTGCGGGTAGAAAGCATCGACGTTCAGCATCCCAGCCTCGTCGCGCTGATGCGGGGCCCGCTGGTGTTGTTTGCGATCGCCGACTCCCAGCCCGCCTTCGAACAAGCGGAGTTGCTCCGAGCCAAGCCCTCCGACGATGACCAGGGGGACTGGCTGGCGACATCGGTGCAAGGGCAGGGAATTGCCATGCGTCCTTTCATGAATATAGATCACGAAAAATACAGCACCTACGTTCGCGTGAAATCTTGAAACGAAAACTGGGAAATAGCGATCTGGAAATCACTCCGATCGGAATAGGGGCCTGGGCCATCGGAGGTGGTGGATGGTACGGCAGCATGGGGCCGCAGAACGAGGCCGAATCTGCCCCCGCCATTCACGCCATGCTGGACCACGGTGTGAACTGGATTGACACCGCTGCCCTCTATGGTCTGGGCCATTCCGAAGAGGTAGTCGCGCACGCCCTCCAAGGCCGGTCGCCACGCCCATACGTCTTCACCAAATGCGAGCGGGTTTGGGATTCGGAGCGCAACGTCGGGGCCTCTCTCAAGGCGGACTCGATTCGTCGGGAATGTGAAGCCAGTCTGAGGCGGCTGAAAACCGATGTCATCGATCTTTACCAGATCCATTGGCCTGAGCCCGACGAGGATATAGAAGAAGGATGGTCGACACTCGCCCGCCTGAAGCAGGAAGGGAAGGTTCGTTACATCGGAGTGTCGAATTTCAATGTGCAGCAGATGAAGCGCGCACGGGCGATTGCGCCCATCACGTCGCTTCAGCCGCCGTACTCAATCGTCACTCGGGAGATTGAAAACGAGATCCTGCCTTTTGCTCAGCAAAACCGTATCGGAGTCATTGCGTATTCCCCGATGTCGGCGGGCTTGCTGACCGGCGCCATGACCCGGGAGCGCGTCAAGAACCTCACGGCCGAGGACTGGCGCAGGAATCTGCCCAACTTCCGTGAACCGCTGCTCTCCCGCAACCTGCAACTAGTCGAATTGTTGCGTGAGATTGGCACAGGCCATAGCCGTACGCCGGGAGAAGTGGCCATTGCCTGGACCTTGGCGAATCCCGCCGTGACCGGCGCTATCGTTGGCGTGCGCAGCCCCAGGCAGGTTAAAGGCATCATCGGCGCGCTGGAATTCCGGCTCGGGGCCGAAGAGATGGCAGAAATTGAAAGAGCGCTGCTGGACGACAGCTTCACCCCTGAACGACTGGCGTCCAGACCTGCATCGTAGTTCGGTTTCGTAGGTATGCTCCGTGGGTGAGGTGCCGCTAGCAAGAGTATCCCATCGGGAGCGTAACGAGGCTGTTACGAAACTCGGTTTCGACCCCGAACGGTGGGAGGAAACACGCCTTAGCCACGCAGCGGCGGCATTCCATTAGCCAGCGCGTGAGTGCTGGGAACGCGAAAGTGGATCAGCCTGAGTCCGCTTTAGCGGACGGCAGGAGTTTCGTAACTGGCTCGTAACCCGACACGTTGAGCGCTTCGCACAAAAACAAAAAATGGCCGGAGCGCCTGCTCCGACCCTTGTGTTCCCTCCCTGGTGAGGGCTCCAATGATTAATTAAACCAACCTTTCGGTTCCCGCGCGATCCCATGTCCTGCGAAGCAGCCAAGTACCGTTTTGCGGGAATACTTCCAACATGGGATGGAGTCACGTTACAAGTCCGCAACTCGATATGGTCAAGACGCGAGAGAGCAAGGTGCTCGCATGCCCTTTGGTAATCCAGTGCCGTGAAAGCGGCGAAAGGTCCCGTCGAGGGTTTTCCCGTAGGCGAGCTTTCGGCACGATGCCGATTTTTCAGTTAGTTCGTGCCGCAGAGTACAGAATCCGCTGTATTGACTCATCGATCAGCTCACGTTATCCGCTATAGGACGCAGTAAAGACACTCTAGTCCGAGAGGGTCCTATCCGCAGTTGCCACCGGTGAAAGGTGTCTGAAATTGTGCTTAAGCTATTGATCCTAGAGGCGAATCCGTTGTTCTGCGAGTGCGTTCTCTTTTGGCTGGGAGTCATGACCTATAGCATCGTCTTCGCTCCCCAGCTCGAGAAGACGTCGTTGCGGCTTGAGAGGGGAAATCCCGATCCTGCCGGTAACCCCCAAAGATGTTCTTCCCCGGGAAAAAACATAAAGAAAGGGCGGTAATTCATGAGGTTCAAAGCGCTGTGTGTCCTACTGTTACTCTGCGGGCTCTGGCCTGTCCGAGCCGCTGCTGACAACCGGATTATCATTCGCTCGACTCTTAGCCTCCAGGCACTTCAGACGGCTTGCAATCCACTCCCTCTTCCTCTGTTACCCCAGCTCTGCCATGTGATCGGCGGGTTGGGAGATCCCCAACAACAACTCTTTCTGATCACGAGTCCGCTTGATCTGTCCACTCTGCTCAATCTCCCGGGTAATCCCCTGGGTATTATTGATGCCGAACTGGACCAGTTGATCAGTCTGATAGGTGGCGTGATCCAGCCGCTCACCCTGCCGCTTCCAGACTCTGTCACTGCCGCCCTGTCTGACGCGTACAATGACGCGTACAATTCCGCTCCCTCTGACTGGAACGGCTATGCGAACCAGCCGGCGGCATTAATAGTCGGGGTTCAGGCCGCGCAAAGCCAATTTGGCGTGAGGGGCTCGGGGATAGTCGCCGATATCGATACGGGGGTAGATCCTAACCACCCCGCGTTCGCCGGTGTTCTTCTTGGGGGTGGTCTTCAGCTTCCGAGCTATGACTTCACCCGCAATCAGCCAGGGGCCTCGGAGCTGAACGATTTGTCGCCCGATTTTCCAACCACCCCCCACGCGTGTTCGGGCTGTTCGCCCGCGATTGTCAATCAATCCAGTGCGGCGATCCTAGACCAGTCCTCCGCCGCCATTCTCGATGGGAATCCTCAGTATGCCGCCTTCGGCCACGGGACGATGGTGCTGGGCGTTGTTCACCTGGTCGCGCCGACAGCACAGTTGTTGCCCCTGAAAGCTTTTAGCTCCAATGGCACGGGGAACCTCTCCGACATCTTGCGGGCCATCTATTACGCCGTACAACAGGGCAACGCCAACGTCATCAACATGAGTTTTGATTTCAAGACACCGTCGACTGAGCTATCCAAAGCCTTGGACTACGCCAGTCAACAAGGCGTCGTTTGTGCCGCGTCTGCGGGGAACGATGGCCAGGCAGAGACCGTATACCCGGCCGCGCTGCGAAGCGACGTGATGGGAGTCGCCTCCACCAATGACGTGGATCAGCGCTCCTATTTCTCCAACTACGGTAACTCCATCGTGTGGGTAGATGCCCCCGGTGAAGGAATCGTAACCACTTATCCGTTTAGCACCTATACTGCGGGATGGGGAACTTCCTTCAGCGCGCCCTTCATTTCTGGAGCGGCTGCCCTTTTGTGGAGTAAATCCAGCATGAATGAATCGAGTGCCGCCACTGCAGTCTCTCATGCGGTCTATGTTGGCCCAGACATGGGGTACGGACGGTTGGACTTAGTCCAGGCACTAGGCGGACAAGTTGTAACCGGAGACTTCTCTATTTCTGTATCTCCTTCCCGTCAGACCATCCGCCGTGGTAGCAGCGGCAGATTTACGGTTACCACCGCTGCATCGGGAGGCTTTACCGGAACGGTGAGTTTCAGCGCTTCCGGCCTGCCTTCTCGAACGTCGGCGAGCTTTAGACCGTCTTCGATCACTGCGTCCGGCTCTTCAGTGCTGACGCTGAGGGTCGGACAGCATGCAGCGCGTGGCACCTACACCCTCACCATTACCGGAACCAGCGGAAGCAGCTCGCACTCCGATACCGCTACATTAACCATTCGATAGCGGCCCTGGGAAAGGACAACCCGTTTTCGTGACCGCGCTGAGGTCGATGTCAGCTATTTGGCTCGTCACCCGATCTTCAGCGCGGTCCTGATCTTCAGTTCAGGCGGGATTGCGCCAGCCTGACATTCCTCACCATCTGTTTTTAATAGCCTGGTTGGTCTCGCGATGGCGAGGTTAGGCCGGGTCTCGAACGCTTATCTTCTTGGGTTTGTTGCCGCTATCGAAGATGCCACTTCGTCATTACCTCAGGTCCTGAGCCTCTCCGGTCCAATTCCATGTCGGTAAGGACGCGTCAACTGTGCACCGCGTCATCCAGAGCTATCTGTGCCTAGAGGGATTCGGCACTGAGGTCTTCTTGTAGTTGCCGGCGTCGCTGATGAATAGCTGCCTCGGCGTCATTCATGCGATGCGGCAAGACCTCGTGGCGAATTTCCAGGAGAGCGGCTCTGTACAATTCCAGCCACAAGCTTTGCGCCATTAGCATTTCTCCTCGGCCGTATCACGCCGCGCTCGCGGGTACGACGGTGCAGGCATGATCACACGCGCGACAGACACTTTGATGACAATCCTTGCAGACCTTAGCGTGGGCTTCGCACACCGTTATTTCACAACTGCTGCACAGGTAGACTGCTGTTTCGCAGCAGGGAATACGCCGGCCTGTGGTCATGGTATAACCGATCACCGCTTCACACCTACGTTCTGACTCGATACGCAAGGTCATAAAAACTCCGCGCTAAACCATCGCTGTTCACGCCAGAGAAAATGGGGAGGGCCGGGAAGGGCTGAAACCCTGCGGGAAGATTTGCAAAAGGCGCGTTTTACAGATCCCACAACCTCGTCGCGGATGTTAGAACTATTTTGTTACGCACGCAAGAAGAATTACATGCTTCGCGGAAAAAACTTTTTATAGGCTCCAGATCCTGAGATTCTCGCGCCCAGGCACCTGAATCTCGCCGTTGGGGCGCGAAAGTGAACGGAAGCGAGAATCGCCCGCACCTTCCGAGCTCATCTGTTCAAAGAACGGTTCGAGGAGAAGTATGCCCGGGAGGTGACGCCTGAAAAGCTGCGTCGGGTACCTGTCAGTCGAAAAGGTGCTCGCGGACGTAGCTGAAGCCGCAAGTCGCGCCGCAGACCAGGATGTAGCAGCGGAATGCACCTCCCCTTCCGGAGCCTGTGCATTACCGAGACAAAGGTATAGATTTTTGGACCGACAGCGCTTTTGTACCCGACAAGCCGTGCGTTTGGTCGCGTTCTACTGCTACTGGATCGAACTGGCGACGTTGGAGAACACAGTGTTCGATTTGGTACCTATCAGCCTGATGGTGCCCACAACAATTACCAGGATGACAGCCAGCATCACTGCATACTCGGCAATGTCTTGGCCCTGCTCGTCTCTCCACAACTCGAACAATCTAGTCATAAATTCCCCTCAGACCCCTAGGAGCATTGTGGGGGAACACTGAGAATTTGTAAAGCAAAATGGGGGATTTACCCCGTTAAATGGGGGTATCGACCCCGGTTATGGTTCTGAATCGGTCGCCTTCCCCGGTTACTTCCCCTTCCAAAAGAGTTCCTCGGCATTGTGGAGCGTGTAGTGGTCCAGAATAGCGGGCCGGAAATTTCCGAGATTTTTCTTGCTCCCCACCAGAATATTGGGGCTGGCCACACAAATTATGGGTAACTGCTCGGCAACGATTTCCTGAACCCGGTCGTAAAGTTTTTTTCTCGCCTTGCGATTCAGCGTGACGGCCTGCTGCTCCATCAGCTTGTCGAGTTCGGCCTCCCAGGGCGTCGCGGGTTTTTTTTCGCCAAGGTTCCACAAGTGCGTAGCCCCGCTCGATATCCATACGTTCATTTCTGGATTCGGATCTACGTCGCCATTGAGCAGTCCCATCACGGCAGCTTCATATTCGTGGGTCTGAGTCACCCGTTGCAGGAAGCTGCGAAATTCCAGCGGCACTACGCTGACCTGCATCCCCAGCTTTGCCAGATCCTGCTGCACCATGTTGGCGATTTGCATTCTCTGGCTGTTGCTGGAGCTGGAGACAATGGAGAACTCGACTACCTGGCCGCTGTGATCCAGAAGTTTGCCGTCTTTGTTCCACGTGAATCCGGCCGACTGCAACAGTTCACGCGCTCTCGTCAGCGACTGTGGCGGTTTAGGAATCTTGGAATTCAACCATAATTTATTTCCGGCAGTTACGTGCGCCCACAAGGGTTCGCCCCGGCCCTGGTATACCAGCCGCACAATGCCGCTGCGGTCAATCGCTGCCGACACCGCCTGGCGGAACTTCACATCACGAAACCAGGCTTGTTTGCGCGCAATATCGGGCAGGCGGCCTGCGGTATCGTCGTTCAGGTTGAACAAAACGAAGTTGTATTCCAGTCCCGGACCAAGGTCCTGCAGCGTGTAGCCTCGCGATTGCTGATCCTTGGCCAGAAGTGCATAGTTCTCCGCGTTGAGACGGCTGATGACGTCGGTGTCGCCGGTCTGAAAGCGTATGGCATCGGCATCTTCACTTGCCACCACCATGAACGTGATCTCGTCCAGACAGGGAAGGCGGTTTCCCTTGGCGTCTGCCTTCCAGTAGTACCGATTTCGCTCCAGGGTGATCCGTTCTCCGGGAACGTAGTTCTTCAACCGGAAAGGACCGAGGCCGGCAATCTGGTCCGCAGCAGTTGTCAGCGACCAGGCTTGCGCCAGCGTGCCGTCCTTGTAAGCCTTCTCCAGAAGGTGTTTGGGCACAATGGCGACGCTGTCGAAGAGCCGTTCCGCCGCAGCGTCTGGTTGGGCTAGTTTGAACACCACGATATAAGGATCGACCTTTTCGACAGTAATATTCTGGCCGCGAGCGATCAGCAGGTCGCGTTGTGGAGAATGAACTTTTTCATCCAGGTAGAGCTGGAAGGAAAACACCACGTCGTCTGCATTGAATGGCTGGCCGTCAGAAAAGCGGATGCCACGGCGCAGGTGAAGCGTATATTGGCGGCCATCTTTGGAGGCTGTCCACGATTTTGCCAGGGCCGGTTCCGTCCGCTGGGTTACGCGGTTGATATGAATCAAATCGGCCTGCATGCGGTAGATCACCTCTCGCGACGGGCGGTCGACCGCGGTCACCGGATTGAGAGTCTTGGCCTCCGCTCGTTGTGAAATTACCAGGTGGCCGCCATACTGGCCGACCTCACCTGTACTGCCTTGCAACTCCTCTTTTGCGGCCGCAGACTTGCTCTGCGCCCACAGAGTCCCCGTGAAGAGGACCAGAAATACGAGAATACGGTGAATGTCCCTTCGCATGGACCTGAACCTTCCTAGAAAATTACTGGCCGAATTCTAGCCGTTCGTGCAGGAAGTCCGCCAGCACGTGATATCCCCAAAACACGGGGACAAGAACCAGCGCCGGCGCCAGCATCCACCAGTAGCTGGCCAGTATGTGATATTGCTGCAGGGATCCCAGCATGTTGCCCCAGCTTGGGACCGGTTCCCCCACGCCGAGGCCAAGGAAAGAAAGCGTCACTTCGGCCAGGATGTACTGCGGTATCAGCAGCGCCGCTTGCGTCAGAAAGACTCCCATGGTTTGCGGCAGAATGTGCCGCCGCAGAAGGTAGAAGTCCGTGGCGCCGAACCCGCGTGCCGCCAGCACATATTTTCTCTCTCTCGCGCTGAGCACTACGCCGCGTATCAACCGGGCCGGCCTCGCCCAACCCACCGTCCCTATCACCGCTACCAGCAGAAAGAATGCGACGGTCGGACTGATGTGCAAAGGGAGGAACGCCCGCACCGCAAAAAGCAGGTACAGCCAGGGCATCGCCAGGAACAGTTCCGCCAACCTCATTAGGGCATCGTCCGTAAATCCGCCGAAGTACCCGGACACCATACCCACAACCATTCCGAGCACAAGTGATAAAGCGGCGGCAATCAGGCCGGCAAGCAACGAAATCCTGCCACCCCATAGCAACCGCGAGAACTGGTCGCGTCCGTAGCCATCCGTGCCCAGAAGAAAGATTCGTCCAGGTTCGTCGATTCCGAACAAGTGACGGCGCAACGAAAAGCCGAGCAGGCTGTAATTGTCGCCGGGCACAAAAGGCCGTACCGAGAATGTGCGCGAACGATCTTCCTGGTATTCAGCAAAGTTGTCCGGTGATGGTGTCAACCCGTAGATGAAGGGCCAGCCGTGCAGTTTGCCTTCCGCATCAATAAAATGCACACGGGTCGGTGGCGCGAACGGATGCTCCCGGTCTTGTTCTGCCGGGTCGTAAGGGGCGAGAAACCCAGCCAGCAATACCGCTCCATATAATAAGGAGAGCAAGACAATGGCGACTCGAACCATTCCGCTTCTGCTCATACTGCTCCCTGGCGGATCCGCGGATCACTCAGGTAAAGCAAAACATCCGCAATAAAATTTCCCGCAACCAGAAACAAGGTGGACAGCATCACGGCGCCGATCACGACGTACAGGTCGCGGGCAAGGATCGCTTCCAGCAGCATCGGACCCATTCCCGGCCAGCTCATCACGACTTCAACCAGCAGGGAAGCGCTCAGCAGACTTGCGATGGAAAACCCGAACAGAGAAATCAACGGATTGGCTGCAGCGGGCAAAGCATAGCGGAAAAGAATCCGGCGGCGCGGAATGCCGTGGCCGCGAGCCGCCGAGATCGAAGGCAGCGCGAGAGCCTCAATCATGCTGGCCCGCACATGGCGGAAGAAAATCGGGAGCGTGCCCAATACCAGGGCTGTTACGGGCAGCGTGAAATGTGCTGCTACATCCTTAACTTTCGCGAAGGTTCCCAGATCCGCAAATTGCGTGGACGCCATGCCACCCGCTGCGAATGCATTGGTCCGAATCGCAAAAATCAAAAGCGCCAAGGCCAACAGCAGGTCTGGGACAGTCAACAGCACTGCCGATCCGGCCACGGTGACGCGATCTCCCCAGCGGTTTCGCCTTTCTGCCGCATACGTTCCCAGCGGAATCGAAATCAGCCAGGCGAGCAGAGCGGCAGTCACCGTGAGTAGGAGCGTATTGCGGGCGCGACTCCAGATCACCTGCGAAACCGGCAAACCGTAGGCAAACGAATAGCCCCACTCTCCTTTCGCCACCGACCGCACCCAGTTCACGTAGCGTACCGGTAAAGACCGGTCCAGCCCGTATTGAGCTCGTAAACTCGCGATGGTTTCCGGGGAAATCTGCGGGTTTAACCGCATGTCGCTGAAGAACTCGCCCGGCGCCAGCTGAACAAATAAGAAGGACAGCACTGAAACGCCCACCAGCACCATGACGCCATGCAGCAGTCTTCGCAAGAGGTAGGCCATCTGTTGTTTAGCTCTGTCCAAAACTCAAAGCGCTGTGCCGCCCGGGAATTGCGTCCAGCAGCGCCCGTGTCTCCGGCTGGCAAGGATTGGAGAACAGCCGACCCGGCTCTCCCTGCTCCACAATCCGTCCTCGATGCAAAATGGCAATCTCATCCGCCACGTGAGCCATCAGGCCGAGATCGTGCGAAATGAAAAGGTAGGTCAGCTTTTCGAGACTCTGCAGATTTTGCAACAATGCAACCATCTGAGCCTGGATGGAGAGGTCCAGGCCGGTGAACGCTTCGTCCAGAATCAGCGAGCGCGGCTGCAGAGCCAGGGCCCGGGCAATCGCCAGGCGCTGCCGTTGTCCTCCGCTGAACTGATGAGGGCGGCGGCTTAACCATGCCGAAGGCAAGCCGACCTTTTCCATTAGGTGAACCGCGCGGTCGCGCTGCTCGGCCCGTGTCCCCACTGACTGGATGCGCAAGGGCTCGATAATGACTTCCTCCGCCGAGAAGCGTGGGTTTAGGGCCGCAGCCGTGTCCTGGAAAATAAGCTGGATATGGCGGCGGACCAGCATCAATTCGGGGCCTGTGAGGCTGAACAAGTCCTGTGCGTCGAACCAGACTTTGCCTTCGGTCGGCGGCTCCAGCCGCGCCATGCAAAGAGCCAGGGTTGATTTACCCGAGCCCGACTCCCCCACCAGAGCGAAACTCGATCCTGCGCGGATGGCGAGATCAATGCCGTCCAACGCTCGGACCAGAAATTTTCCCCGCGAAAACGGCTGCTGCTGAACGTAGGTCTTCCGCAATCCCTGCACGCGAATTAGTGGTTCGTTGGTCACAGTGTCAGCCCCCATACTTGAAGCAGCGTACCTTGCGATCCGGCTCGGGTTGGCTTTCAGCCGGCATTCGTGAGCCGCAAATATCCATCCGCCCCGACCAATGTGGAGCAAAAGGAC
>Ga0209152_10000755_pt1 | contig 13738 bp, 13 predicted proteins | sample GraSoiAngelo_107_FD_185873 | JGI IMG/M metagenome (GOLD analysis project Ga0209152, IMG submission 185873) | Grasslands soil microbial communities from the Angelo Coastal Reserve, California, USA - 14_0903_09_30cm (SPAdes) (version 2) | ecosystem: Environmental > Terrestrial > Soil > Grasslands...
CATGGCTCGCCGAATTGGGATAACAGGTTGGGTTCGAAATCTTCCCGACGGAAGAGTCGAAGCCGTAGCGGAGGGAGACAAAGAGATGCTGGACCAACTGGTACAGTTCTGCCAAGTCGGCCCTTCCCGTGCCCGGGTAACTGGTCTCAAAGTGGAGTGGTCTGATTTCAAGGGCGAGTTCCGCGGGTTCAAGATAACCCAGTAACGCAGGAAGACGGTTCTATGCCTGCGGAATACCCGATCCGAATTCCTCATAATACTTTCGAGCCACGGCCACCGCCTCGCTGCTTCGCTTGAGAATAGTCCGGTATTCAGGGTGAGAATCTCCGGCGAACGAAGCTGCCTTCGAGAAGTATTTGTTCACACCTTCAACGTCTCCCTATTACAGCGAGATCCCACCTGCGATTCGGTATCCAACCTCGGCCCTAAGCGTGTTTCCTTGAGCCTCGTAGTCTTGAGCCTCTTTAAGCACCCCTTCGAAAGGCATTGTGATTTTCTTCGGATCCAGGAACATCAGGTGCGACATGGCGATGTAGAGTTCCTCGTCCCCACCGCACAGCTCTCTCAGACGGCTGGTTGCTGAAGGCTGAACGTTTGCTCCCGGAGGCGGATCCTTTTGCTTTGACTTGCCCACGCCTAGTCTCAAAGTGTTGCGCGTGTCCCCTGGGATACACGTAAGCTTTTCTTATTAGGCATTTAAGAATTGACTTGCGCAGCCTGCGAGGATAGGACTGTAGGAGGGAAACGTCTCTGAATGTTGAAGACAAGATAATTCGAAGAAGAGAGTCCAAGGATAAGGCTCGGCGTCGAAAGAGAGGTCCTTATCGGAAGTCCTCCAGTGGAAGAATCATCAAGTACTAGAACTTGGAACCGATCGTTGAGAATTCAAGAGCTCTAGTCATAACTCAGGTCGGTAATGCGTCGACTCGGTTGGAAAAACCAGGAGAATTACTAGGCCGCGACTTAGGGTCAAACTTGTAGGAACTGAGTTATTGTCGAATCGGTATCTTTCTGTACTTTGCAATGCTGCTGGTTTCGATACTCACAATCTCTGCGCAGCTGTGATGTCCAAAGCAAATCGTGCAATGCTCGACATCCCACCCAGGGTCGACCTTCCTGCAGGTCTCGCACATGAGGCCTAAAGCCCGGATATCTGTGCAGGCTTGACACAGCTTTCTTGACACTTCCAGCGGGCTCGGGTTGCTTGCAAGAGTGGAGGCTATATCTCTACTCATCTGACGGACCTCTGATGATGCTCCCAAATCTATTGCTTCTCCGCGAACCTGGTGTCTGTATTTGCTCACTGCTGCTTGTGTAATTCCCAGTCGTTCTGCGACGAGCTCCTGTTTCATTCCATAGTCTTCTATCAGCTCTCGAGCTATCATTGCCCGTAGTGCGGGGATGACGGATTTCGCTGCAACTTCACAAGGAATGATCAATAAGACGACGTTGACTAATAGTTCGCAAAATCTATTTAAACATAACTTATGTCATAATCCGAAGAGTCTTCGCTTCGATGCGAAGTCGCCCATTATCAGCTTACCCCACACGAACATCCGTTTTTACACCTCCAAGGAACCTATAAATCAAAACGGTCACACTCATCTACTCGAAGAGCATGATCACCGTAGACCTAGTCGAAAAGGAGCTTGAGAAGGTTGTGGATCCTGAGATCGGACTTCCGATCACAGAGATGCACCTAGTTGACGAGATAAACATCCAAGAGAATGGAGAGATTTTCATCAAATATCATCTTACTGCACCGTTCTGTCCCCCGATCTTCGCGGAAGACATTGGAATGAGCATAAAGACACTTACGTCCAAGCTCGAAGGTGTAAAGAAGGTCACGGTTATTCTCCACGGACATGCTCTCGCCAACGAGATCAACCAGAGAGTCAACCCCGGCTACACTCCTCCGGCGGTCCAGCCGGCGACGCCAGCTCAGACGAAGGCTTGAGCCACCCACCGCCTCAACATCAGACTGTGTTCAATCAGAAATATTCCTGAAGAATCTTTGACTCATTTCCTCGTCTAGGCCCTACCTAAACGCGTCGTACAGGAAAGCTCCAAGCAAACCTCCTAAGACCGGTCCAACGACATAGATCCATAAGTTTCCCAGAGGGGTCAGGCTGAAAATTGATGAAGCCAGTGTCGGCCCCCATGTTCTAGCTGGGTTAAGAGATGCCCCAGAAATCGGGCCGAACATCCAGACCATGGCTGCCAGAGCGAATCCTATCGTGACTCCTGCCCGGCTTGGGTCAGCAGCCTTGTCCGTAGCCCCGAACACGGTGAAGACGAGGATGGCAGTACCAGTCACCTCAGCTAGAAGTACGGCACCGATGCCGAATTCAAGGTTTGGAATGGTATCTCCAAAGAAGGTCGAGCGAGCGGCCTGCACAAGTATTGGGCTGTTGCTTGACGTCCACAATGCGAGCTGGATGAAGCCCGCGACGGATGCGCCTGCAAGCTGTCCAAGAATGTACGGTGCTACTTTTTTTGTCTCTACCCTCCGCGTAGCCCAATGAGCAATTGTGACCGCGGGATTGATGTGGGCGCCCGTCACGCGGCCTATGGTGTACACCGCCAACAGGAGGGCTACCCCATGGGCGAGACCGATAAAGCCGAGTCCGGCACCCGTACCCCCGAAATCGAGCAACGTGACCGCCATGATTGTCCCCGGGCCGATCATAGTGAGAAGAAAGGTCCCATAAGCCTCAGCCAGTGCCACTCGTCCCATCTGATTCATGGCGAAACGAATTCTCGCTGGACTATACGTATATAGCGCTTGTTTTGAGGCGCCCTGCTTGACACCCAACTTCAGACCAAGGCAAGTTCCCCGCCTTAGGACCCAAGACCTCGACGGGGCAAAGAATTTTCTATGCTAGCAGATCCCCTAATGGTGCGGGAATTTGACAGTAACCAACAGTTTCACCTGGATGATAGGCGGTCCTCAAGGCAGCGGGATCAACTCGGTTGCAGAGAACTTTGCAAAAGCATGCATTCGTGGAGGACTTCACATATTTGCCAACATCGAGTATCACTCCAACATCAAGGGCGAACATAGCTACTACAGGCTCAGAGTAGAGTCAAAGGCGCCCAGATCCCACGTGGACTGGGTAGACTTACTCGTAGCCCTCGACCGGGAAACAATCTTCGGCGACATGAACAAGCTTCGTCCTACCCATCGAGGGCATAGACACGAGGTCAGCCCTGGAGGTGGAATAATCTACGATCGCAGCTTGAACCTGTCACCTGACTCTTTCGGGCGTGATGATATCAAACTCTTTCCGATCCCCTACATGGATCTCCTTGTCGAGGCGCTGAAGGAGTTTGGAAAGGACAAGGAACTGAGCAAGTACCAGGTTATGGTCAACACGATTGCTCTAGGGGCTTCCCTTGGCCTCGCCGATTACGACTTTGACCTCGCAACCGAGGCCATTAGAGAAGGGTTCACCGGACGCAAGGCAGCTCTCGGCGACCTAAACGTCAGCGCCGCGAAACGCGGATACGATTATGCAAAGGCGGGTTTCGGCGAAGATGCGTTTCCGATAAAGCTGCGAAAGCAACCGCTGTCTGGAAAGCGAATGATGATCAGAGGTGTACAAGCCGTGGCTATCGCGAAACTCAAGGCCGGATGTGGATTCCAAACCTACTATCCCATTACACCAGCAACGGACGAGAGCGAGTACTTGGAGTCCCACCAGAAGGACTACAATATGATAGTCGTACAAGCAGAGGACGAGATTTCCGCGATCAACATGGCCACCGGTGCGGCTCACGCTGGTCTCAGATCTTCTACCTCTACATCTGGACCGGGCTTTTCTCTTATGGCCGAAGGCTTGGGGTGGGCCGGGATAACTGAAGCCCCTGGACCAGTTGTCGTGCTATATCAGCGGGCAGGTCCTGCAACTGGGCTGCCGACTCGGACGGAGCAAGCAGACCTAAGATTTGCTCTTCACGCTGCCCATGGAGAATTTCCTCGGATAATTATTGCACCCGGAGATGTGGTCGAAACTTACTACGACACGTTCGACGCGTTCAACTACGCGGAACGCTACCAAGTGCCCGTCATACTTCTGACCGACAAGTTCCTGGCGAGCACCTACCAAGATATTCCTCCTTTCAACGGCGACAACCTGAAGGTCGATCGGGGAGACTTGGTTCGAGAATCAGATCTCGCCATAAGCACCGACTATCGACGCTACCGTTGGACAGAACTGGGAATTTCCCCCCGAGCAATTCCTGGTCAGAAAGGGGGGATCTTCTGGACAACTGGAGATGAGCATGACGAGTATGGTCATATCACGGAGGCGCCGGATATCCGGATCAAGATGATGAGGAAGAGAATGAGAAAGATCGAGCTTGCTGGACAAGTAATACCGGACTCAAAGAAGGCAACCTTGCACGGACCAACATCGGCTCTGATTACACTCGTTGGCTGGGGGTCATCGAAGGGAGCGATACTCGACGGCATGGAAGACCTCAAGAGCGACGGGATAGAAACAAACTTTCTACAGGTGCGATACGTTAGCCCGTTCCCAACAAGCTTCGTTCAGCAGGCACTTGGTTCGGCCCGGCGGAAGATCGCGATCGAAAACAATTACTCCGCACAGATGGCAGGGTTGATCCGTGAGAAAACCGGTATTGCAATGGACAATACTATTGTAAAGTTCGACGGAAGACCGTTTTCCCAGAACGAAATCTACGAGGGTGTCAAAGACATAATAAAGAACGGAATCAAAGAGGTAACCGTATCTCATGCTTGAGCTAAAGACCTACCGGACACAGGTTCACAACGACTGGTGCCCTGGTTGCGGAGACTTCGGAATCGTCAACGCGATTCAGATGACCCTTCTAGAAATGCAGCTTGAACCCCACAGGGTCGCGATCTTCTCGGGAATCGGATGCTCAGGCAAGACACCTCATTTTGTTAACGCGTACGGGTTCCATACTCTCCATGGCCGTGTCCTTCCAATCGCTACTGGTGCCCGTCTTTCTAACCCAGGACTGACCGTTGTCGCTGTTGGTGGCGACGGAGACGGACTGGGAATAGGAGCAGGCCACTTCGTCAATACTGGTCGAAGGAACCTGGATTTCACATACGTGCTCTACGATAATGGAGTCTACGGCTTGACAAAAGGTCAGGCATCTCCGACCCTGCCGAAGGGTGTGAAAACGAAATCGATGCCTGCCCCCGCGATCATTGAGCGTGTGAATCCGATCGCTATGGCAGTCGCTTCGGGCTATACGTTCGTTGCGCGGAGTTATGCTCTTGACGTTCGCCACTTGAAGCAAACCCTTCGAGCGGCAATAGAACATCGGGGAAGCGCGTTCGTAGATGTTCTGCAAACATGCCCGACCTATAACGACATCAACACGAAAGAATGGTATGGTGGCGAAGATCTTCCGGTCAAGGCACCGAGGCTCTACAAGCTGGAGGATTCAGGGTACAATGGTACGGTTGCCGATCCCACGACGGACGAGGTTAACACAAAGAAGGGAAATGCCCTGGTGAAGTCTTTCGAGTGGGGCGACAAGATACCGATCGGGGTTTTCTTCAAGATGGAGGTTCCTACCTTCGAGGACCAGCTGGCTCTTCGAATGCCCGCCCTGAAAGAAAAGCCCTTTGTCGAGCAGGATATTTACAACCGTGATATTACGCCGTTGCTGGACGAGCTTACCTAGTTCGAAAGAACCTCCACTGTTCCCAAGCTCGGCAGTGGATTTCGCGCTCTCAAACACTCTGGCGTCACGAGATGCTCTGTGTAAGACACGCTCCTGAGAGGTCGCTCCGTGTCTGGCACTGATTCCGGGCGAGTCTCGCGATTCAGAGCTTGGCATTTGGCCTAAACGACATGATGGTTCCTGCGGTTCTAAATGCGGTGTCAAGAACGATTTTCCTAGTCAGTGTAGAGAAGGGCCCCAGACTCGATATCAGGGGTCTGAAAATGGGCTATTTTTCGTGGCAATGCTCTCCGCATGCCTCTTCAGAGGATAATTGTAGGGAGCTGGCGATAGTGTCTAGGAAAGGTTTATCGAGACATTCTTGGTTCGTGTGTAGAATTCTAACGAGCGTATGCCGTTTTCATGTCCTATTCCGCTGTCCTTGTAGCCGCCGAACGGGGTCTGCGGAAAGGTCACCAAATACTCGTTCACGGCTAGTCCACCGACCTGGAGACGAACAGCGAGTTCATGAGCGACTTTCAAATTGCTCGTCCAGACTCCCCCGTATAGTCCATAATCTGTCTCATTGGCCATAGCAACAACCTCGTCGAGAGTCTTGAACTGGGTAAGGCCCAGAACAGGTCCGAAAATCTCGTCGCACCCGATTTTCATCTTCCCGTTGACGTTCTCGAAAATGGTGGGCTCGACGAAATTTCCCTTCTGCAGTCCTGGGTCAGATGGTTTCTTCCCCCCGCAGAGAAGACTTGCCCCTTCTTCGAGGCCGTCCTTGACAAACCCGAGAACCACGTCTTGCCGAGCCTTTGAGGCTAAGGGTCCCATCTCGCTGGTATCATCTCTTCCAGGCCCGACCTTTATCGCTCGGGTCTTGGCGACGAGGTCCTTTACGAAATCATCGTATATGCTCTCGTGAATGAATGCCCTAGATCCGGCCCAGCACATTTGTCCAGCATTGGTGAAAATGCCTTCCTTCACGCTCTTAGCGGCCTTCGCCAAGTCGGCGTCAGGGAAGACAATATGCGGGTTCTTACCGCCTAACTCCAGAAGTACCCTTGTAACATTTTTCGCGGCTGACTCCATCACCTGCGTTCCTGTCTCAGCGGACCCTGTGAAAACTATCCCGTCCACTCGCGGGTCCGACACAAGTGCTTCGCCTACTTCAGCACCTGATCCAGTTACAACGTTGATAACACCTTTGGGGATGCCGGCCTTGAGCGCTAGATCTCCCAGCATAATCGCTGTAAGAGGAGTAATCTCAGACGGTTTCACGACAACAGTATTCCCTGCTGCAATTGCCGGTGCCAAACTTCTAGCAGCAAGCGCGATCGGATAATTCCAAGGAACAATATGGACCGTTACGCCTAGCGGCTCACGAAGAGTGTAGTTCAGACGTCTCGGCGGAACAGGTATGGTTTCTCCTTCAACCTTGTCCGCCAGTCCTGCCCAGTACTCGAACGCCCTGGCCGCCCAGGCAACATCACCCTTAGACTCTCGGAGAGTCTTCCCCTCACTCATGGTTTCAAGCTTTGCCAGCTGCTCTGAATTCTCCCTGACCAGAGTTGTGAGCTTAGTTAGGAGACGCCCTCTCTTGCTGGGATCAATGTCGACCCAGCCGGCCGACTCCAGCGCGATCTTCGCACTCTCGACTGCAGCTTTCGCGTCCTGTCTTGTAGCTCGTGGGACCTCGGCGACAACCTCGTTGTTTGAAGGATCAAGAACTGATGAAACAGCGCCATTTGCGCTGTCCTTCCACTCTCCCCCGATCAGCATTTTGTATTTCTGAATTTGAACTGTCAAGTCCGCAATCCAAACCTGGTGAGGCTATAAAAGAGCGTTCCTTCAGGCGGGGATCGTCTGAGTCTTCATCTCTCGGTCCATGTCAATTAGCAGCTGGACTCTTCGATCAAGGTCGGGATACCTGCTCAAGAGACCTCTTGTCTTTCGACCTACAAACAATCCGGCTCCAGGCCCAGGCAATGGGGCGTGGAAGGCTGAATGAACCTTCAGCAAAGCTGATGCGAGTGCCAACGGCTTCTGAGTGTATTCCACTGACAACTGGTCGGCGAGGAGTTCACGTTCTCTGTGGACCGCAGCCTCAACAAGATGCAGCACGGGGTCAAAAACGAAGGCCAGTTTAGCCAGCCTTGCAAGTCCCTTCTCTCGAGAATCCTTGTTCTTCAAGTGAGAGATCTCGTGAGCAATGACCGCCTCGACTTCCGCCGGTGACATGGAACTCACCAGCTCGGGAGATACGGCAACGACCTTCCAACTCCCATTGTCCAAAGAAAACGCGTTTCCCACCCTAGCTTCTCTAAGGTCGACTCCTTTGATACCCATCTTGTTGCATAGCTCCGCACATGTTTCGCTCAGTCTAGAGCTCGAGAATGTTCCTGCGATCATTCCCCCAAGCATTCTAGGGAACGCGTATCTTCGAGCAATAAGGGACATGAGAGAGGAGATTCCGATAGATGCTACCAGCGAACTTCCAAACACGAGTCTTATCACTCGTTGTGATTGCCACTCGTACATATTGAGGAAGAGCGTGCACACTACAAGGCTAGTTCCAAGAAACGACCAGAAGAAAACAGAAGAGGATAGTATCGGATATAGGAGGCTGGATCTGCGAGAGGGATTTCCCACACTTGATCGGTAGGCGATAAAGGAAGCAATTTGGACTATCAGAACTGTTGCTACAATTCCCAGGGTAGCTGTCGAAAGGAAGTAGAGCGAGTACAGTTCCAGGCTTATCGTTGCCCGGACTCCCTACGAACTCTTTCTTCCAGCTTCTTCAGGTCCTCCTTTGGAATCTCATCCATGTAGTCATGCAACGTCGAGATAATGCTGGGTCCAAAGGCTGTGAGCAACCTGTCAACGAATCCTTTCACGACTCGACCCTTGACCTTGTCCTCGGAGTGAAGGCGATACACGTATCTGGACCCTCCTCTGCCAACAGCCTCATCACGGGCCAAGATCCCCTTCCTGTAAAGACGATCCAGCGTTGTACTGATTGTAGTGTATGCGAGTCCACGGGTAGCATGCAGGTCCTGAGCGACTTGGCGGGCAGAAGCGTTGCCAAGCCGAACAACTGTCCCGAGGACAGCTGCCTCGAGATCTCCAAGTTCCAAAGCTGACTTGTCATACGCCTGCCACAATATGTAACTTTCTATTCCGGTCGGAGCTAGAAGTCTTCGAATGTCCGGAGAAACATCACTATCCGTAGGACCGGGAATCCGGGAGAAGGATGCTCAATGTAAGAGTTGAGGCTCAAGAACGGCTCCACTATGTGGATTGCACTATGCATTTCTCGTGCGAGCACCGTTTAGACCGGCTTCCCAATGAGTTCAGTTCAAAAGCCTGGTTGTTCCCTACACCGATTGACTGTGGTTAAAGATGTCCTAAGGCATAGAGTTCCAATTTCCTCAACCGTTAGTGAGCATCTCTGTTGAGGAAGACGGCTCGTGCCTCATTGCTGATTCTGGCACTTTCAATCATGGTTGTCCCGCTCTTCCTGGCAGATGTTCATGCGACCAGCGGGTGCATCACAAGCTGTCTTCTCAAAGCAGACACAACCGTGCCTGGTGCGGATGGAACAGTGTACGTTGAGCTCGACAACAATACTGGCTTAGTTTATCCTCTACCACACACGTTCTCATTCGCAAACAATAGTCGACATACTCTTACCGTTCTGAACACAACCTTGTCAGCGTCCTCAGGAGCACGTTATGTATGGAACGAATGGGTCCGTTCCAGTTTGCAGTGGACCCCCACTCTGATGATGCAGACTCCGATCATGCTCTACAATTACACAGGATCATTGGATGGAGGACCCTTCACCGCCAAGTTCGATAAGCAGTTCCAGTATACGTTGACCTTCAAAGATGCTGCAGGGCAATCACTCGTTCCGAGTCCAACGTCTGTCGTATTGTCGAGTGCAGGTTCGAGTGTTACAACCTCGTCCTATTCTGGCCAGTGGCTGGCCGCGACTTCTTGGACGGTTACTTCGGCGACCTGGGAAGGCTACCAAGGAGCTCTGCCTGCCCCAGTACCCCTTGACCTCGCCTTGGGTTCAGCCTCTGCCATTGTCGGGGTGAGCGCGTACCCGGCGTCCGTCAAAGTTGTCGACAAGCTGAACAGTCCGATTCAGGGCGCATCGGTAACAATCACCTTCGCCAACGCAACAAGCAGAACTTTCACGACCGACAGTCAGGGAACAGTTCAACTCGGCGATATTCCAATCGGACCCTATTCAGCGCACGTTCTCTACCAGGGTCAAGACCAGGGAACATGGTCGGAAGATGCTTCAGTCGCTCCGGTCAGCACCGTAACACTGAATGCGGGTGGTACTTCTTCTGCTCCTGTCGTCTCAGCAATCGTATTATTGACGATCTTCGGTGTGGCGCTTTTCCTAATTCTTTTGGCGATCAAGGTGCGAAGGCCGCTACCGCCTCCAAAGATTTAGGTCACTCTCCCTGATGACGATGGAGGCAAGCTAAGTCAACAAGCCAACAACAACTATCCAACCAAAACTAAGCAGAACCATAATCCCTGTGCTAGCGGCAGCTGATTGGAAATCGTATGCGTCGGTGGCTTGAAAGGGGAAACCCCTCAGGCGGATGGACAATGCCGAAGACCTCGACGAGATTGCGACGTTGATGAATCTGCTGGAGCTTCATTTCCGTCTAAGGGTCGAAACGAGCCATTTTGAAGGCCAGCTAGACTAGTCGAAGTTCCCAGTCCGAGCCTTTCGCAGTGCCCTCTTGCGACACACTTCAGCATTATTGACTTATTCGACGTTCTGCGGGGGCGCTTTCTCGCTGCCTCACGAGCTCGGTCACTCCTTGATGGATGGATAGGTTACAATTCCCATTCATACGCCTGAACGGTCCTGTTGGAAAATAGTAGCTTTCGACGTTTAGCTTGCCTTAGGTGAACTCACAACTGGAGACTAGGTCCGCGCCCTTCAAGGGATTTTACGCGCTCATAGGGGGTAGTCTCCCCGATTCCTCCTCGGTGCTGATCACAGGCGACCCAGGTAGTGGAAAGACGACTCTTGCACAACAGATCCTCTACGAGGAGCTTCAGAGATCGAGACCCTGTATCATAGTCACATACGACACGTTTCCTTCGAACATTCTCGAGAGAATGAGCCAGTTTGGCTGGGACCCGAGGAAGTACCAGTTGCTCAACAAACTTGGCATCATTGATTGTTACTCTGCAACCGCTGGAGTTACCGAGGGAGTGGTTCCTCAACCATTCGACCTGACCAATGTCAGCATTCATTTGACCTCCGTAATGGAAAAGATGGGCAATCACCAGGTGACCATCATACTTGACTCGTTGATGCCGATCTTTAGCGAAGCTGAGCCGAAACATGCCGTCAGTTTCATCCAGAGTATTGCCGCGAAAGTCAAGAAGGTGGGAGGAAAAATGATAGCCACCCTCTCAACGGGCAGTGTCCAGCCGGAACTGTTTCACAAGGTCGAGAGTCTCGTGGACGGCGTGGTAGAACTGCGAATGGTAGAAGAGCACCAGGTGCTACGTCGATACTTGCTCGTCAGGAAAATGGATCGTCGCCAGATTATACCGCGGCTCGTACGGTTCGATATCATAAACGGGATAGGGATTCAGCTTCAGCTTCCGCGGTTCGGGTTCTTGCGAAAGAGACCGAGCATGGGCACGATGGTTGGCACCTAGCCGGACCGCGTTCTCGATTCATTGCAATAGATCAATCACTTTTTTCTCGAACTGTTCGCCATTCTCGAGTTCTTGAAAACGGGACTTTGTTGAGTCTCGAACTCGGTCTCTACGTGAAAGACCACAAAGTTGGCAGCTCGGGCAAGCCCATATCTATTTATTCCCCGAACGGGTATCATAGTTCAGAAGCTGCATGGCCGAGCAGAACTCGCCAGAATATCCTCCTGCACTTGACCTCGAAAGAGAACTGACAAGAAAGGAGAGACAGATAGAGTATCTCCAGACCGAGCTCCGCAGATACCACAACCTGATGGAAGAGCTCAAGCAAGGTATGCGTCCCATCGGGACCATAGAAGATGTCAAGGGGGATATGGCGCTGGTTCGGCTATCAGGCGGCCAAGCGTTTCAGGTTAGCATCCCTCCCGAGATAAGGGAAAAAGTGTCCACCGACGTGGACGCGGTTCTCTCTCCGACGAAGGGAGTCATTGTCGACGTGATTGACCGTTTACGCGAGCGTTCACTCTTAGAATATCAGGTGGAAAAGTCGCCCAAGGTCTTCTATGAAGACGTCGTTGGCCTCGAAAAAGAGCTGCACAGCCTGCGGCAGGCGGTCGAGTGGATACTTGATCCTCAGGTCCGAGCTCGACGCGAGCAGATCATCCGAGACCCACGGATGCTTGAAGAAGCCGGGTCGATACTTCTCTTCGGTCCACCCGGGACTGGGAAGACGTACATGGCGAAGGCTGTTGCGGGGACGATCGGGCAGAGGGGTCAGGAGACAAGCTTCCTCAAAATAGAGAGCTACGAGATAGTGTCAAAATGGCTGGGCGAGTCTGCGAAGAACGTCAAGGAGGTCTTCAAGCTCGCGCGAGAATCTGCTCCTACAGTTCTCTTCATAGATGAGGCTGATGCTATTGGACGCGCGAGGATGGAAGCGACGACTGACGCGGGAAGGGATGTTCAGGGAATGCTTAACCAGATTCTTACAGAGCTCGGAGAAGGCTTCCACGTTAACAGAAACGTGTCCGTGATATTCGCCACCAACTATCCCAGTGTCATAGATCAAGCGCTTCTGGATCGGATCAAGCGGATCATCTATGTTCCGCCTCCAAGGTCGATGGATGAAGTCAAGAGATTATTGGACTTTTACTGCTCCAAGGTAGAGCTGGATCCGTCAGTCTCGAACTATCGTGGAGGATTGACTGACGAGGCCTTCGCGGATATCTGGAGGACGATTAGGTCTAGGAAACAATTGTACGAAGCATCGATCCCTGAACGAGGGGTTACAGTTCGCGAGCAGTACGTTGTGACGCCTCGGGACTTGAAGAATATTGTTCAGGAAGCGGCGAGCGAGGCTTCGTTCGCGAGTGAGCGCTGGGTGACGATGGACAGGATGCTGCCATTGTTCAAGAACCTCGCCTCAGAAGATCGCGGCTCACGCATCATCAGCTAGACAAGGACTCTCGGCTTATTACACTGGCTTGAAAGTCGAGGACACCATGTCCTCTAGATACGGCGAGGATCCTTTCGCCATTCGGGACCCAGAGGAAACAGTAAGTCGGCTTGAACGATTTCTTACGACTCACCTGGAAGAAGCCGGTGCACGCTGCCTCGTCCTTGGCATGTCTGGTGGTCTAGATTCTAGTGTTGCCGCGGCGCTATGCGCCCGCGCGGTCGGGGGCAGGCGGGTTCTTGGGATAACTCTGCCGGAGAATGAGACGAGGAATGATCAGGCCGTGGAAGATGCGAGACTTGTGGCGTTGAAGCATAGAATAGGCTTCAAGCTAATTGACATTACGCCCATTGTCAAAACCTCTCGAAACGCTCTAGACGCAAAGAGCGCGAAGGGAATTCCTTGGGGAAACGTCAAGGCGCGGCTTCGCGCAATAGTCCTCTACTATTATGCTAACACGGAGCACGGTCTCGTCGTGGGAACTGGCGATAAGAGTGAGATTATGCTAGGCTACTTCACAAAGTTTGGCGATGGAGCCTGCGACATACTCCCCCTCGCAGATCTCTACAAGACATCAGTCCGGAACCTGGCCAGACACTTGAACATACCGGAGAGGATTCGCGTGAAAGCTTCTAGCCCTGAGCTATGGCCAGGTCAGACAGCGGAGAAAGAATTAGGCCTCAGCTATGAGAAGCTGGACAGGATTCTTTGGGGCCTTGAAAGATGGATGACACCAGAAGAGATAGTGGATGAAACGAGCTTGAAGCTGGCACTAGTCAGGAGAGTTCGAGAACGCTGGTTGAAGTCAGAGCACAAGAGACGCCCACCATTGGCCCTCAAGCTCGGCTATCGAACAGCGGGCGATGATCTCCGATTACCGCGGCTCGAATAGCTCCGAAAGACGATTCA
>Ga0209152_10000760_pt1 | contig 13687 bp, 10 predicted proteins | sample GraSoiAngelo_107_FD_185873 | JGI IMG/M metagenome (GOLD analysis project Ga0209152, IMG submission 185873) | Grasslands soil microbial communities from the Angelo Coastal Reserve, California, USA - 14_0903_09_30cm (SPAdes) (version 2) | ecosystem: Environmental > Terrestrial > Soil > Grasslands...
ACATTAGGAATCGACGGAACTCCGTCACCGTGCCCCGACCACAAGCCTCCGCTATGTTGGAGCTGACGGACAGCGCCGAGCGAACGAGCTGATCCGCCCGGCTTGCGGCTCCGGGTCCCGAGAGCGTGCGGCTCAAGCGGGCCGCCTGCACCGAGATCTGCACCGCGAGTTCATGCACCTGTAGTCGTGGGGCGTACGCTCGTAGGACCATGCCCAACAGTAGGAGCGAACGGCTTTGAAGGCGGCACCCTTTTCACGCCTGTGTGCGACGTTTTTGTGCAACGTCGTTTGCGTGACCGTCTCCCTTTCGTGCGATGGAGCTTCTCGCGTCGGGGATACGCTCGGCCTGCAAAGCCTCGGGCGCTGGGAATGGCACGGGCGCATCGTGGCCGAGCCCGACCCCACGCTCACCATCGCCCGGGTGCGCATGGACACGAGCCAGGGTGGGGGCGATGTCGTCCTGGCGCGGTACGACTTCAACCCGGCGGTCGGCGAGGGAGACGAATACTCACTGGCGCTGGGCCTCGAGCTCGGCCGGGCGCACGACCTCGTGCCGGGGAAGCCGTATGCGTTCGGCACCGGGCCGGGCCAGATCGCGGCGCACGCCACCGTCGCCTGTCTGTGCCGGCCGCTCCGGCCCGATTCGGTGCGCGGCACCTACCTGCTGGCGACGCGCGGCCTGCGCCAGCTCACCGGTCGAGTCGACGCGACGCTGTACTTTACTGAGTGGAACGACACCGCACGGCACGTCACCTATTCGCTGCACCAGCGCATTGACGCGATCAAGTAGGCCGGCGGGTCTCGTGGCCCTGATACTGCTAGCCGTCTATCCGTCTATCCGTCTATCCGCCCAGACGATCGACACCATCGTCGTCGTGAACCACAACATCTTCGACCTCCAAGGCGACGACGCCCCGGGGCCGCTCGCGCGACTGGCGAATCGGCTGCACGTGACGACGCGCGCGGGCGTCATCCGGCGCACGCTGCTCGTGAACCCCGGTGACCGCTACGACTCGGCGCGCGTCGCCGAAAGCGAACGGGCGTTGCGATCGCTGTTCGTGTTCAGTCGGGTGCGCCTGGACACCACACGCATCGCCGGCCGGCTCGCGCTGCGGGTGACGACCTCGGACGGGTGGAGTACCAAGCCTCAGTTCGGCTACTCGACGGCCGGCGGGGACGCGACTTGGCTCGCCGGGCTGGTAGAGGAAAACGTGTTCGGCACCGCCACGGCACTCTCCGCCGTGTACAACAAGACCCCGGACCGCACCATTCTCGACTTTCGCCACATCAACCCGCATTTCTTCGGGCGGCGCACGCGGCTCGCGGCGGAGTACGCGAGCAAGTCGGACGGCAAACACGGGGTCTGGTTCATGGGAGTGCCGTTCTTCGAGACGCGGGCAGCGCGGGCGCTCGCGATCGATGGCGAGGCGGCCTCGGAGCGCGTGCTGGTGTTTCGGGACGGCGTCGCCGACACGGTCGAGCGCCGCGTCCTCCGCATCGGCGTCACGGCCGGCTTCGCGCCTCACGCGACCAGCCGCGATTTCGTGCGGGTGTGGGCCAGCGCGCAGTGGCGGCGGGAGGATTTCGATTCGCTGGGCCGCACGCCGTTTCCGCGCTCGACGTTCGGCGCCGTGGGCGCGGGCGTGGACGTCGGGCACGTGCGGTTTCACGTGCTCGAGCGCTTCAACTCGTACGCGCGTCGCGAGGACGTCGACCTCTCGCAGCTGCTGCACGCCGGCGTCTGGGCGGCGCCGCGCGCGTGGGGCTATCCGTCCGACCGGGCAGGCGTGGGTGCGGAACTGAGCGGACAGGCGAGCGCGATCTGGTCGGGCGGGTTCGTCGTGCTGCGCGGCGACGCGAACGGTGTGTACGCGCCGGTGGCGGGCGGCCTCGACAGCGGGCGGGTGAGCGGCGGGGTCACGGTCGCGAGCCAGAACCTCCCCCGCCAGACGCTGATCCTGCACGCCGAAGCCGGCGCGCTCAAGCGACCCAAGCCGGGCGCCGAGTTCGACCTGTGGGTACAGCGAAAGGGACCGCGCGTGTTCGGCATCCATCAGCTCACCGGCTCTCGCATGGTGTGGCTCGCGCTGGAGGACCGGATCCTGGTGCGCGACGAGTTGTGGAGCCTGGTCGGCCTGGGGGTCGCCCCGTTCTTCGACTACGGGGGCGCATGGTACCCGGACGAGCCGGCTCGGCTCGGCGGCAACGCGGGCCTGGCGCTACGGATGGGGCCGACCCGCTCGGTGCACGGCGACGTGGCCGAGTTCGCCCTGGGGTATCGCTTCGGACAGGGGTGGACCGGCAGTCGTTGGGCGATCGCTGTGCGCAGCGGCGTGGTCTTCTAGCGGCGGACGGCCCCCACGGACTCCGAGCCATGACCCCCGAGCGGTTCCGCGAGGCGGGGCGGCAGACGATCGACTGGATCGCCCGGTACTTGGAGCAGATCGAGCGGTACCCGGTGCTCGCGCGCGTCGCGCCGGGAGATATCCGGCGCCGCCTGCCGGCGCACCCGCCGGAACAGGGCGAGTCGTTCGACGCGATCCTCCGTGACCTGGACGACGTGATCCTGCCCGGGGTCACACACTGGCAGTCCCCCAACTTCTTCGCGTACTTCCCGGGAAACGCGTCGCCTCCGGCGATGCTCGGCGACCTGGTCTCGTCCGGCTTGGGCGTGCAGGGAATGCTCTGGGCGACGAGCCCCGCCTGCACCGAGCTCGAGACGCACGTGCTCGACTGGCTGGTGGACATGCTCGCCCTCCCCGACCGGTTCAAGTCGAGCGGGCAGGGCGGCGGGGTGATCCAGGACACCGCCTCGAGCGCCTCGTTGTGCGCGCTGCTCGCCGCGCGCGAGCGCGCCACGGCCTTTCGGACCAACGACACCGGCGTGGACCGCGTCCTCACCGCGTACACGTCGACTCAGGCGCATTCGTCGCTTGAGAAGGCGGCCGGCATCGCCGGTATCGGCCGGCGTCACGTGCGGGCGATCGAGGTGGATGCCGGCTACGCCATGCGGCCGGACGCGCTGGAGCGCGCCCTCGAGGAAGACCGGCGCGCGGGGCATACGCCGTTCTTCGTGTGCGCCACCGTCGGCACCACGTCCTCGACCGCGATCGACCCGGTTCCGGCCGTGGCGGAGCTGTGCCGCCGCTACGGGCTGTGGCTGCACGTGGACGCGGCGCACGCCGGCAGCGCGGCGCTCTGCCCGGAGCTGCGCTGGATCCACGCGGGCGTCGAGCACGCCGACAGCTACTGCTTCAACCCTCACAAGTGGATGCTCACCAACTTCGACTGCGACTGCTTCTACGTGGCCGACCGCGCGGCGCTGATCTCGACGCTCAGCGTGACCCCCGAGTACCTGCGCAACCCCGCCACCGAGTCGGGCGCGGTGTTCGACTATCGTGACTGGCACATCCCGCTGGGCCGCCGCTTCCGGGCGCTCAAGCTGTGGTTCGTGATCCGGCACTACGGGGTCGAGGGCCTGCGCGCGCACATCCGGCGTCACGTGGCCCTCGCGCAGGAATTCGCGTCATGGGTACAGGGCGACGACCGCTTCGAGCTGGCGGCCTCTGCACCGCTCAACCTCGTCTGCTTCCGCCTCGTCGCGGGCGACGCGGCGACCCAGCGCCTGATGGACGACCTCAACGCATCGGGGCGCCTGTATTTGACGCACACACGCCTCGCGGGGCGACTGGTGCTGCGGCTGGCGATCGGCGGGACCTACACCGAGCGCCGCCACGTGCAGGCGGCCTGGCAGCTCATCCGGACCCGGGCCTAGATTCCCTTCATGCCCCGACCCCGTCACCCCAGGCGCGAAGGCGTGCTGCTCGGACTCGTAGTGGCGACGAGCATCTGGCTGTGGCTGGCCGTGGTCGACGCAATCGCGGGTCAGCCGTTCCGGACCTTCATCGTGCTCGGCGGCATCGCGTCGTTCACCCTGCTCCACTACGCGCTCTGCCTGGCCTACGGTTTGGCCGCAGTGGCCGTGGTGCACGGCGCACAGCGCGAGCCGAGCCTGCTGTTGGGTGCGTCGTTCTTCTTTTTCATCCTCGAGTTCGGATTCGTGATGCTGACGGTGATTCTGTCGCACACCGGTCTGGGACAGCTCGCCTGGGTCCGGATCCTCGGCGGCAACCTGTTGGGCGCCCTGGTCACCCTCGTCGTGCTGTGGCGGCGCCATCCGCTGCGGCGCGAGATGTTGGAGGCGGAGGCCGAAGAAGCGGAGTAGCGGGCCGTCACGGCCCGGCTATGATGTCTCGCAGCGTCGTCTTGCGGAGCTCCGCACCGAACACCGGCAGCTGCTTCTGCATGAAGTCGGCGAACCGGGCCGACGCCTCGGCCAGACGTTGCTGGAACAGCGCGTGCACCGCCAGCTGCTGGGTCGTGGGCGCGAAGTCGGCGCCGTTCTCCGCCACGTCGGACTGGAGCGCCGCGAGCCGGCCGTACAGCTGCATCGGGCCGCGGAACGCGTCTTCCCGCGCGCCGGTCAACTGCACGTCGAACAGCACGGCTTCCACAAGCACGGCGCGACGGTCGAGCGAGTCGGTCAGGGTGGCGAGCCGCTTCGCCACCGCGTCCCCCGCTACCGCCGAGTCGCCGCGCAGCTGGCCGCCGAGATCTTGGAGCTGTTTTCGCACCCACTCGAGGCGGTTGATCATCCGCGCGACGCTGTCCTGCGCGGCGCGAATGGCGAGCGCCAGGCGGGTTTGGGCCGCGACGTCCGAATCCGACGCGGTCGTGTTCGGGTCCTTGAGGACCGTGATCGGCTGGGCTGGCGTGGTGGCGGTCCCCGTGCTGTCGCCCACGGTGAGCCGCACGGTGTAACTGCTGGGCGGTACCAGCGGCCCGCGAAGCGAGAGGTCCAAATCCCACGTGACCAGCGGCCTGGTACCGTCCGCCCCGACGCGCACGAACGGCTTGCCGGGAGGGGGTGTCCGGAGCTTGGGCGTCGCCGGCGCCGAGTAGCGCAGGTCCCACCACACGCGGTTCAACCCCGGGTGCCGTTCGCCCTCGAGGACGCGTACGGTATCGCCCGCCGCGCCGAGGATGACGAGCTTGGCGGGTTTGGAGCGGCGCGCGCTGTCAGGCGGGGGGGGCTGCGTCGTCGTGTCGGCGAGCGCCGCCGGCAGGTAGTACGTCAGGACGGCTCCCTCCGGCACGCTGTCCGCCCGGACCGCGCTGTTGGGCGCGCTGGCGATTCCCTGCTGGGCCCGGAACCGGTACGCGGGCCGCGGCTTGAACAGGGCGGCCCCGCCCGGTATAGCCCCGCCCGTCAGGGCGGGGCCTTGCAGCTGCTCGAGCGGCGAGACGTCGTCCAGGATCCACACGCCGCGCCCGTAGGTCGCGACCACCAAGTCGTGGAAGTGCGGTTGCACGGTGAGCCACGACACGGGGGCGTGCGGCAGGTTGGTCTGGAGCGGCAGCCAGTGCGCGCCGTCGTCGAGCGTCATGTGTACGCCGTTCTCGGTGCCGGCGAACAGCATCCCGCGGCGCACCGGGTCTTCGGCCACCACGTGCACGAACGCGAGCGGCGAGCGGGGCAAGGCGTCCGAGATTCGCTTCCAGCTCCTGCCGAAATCGCCGGTCTTGAAGATGTAAGGGTCGAGATCGTCGAGCTCGTGCAGGTCGACGGTGAGGTACGCGGTCCCGGCGTCGAAATGCGACGGCTCGATGTTCGAGATCTTTCCCCACGGCGGGAGCTTAGGGATGTTCTCCGTCACGTCCGTCCAGGTCGCGCCCCCGTCACGCGTCACGTGTACCAGCCCGTCGTTCGAGCCCGCCCAGATCACGCCCGCCTGCAGGGGCGACTCTGCGAGCGCGAACAGCGTGGCGCCGTCGAAGGTCATCAGGTTGTCGGTAGTGACGCCGCCCGAGCTCTGCTGGTGCGTCGTGTCGTTGCGGGTGAGATCGGGGCTGATCGTCTTCCAGCTCGCACCGCCGTCGGTCGTGACGTGCACGTACTGGCTGCCCACGTAGACGCGCTTGTGATCGTGAGGTGAGATGGCGATCGGGAAGGTCCAGTTCCAGCGGTACTTCACGTCCGCCGGCCGCCAGCCGTACCCCGCTTCGGGCCACACACGCACGTTGCGCGCGTGCCCGGTACGGACGTCGTACACCTCGAGCCCGCCGTCGTAGCACCCCGACCACACCGTGGTGTTGTCCACGGTGTCCGGGATGCCGAAGCCGCTCTCGCAACCGCCCACGTGCTGCCACTGCCCCTCCGAGATGCCGCCCGCCAGGCTCCGGCTCGGCATCCGGTACGAGCTGCCGTCCTGGCGGTTGCCGTAGAGGTAGTACGGGGCGCGGGTGTCCGCGTGGACGTGGTACATCTGGGCGATCGGCAGCACGACGCGGGCGAACGTCTTGCCGCGGTTGAGCGTGATGCTCGCCCCGCCGTCGTGCGCGATCATGAAACGGTCGGGGTTCAAGGGGTCGATCCAGATGTCGTGATTGTCGCCGCCCCCCTGGAAGCCCGAGCGGGCGAGGGTGCGCCCGCCGTCGCGCGACATGCTGAAGCGCACCGACACGAAGTACAGGCGCTCCGCATCGTCCGGCGCGACGGCGAAGCGCACATAGTAGGGTGCCCGCTCCGCCATGCTGTGGTCGCGGCTCACCAGGCGCCACGTCGTGCCGCGGTCGTCACTGCGGTACAACGCCGGGTCCTGGTCCTCGATCAGCGCGTAGACGGTGTTGGGGTCGGACGCAGCGACGGCCACGGCGATCTTCCCCACCAGGTGCTTCGCGTCGGGGAGGCCGTGTCCCACGAGCCGCTTCCAGGTCACGCCGCCGTCGTGCGACACCCACAGTCCGCTGCCGGGCCCGCCGCTCTGCAGGTGCCAGGTCTTCACCTCGAACTGCCACATCCCGGCGAACATCGTATTGGGATCGCCCGGATCCATGGCGAGGTCCGAACAGCCCGTGTTGGCATCCACAAACAGCACGCGGGTCCACGTCTTGCCGCCATCGGTGGTGCGGTAGACGCCGCGGTCCTGCGCCGGCCCGTACGCCCGCCCCAGCGCGCACACGAGCACCACATCCGGGTCGGCCGGATGGATCACGATGCGCGCGATGCGCCCCGTCCCCTCGAGTCCCAGATGCAGCCAGCTGCGGCCGCCGTCGGTCGAGCGGTAGACGCCGTTGCCGAGGGCCGTGGTGGAACGAATGAAGAAAGTCTCCCCGGTGCCGGCCCACAGGACGTTGTGCGCAGAGGACGCCATGGCGAGCGCGCCGATCGCCTGTACCGGCTCGCTGTCGAACGCCGCTTGCCAGTGCACCCCGCCGTCCTCGGTCTTCCAGATCCCGCCCGAAGCGGCGCCGACGTAGGCCACCAGCGGATTGCCGGGCTCGCCGACCACGGCGACGGTGCGGTTCCCTTCCGGCCCCACGAAGCGGTAGCGCAGTCGCGCCCACAGCGTGGTGTCCAGCTGCTGCGCCGGCGCGGCCGGCGCGGCGGGCGCGAGCGCCAGCAGCGGCGCGATCACGGCGAGGCGTCGGATCATGGGGACGGATAGCATGGCGCTGAAGGCTCCACCGCGCCAGCCGGCTCTCTGGTGCACCAAGGGGGGGTCGCGCACGGGATTCCCCCCGTGTAGTCTTCGGATGGCGCACGGCGGTCGCGCCCCCCGCTGGGAGCGGTCCACCAGCTCCGGTGAACCGAGGCGTTTCCCAAACGGCCCCTCAGCGGCGGTACCTCTACCAATGGGAGCGTCGTACGCGTCACCCTGCTCACACCGATCAGACCGATCCGGCGGACCTGATCGCGGAAATCCAGGACCTCAAGGCGGAGCGACGGGCCGCCATCCTGGCGCACAATTACCAGCGGCCCGAGGTCCAGGACGTGGCAGACGTCGTCGCCGATTCGCTCCGCATGGCGCGACGGGCGACCGAGCTGGACGCGCCGGTGCTCGTCATTTGCGGCGTGCACTTCATGGCCGAGACGGCGGCGATCGCGAACCCCGGGAAGCGCGTGCTGATCCCCGATCGCGACGCGGGGTGCTCGCTCGCCGACACGATCCGGCCGGACGACGTACGCGCCTGGCGCGCCACCCACCCGGACGGCCTCGTGGTCGCGTACGTGAACTGCAGCGCGGCGGTGAAAGCGGAGGCGGACTACTGCTGCACCTCAGGGAACGCCGTGGCGGTGGTCCAGGCGCTCCCACCCGATGTGCCGGTGCTGTTCGTCCCGGACTTCTTCCTCGGCAGCCACGTGCGGCGCATCACCGGGCGCGCCATCGAGGTGTGGATGGGGGAGTGCCACGTGCACGCCGCGCTCACGCCCGCCGAGGTGGCGGCGAAGCGCCGCGAGTACCCGGACGCCGAGTTCCTAGTCCATCCCGAGTGTGGCTGCACCACGAGCGCGATGTACTATGCGGCGGCCGATGGCGATGTGGTCGCGGGGCGCGGCCACATCGTGTCCACGGAGCAGATGACGGTGCGGGCGCGCACGTCTCCCGCCCGCCGGTTCGTCGTGGCCACGGAGACCGGCGTGCTGCACCGCTTGCGGCGCGAGAATCCCGAGAAGCAGTTCCACGCGCTGGCCGAATCTGCCGAGTGCCGCTTCATGAAGCTGATTACGCTCGAGAAGCTGCGCGACTGCCTGCGGGACATGCGCCCCGAGGTCACGGTGCCTCCGGACGTGGCGGCCCGGGCGCGGCGCGCCATCGACCGGATGTTGGCGATTGGCTGATCCGCTGGGCGTCGCGGAAGTGCGCCGCGCGCTGGAGGAGGACCGCGCGCGCGACGACGTCACGACCCGGCTGCTCGGCGCCGCGGCCGGGCGGGCCGCGACCGCCGCGTTCTTGGCGGAGGGTCGGTTCGTCGTCGCGGGCCTGCCGCTCGTGGGGCGCGTGTACACCGAGCTTGATCGCGCGGCCTGCCTGGAGCCGATCGCCCGCGAGGGCGCGTGGGTCGAGCCCGGCGTGGTGCTGGCGCGCGTGCGGGCGACGGCCGCCACCCTGCTCGCCGGCGAGCGCGTCGCGCTCAACTTTCTGCAGCGGCTCTCCGGGGTCGCGACCCTGACGCGGCGGGCCGTGGAGGCGGTGGCGGGAACGGCCGCGCGCATCACCCACACGCGCAAGACCACACCTGGCCTCCGGGCGCTCGAGCGCTACGCGGTGACGGTCGGCGGCGGCGTCGCGAACCGGGGCTCGCTCGCCGAAGCGGTGCTGTGGAAGGACAACCACTGGGCCCTGCTCGGCGCCCGCGACCTCGCCGCCGCGCTCGCGGCCGCGCCGCGCGGCGTCCCGGTCGTGGTCGAGGTGGAAGACGAGGCGCAGCTCGAGCAAGCGCTCGCGGCCGGAGTGCGACACATCCTCGCCGACAACCAGGCGCCCGAGCGCGTGGCGGCATGGGTGCGGCGCGCGGGCACGGGCGTCACGGTGCAGGCGTCCGGGGGGATCACGCCCGAGAGCGCGCGTGTCTATGCGCAGGCCGGGGCGGCGTTGATCTCGATCGGCGCGCTCACGCACTCTGCGCCCGCGGCGCCGATCCGGTGCGACCTCGCGGAGGAGTGATGAGCGCCGACTGGATCGGGTGGCTCGCCACGGTGCTGTTCGCCGTCTCCTACTTCTGCCGCACGCCGGCGATGCTGCGGCGCGTGCAGGGTGTGGGGGCGCTCACGTGGATGACATACGGAGCGCTGATCCATTCCCTCCCGGTCGTCGTGGCCAACATCATCGTTGCGACCGTCGCTCTCTGGTCATCGTTTGCGCGGCCGCAGAAAGTGGCGAGCCCCCCCGAATCGACCCTGCAGTCTGCCCCACGCGAATAAGTGTCGCGCGGCCGCCTCACCGGTTGGTCACGGCCGGCTGGAGTTTGCCTGGCACGCTGAATGCCACATCCGTATAGTTGATTCTGGGACGCCCTTGGTCCGCGCTCGCTAGCGCAATCAAGAGGGGGTGGCGCCCGGCGCCGTAGGCATGACTGACGCACTTTCGCAGACGCTCGAGCCGCGCTGCCAAGAAATCCTGCGGCGCACGGCCATCGCCCTGAAGGGGCGAGGTGTGGGCGTCTGGGAAGCGGACGCGCGCGGGCGACCCCGGCTCCTCGCCCTGAGCTCCGCGGAGGACGTTGCTCCCGTCGCCGCCGACGAGCTCGAGGCGCTGCTGCGCGAGGTCGGCGAGTTGCCGGCGGCGGGCCGGCCGCCGCGCCGCTGGCTGGCGAGTCGCCTCGAAGGACAGCGCTGGTGCATCGCACCGGTCCGCACCGAGCCACCGCAGCCGCCTCCCGCCGGCGTCGAGCGCCGTGGGCCGGAGCGCTTGACGCTCGAGCTCGCGGGGGTGTGTATCGGCCTGATCGAGCGCCAGCTGTCCGAGGAGCCCATGGCGCAGTTCAAAGCGATGGTGGACTCGGCGGACGACGCCGTCATCGGCAAGACGTTGGACGGGGTGATCACCAGCTGGAACCCGGCCGCGACGCGCCTGTATGGCTACACCGCCGAGGAGGTGATCGGGAAGCCGATCGCCCTGCTCGCTCCTCCGGACCATATCGACGAGCTCCCCCGGATTCTCGAGCGCGTGCGGCGCGGCGAGCGGATCGAGCATCACGAGACGACGCGGGTGCGCAAGGACGGCGCACGCATCGAGGTGTCGCTCAGCATCTCGCCGATCCTGGACGCGCAGGGTCGCCCCGTCGGTGCCACGGCGATCGCCTATGACGTCACCGCGCGCCAGCAGGCCGAGCAGCAGCTGGCGCACGGGGCGCTGCACGACGCCCTCACCGATCTGCCCAACCGCGCCTACTTCGTCGAGCGGGTGTCGCAAGCCCAGGCACGGGTGCGGCGGGATCCCGATTATCGCTTCGCCGTCCTGTTCATCGACTTCGACAACTTCAAGGCGGTCAACGACGGACTGGGCCACGCCGCCGGCGACCGCCTGTTGACGGAGATCGCGGGGCGGTTGCGGACCTGCGTGCGGCCGGGCGACGTGGTGGCGCGGCTCGGGGGCGACGAGTTCACGCTGCTGCTCGAGGAGATCACCGGTCTGCCCGACGCGGAGCACGCGGCGCGGCGCATCCAGGCGTCGCTGGTCGCGCCGTTCATGATCGAAAACCGGGAGATCGTCGCGACCGCGAGCATCGGCGTGGCGCTGAGCGATCCCGATTACGGGCAGCCCCAGGACCTGCTGCGTGACGCGGACCTCGCGATGTATCAAGCCAAGGAGCAGGGGCGCGCGCGCTTCCAGGTGTTCGACGTTGCGATGCGCGACTCGGCCCAGGCCCGTTTCGGCATGGAGGCCGACCTGCGGAACGCGCTCGAGCGCCGCGAGCTGCGCCTGGTGTTCCAGCCGATCGTGGAGCTCCAGACTGGTCGCGTGTACGGATTCGAGGCGTTGCTGCGCTGGCATCGCCCCAAGCGGGGCGTGATTCTGCCGCCCGAGTTTGTGCCGCTGGCGGAGCAGACCGGTCTAATCATCCCGATCGGCAGGTGGGCGCTCCAGGACGCGTGCCGGCAAGTGCGACGCTGGCAGGACGCGTTCCCGACGGCCGGCCCGGTGCGCGCCAGCGTGAACCTGTCGGGCAAACAGCTGGCGCACCCCGGCCTGGTGGATGATGTGCGGACGGCGTTCCAGGACGCGGGACTCCCGCCCACATGCCTGGCGCTCGAGATCAGCGAGAGCGTGCTCATGGAGAGCGTGGAGTCGTCGACGGATGTGCTGCATCAGTTGCGCGAGCTCAAGGTCGAGCTGCACATCGACGACTTCGGCACGGGGCACTCGTCGCTCAGCTCGCTGCCGCGCTTCCCGCTCCATGCGATCAAGATCGATCGCTCGTTCGTGCACCGCATGGGGTCGCGCCGCAACGACGTGGAGATCGTGCGCTCGATCGTGGAGTTGGCGGGGAACTTGGGGCTGGGCGTGATCGCGGAGGGCGTCGAAACCGTCACCCAGCGGGCGCGTCTGATCGCGTTCGGGTGCGCGCTGGGACAGGGCTACTTGTTTTCGAAGCCGCTCGAGGCGAAGGCGGCGGCCGTAATGCTCGCCGGACCGGAGGAGCCGGGGCGCCGCATCGCGTGACTGCGGCGCCGCGCGGCACCGCCGTCACAACGCTACCGCGCTCTGCGCCGAGCCCACCACGATCTCCCCCGTGGTGACGCCGGTGAGCGCGTCCCGCACGTACACGTGAATCATGTTCACGGTCATGCTGGAGCTGTGCACGCCGTCCCCCGTGACGGTCTGCTCGTTCAGCACGACGTAGCCAACCCCCGGCAGGTCCGTCCGGGTATTCGGTGCCGGCGTCGCGTCATCGGCGGCGAGCGGCACGCCGTTCACGACGACGCCCAGCAGCATCGAGCCGCCGGCCTCGCTCGCGGCGCCCTGCTGGTCGCCGTAGCTCGCGGCGACGGCAAGCACCTGCCGGGCGGTGATCAGCCCGTTCAGGATGTTCACGTCGGCCGCCTCCGCGGTGGTCTGCGCCGACGCGCCCGCCGAATCGGCCATCCCGGTGGTGATTGAGGTGAGAGTGCTGGCGGTAAACGTATTGGCCACGGCGGCGTTGTCCAAGTCCGCGTTGGCCATGCCTCCCTCGGCGGGCAATGCCGCGCCGGCGAACTGCTGCGTGCCGGTGGCCAGGTTCACCACGGCCGCGTATCCCTGCCCGCCGACGCCGTACGATGTCTGCGCCTGCCACCGCCCGGCGGGCAGCGTGTGGCCGCTGATCGCACCGAGCGCCACGAGCGCTAGCAGACTCCGCGGGATGCCACGGGTTACAATGCTCTTCATGGTTGATGTCCTCCTCGCCGCGCAGTGATCACGTCGTGAACACCTTCGAGCACGCGTTCTCGAAGTTCTCGGGCGAACCCTCGTGCCGCTGGATATTGCCGCCGCTCAAGTTGCCAGAGCGAAGGTAGCCGCTGAGGGAGAAACAGATGAAATCCATCCCACGACCTGGCTGTCCGAAGTCACATGCTGCCACGTCGAACCCGTCGTCGGCCGTAGACCCGTCCTGAAACTTCGCCTCGCCGGTGCCTGACCACGCGCGGCAATGCGTGGGGTCTTCTGCGGGGGCTCCGTACCGGCCCACGCTCGACCCGTGAAACGTGAAGCTGCCGAGCGAGCAAAACCCGGAGCCCATGCCGTCGAGGCAGTGCTGCACCCACTCGATCTCGCCCCGATCGTCGGAACGCGCGTTGAAGCCGAAGGTGGCGAAGTCGCGTCCGCCGTCGAGCTTACCGCCACCGGTGATGCGGTCGGTTTTCTCATCGACCGTCACGAAGCTCGGCTGCTTCGGGGCCGCGGGATTGGGCGGCTTCTCGCAAGCGAGGGCGACGAGCGTGGTCGCCAGCAGGGGAGCGAGGTGGAGCGCCTGCGTGCGTTGCATCATGGTACCTCCGGCGGTGGCCCGTGCGAACCAAGCGGGGGAGCGGCGCAACGGCGCAACGATTCGAGATCGGCCGCTGTCGCGTTGCAACACGGGTGCCGTGGACCCTGCACTACAGCCTAGCTTCGGGGTATGGCCGCAGCCCAACAGGTGGAGCCGCCCGCATGCGCTCGTGGGCCGCAGGATATCTCTACGAAAGCGAGTGCGTTGCGCGTGTGCCGTGTCAGATTCGGTCGCATGGCGCCAGTGCAACAACGGTGGCTGCGCTGAGGCGCCGCTTCAGAGCATGATCAAGCCCCGCCGCAGGCCGGTCGCTACCGCCTCCGCCCGGTTCGAGGCCTCGAGCTTCTCGTAGATCGCTGCGAGGTGGGTCTTC
>Ga0209152_10000769_pt1 | contig 13612 bp, 14 predicted proteins | sample GraSoiAngelo_107_FD_185873 | JGI IMG/M metagenome (GOLD analysis project Ga0209152, IMG submission 185873) | Grasslands soil microbial communities from the Angelo Coastal Reserve, California, USA - 14_0903_09_30cm (SPAdes) (version 2) | ecosystem: Environmental > Terrestrial > Soil > Grasslands...
TCATGGTCATTCTTGGATGAAGTGCACTAAACCTGTCCTTGGACCCAGGTGCATGTATGATGAGACCTCTTGCAGTCATCGATTGAAGAAGCTCACGCGTTTCGTCGTCTGAGAGGGCAAGGGTTGGGGCAAGCTCATCTATCCCGACGCTGCTTCGTTCAAGCATCTGAACATAGGCGAGTGTTTCTAATGATGGGAGATTGAATTGGCGTTCGAGAAGTTGGGCAATCTCGATCTTGTCGATTTGCTGGCGCCTGAGGGAGCCCGGAACGGGCATAGGATACCCCTCAGGGTAGTTCCCTATTTCACCTTGTGACCGGTGTCAAAAGCATTAATACAGGTGCTCAACGTCGTATTCACTACTCAGAGTGGTATATGATGGCACTGTTAGAAATCGAACTACCGATGGAACTACAGCCACCCCAGAAGCAAATAGGCCAATTCATTCGCCGAACACAGAGCATCTGCCCGGAATGTAACCGTATCCTCCCAAGCACCGTCTTCGAACGGGAAGGAAAAGTCTTCATGACCAAGACCTGCCCAGAACACGGTGAGACAGAAGAGCTCTACTTCGGCTCATACGACATGTATCAGAAATTCGCGACCTACTGGTCTGACGGCAAGGGGACTCATGCACCGAACGTCCCGATCGAGAGCTGCGCATGCCCTGCAAACTGCGGCTTGTGCTCCAACCACCTCAGCCACACGGGTCTCGCGAACATCATTGTTACGAATCGTTGTGACCTAACCTGTTGGTACTGCTTCTTCTACGTCAAAAAGGGCCTTGAAGGAGCGTACGTCTACGAGCCAGGCCTCGACCAGGTCAGGGAAATGGTCCGAGCCCTCAAAGCTGAGAGGCCCGTACCAGGAAACTCGCTCCAGATAACCGGCGGAGAACCGACCCTACGACCAGAACTTCCGGAGATTGTCCGTATCATCAAGGAAGAAGGAGTAGACCACATCCAGCTCAACACAAACGGGATCAACCTCGCCCTCAACCCCAACCTAGCCCACACCCTACGTGATAACGGTCTCAGCAACCTCTACATGAGCTTCGACGGAGTCAGCCCCAAGACCAACCCCAAGAACCACTGGGAAGCGCCTTACACAATCGAGAGCTGCCGAAAAGCAAACCTCGGAGTGGTACTCGTTCCTACAGTAATCAAGTCGATAAACGATCACGAGCTAGGCGGAATACTACGGTTCGCCCAACGAAACATCGACATCGTCCGAGCTATCAGCTACCAACCAGTCTCGCTAACCGGACGAATGAAGAAGCAAGAGAGGGAAAAGTACCGAATTACTATTCCAGACTGCATCGAGAGAATCGAAGAGCAGACCAACGGAGAAATTCCAAGAGACGCATGGTTCCCAGTCCCCAGCTGCTCCCCAGTAACCCACTTCGTGGAAGCCTTCACGAAGAGACCCCAGTACGAGTTGTCAATACACTTCGCGTGTGGCGCCGGAACATACGTGTTCGAGGACAAAGACACCAAAAAGATGGTTCCCATCACATCGTTCGTCGACCTCAAAGGACTCTTCGAGTACCTAGACGAGAAGACAGACGAGCTGAACTCGGGCACGAACAAATACTTGGTCGCTGCGAAATTCATTACCAAACTCAACAGCTTCATCGAGAAGGACAAACAACCAGCAGGACTCAACCTGAGCAAATTGCTCGTTGGAGCCTTGCTCAAGCACGACTATAGCTCGGTGGGACAGTTCCATGTACGAAGCATGTTCTTGGGCATGATGCACTTCCAGGACAAGTACAACCAGGACGAGGAACGACTGCAGCGATGCGACATACACTACCTTACACCGGACATGAGGATCATCCCATTCTGCAGCTTCAACGTCATCCCCGAATGGTACCGTGATAGGATTCAGAAGAAGTACGGTGTCAGCGTGGAGGAGTGGGAGAAGAAGAATGGCGAGAAGCTGGAGTCACGCCTCTACCGTGGACAGCTACGACGTGGAAAGCACGCGGACGGCTGCGGCTGCAGCGCGGTACACATCGAACCCATCACCGGCACTTAAGACGAGAAAGCATCCTCCCCAGCATTTTTGCCTGGAATCAGATCGCTACGCGAGTCTCTGATCTAATCTTTCCTCTCTAGCTCCGCGAAGTAAAGAGGATTGGAGAGGCCCTATGCCTTAGGCGCAGGTTTTTCGGCGCCCAGAAGCGTTCGTTCTAGAAAATCGCCTATCGTAGTGTAAGCTTTGATCCGGTTCGGAATCTTTGCGATTCCATGCCCCTCGTCCTCGAATCTCAGAAATTCCACATGCCTTCCAAGCGCTTTCAACCTCTCGACCATTTGCTCAGCTTCTCCGATCGGAACCCTAGGATCATTTGCTCCATGAATCACTAATAGAGGCGCTTGGATCTTCTCTACGTGGTGTATGGGTGAAATCCGTTTGAAGAGCTCCCTGTCTTTTTCAAGGCTGCCATATTCTGCTTCTCTAAGATGTCGTCTCCAGCGAGCCGTGTTTTCCAGAAATGTTTCAAAGTTCGCGATCCCAACGAGGTCAACTCCCGCCGCCCATAGGTCCGGATATTCTGTCAGTGCAGACAGAACCATGAAACCGCCATAGCTGCCACCTACTATTCCGACTCTATCTCGCTTTGCGAGGCCTTTTCCAACACCCCATTTCACAAGATGTTCTAGGTCGCGGACCGAGTCCAGACGCTTCTCAACATCATCAAGATGGACGCCCTTCTTGCCGTAGCCGGTGCTGCCGCGCACATTTGGAGCGAGGACTAGGAAGCCTCGGTTCACCAGATATTGGACGATGATGTTGAACCTGGCGGTCTCTTGGCTCTCCGGGCCTCCGTGGACGAAGACCACTGTTGGCAGGGGTCCGCGACCATTCGCGGGACGGTAGGCCCAGACTGGAATGATTAGATCGTCGAAGCTGGGAAATCTCAAACCTTCAGGTTCGACGAGGTTTGATGGTGGAATGGCTGCGGTCGGGACAAAGGTGGCTTGTCTAACTGACTGGTCTTCTGTATCGTAGAGCCAGAGGTTCAGGTTGTGTCTTGGTCCCTGTAGGCTGAATATGAGGTGCCTGGAGTCAGGGCTCCAGTCCATTAGATTGTGGCCCGCGACTACGGGCGATTCGTACGAACCTAGGGGTAAACCATCCACGAGAGAATCATGTTTTTTCTGGAGGTCGTAAATATGCAATCTGCTCGCCCCGTCGACGTTCCGGAAGTATGCTAGAACTCGGTTATCGGGAGATATCCTGGCACCAATGGCGTCCCAGTCCTCTTCGATCAGATAATCCAAGTGGCCGGTTCCGACGTCGATGGTGGCAGGCTGTAGGAATTCGCGGTCTTTGTCGGTCAAAACGTACAGTGTGTTCATGTCTTTGGCGTGGCCGGCATAGTCAAAGCTCGCTTCACCGGAGTGCTGGGTGAGGTGGGCTGTTTCCGAGGTATCAGGCCAGAGTAGATAGAGATCATTGTCGAGGTTGGTGTTGGCTTTTGTGAAGAGCATTCGATCTTTGTCTACCCAGTCCAGGGGATAGTTTGTGGCGTCGTTCTGGTAAACGAGAGTCTTCTCTCCATCTGCGAGAGCGCTGATGTAGATATCGAAGAATTTTTCATCCCTCTCATTTGACGCATAACAGATCCTGTCGCCCTCCGGTGAAAACGATCCGAAGACCCGGATCCATTCATCTCCAACCGTCAATTTTCTCGCGGCAAGATTCTCCATATTCAGCGCCCAGATCTGGTGCCTCTCGCCGCCGCCCGGGTCCATGGAGAAAGCCAGATTCTTACCGATCGGGGAGAAAACAGCCGACGAGACGCGATCGTTGAAAAGCGTTAGCTGGTCAATTCGGCCGGTTGCGAAGTCGAGAATCCAGGCTTGGGGAACTCCGGTAATATCGCTGATGAATGATACAGTCTTGCCGTCAGGTGCGAAGCTTGGTCCGTAGGCGATTCGAACGCTAGAGTATCGATCGAAACCGTATCTTGGACGGTTTGAGGACATGTCTATCTCGCTCTTTCCTGACCGCTGTTCTTATAATCGCTTCACTAGTTCAACCGTCAATGCCAAGGTTTTTCAGAGTGGAAGCTCGAAACCCCGATCACCAGGCTTAGTGGAAGAAATTGCAGAAATCTATTGTGAAGCAGGATGCTGGTAGCTGGGCACGAATTGAACAAGTCACTGTAAAGTGCTCACCTCAAAAGGCCAAGATCGACGACAGTCTCGCGTTTACTGTGGGTTTCCATCTTGATGGAGTCGTCCGTCGAAACTTCCATCAGAAGTTCTGGGAGGCCGCCTACGACCAGCATGATGGCGGACTACGAATGGCTTTCAAGGTTGAACTGCGAAAGTCGGGAGTTCGATTGCTCGCTAAGCCTTTGAAGGAAGAGAAGTTTGTCCGAAGGGCGGTGTTCTTCTGGACCAGAAACCCAGAGATCCCCCATCGTGTCTGGATGACTGTCGCGACGGAGTTCGAGACTATCCTCTACCCGAAGACCGAGGAGGAAGCTAGAGAGATGATGTTCAACGTGACACGCAGCTTCGAGCTGCCTGCGAACTCGCTTGGCAAAGGCGATCACAGTCTAGGAGCTAGCGTGAGTGCCAAGTGGGGCAAGCACGTCTTCACGGAGCGGGGAGAGGCGTCAGGTAAGTCGCCTTCTCTGAAGATTCAGATCTCCTGATTTTTTCAGGGGACTTTTCCCAAACAACGTCATCTTTATGTGGCTAGATCATCGGAGACGATTAAGTAGGCGAATCGCACGTTGGCAAAGTATGACGGAATCAAAGGACAAGAGATCTTGGAGATTGAGGAGGGGGAGAATGAAGTGACCATCATTCTCAGAGACAACCGCTACTTATTCGTCAAAATCATCGACGGAAAGCTCGCTACAACCTCGGTCCCGGAGTAAGCTATACCAAACCAGTCGCTGATCCGAGAAAACTCCCTTAGACTTTGAGCACTATCTTTCCAAAATGCTCGCTCTTCTCCATCTTCACCTGAGCCTTCGCAGCTTCCATCAGTGGAAAGACGGAGTCGACAACGGGCTTGAGTTTCCCATCCTCAAAGAAGCCGAGGACTTTGAGGAGCTCTCCGCGTCCACCCATATAGGACCCCATGAGGGAGAACTGTTTGACGAAGACGTATCGGATATCGATCTCGGCTCTTCCCCCACTCGTGGCGCCGCAGTTGACTAATCTTCCGGCGGGGGCCATCGACTTCATGCTCTTCTCCCACGTCGCCTCCCCGATATGATCGAAGACGACGTTGACCTTTCGTCCATTTGTTACCCGTTTGACTTCGCCGGGTATGTCCTGAGTATGGTGGTTGAGAACAAAATCTGCTCCAAGTTTCTGAGCCTTGTCTCTCTTAGTCTCGCTCCCAACGGTAGCAACGACTCTAGCGTTCAACAGTTTGGCAACTTGGACAGCAGCGCTCCCAACACCACTACCTGCCGCCCACACCAGAACGGTTTCCCCTGGTACTAGATGTGCTCGAGTCACCAGCATATGCCAAGCTGTCAAGAAAACGAGTGGGACTGATGCCGCTTGTTCGAAGCTGAGTTTGTCGGGGATTGGAAGAATATTAGTTCCAGGAACAACAACGTACTCAGCATAGCCTCCCTGCGTCTCGTATCCTATGATCCTGTAAGACTCGCATAGACTGTCCCATCCGTTGCTGCAATAATCGCAGATTCCACAGCTCATTCCTGGCGCGATCAAAACCCTCTCCGCGTTAGAACGTCCGATAACAAGACTCCCAACCTCGGCGATTTCTCCTGAAATGTCCGAGCCAGATATGTGGGGCAGGGGAATCCTTTCGCTCCTCGTTCCCGCTCTGGCCCAGATGTCCAGATGGTTGAGTGCGCACGCTCTCACTCTGACCAGAACTTCCGTCGGGCCAATCTTTGGGTTAGGTGCTTCCTCGAACTGAAGCTTCTCGGGTCCACCAAATTCGTGGAATCTGACTGCCTTCAAAACGGTCTCACGCCATAATCAGAAAAATGACTGTTTTAAGTTCTCATAATGGTCTCTGAACAGTCTACCCTTAACTACCCCGCTCAATCCCTAACCAAAATCTAGGTTAGCTAACCATGTCCACGAGCTCGCCGGAAGTTAGCGCTGATAGAATAGCGAGCGAGCTCAAGGGTAACACGTTAAGGGTATACTGGTTCGTGATGAACGCCTCTAACCAGACTGTCGGGGTTCGAGAGGCGCAGAGAGCATTGAACTTCTCAAGCCCCACCCTCGCTCTCTACCACCTGGACAAGCTTCGAGACCTCGGCCTCGTCTCGCGAGATTCCGGAGGGTACAAGCTGATCAAAGAGGTGAAAGTTGACGTTCTCAAGCAGTTCATGAAGCTTCCAGGCCAATTCTTCGTGCCTAGGTTCTCCCTCTACGCCGTCCTATTCACAGTCCTAACCATCTATTACGCGCTAAACCTCGTAACCATCGACTTCTTCGCCTTCTTCGGCCTCCTCTTCGGTGGGCTAGGATCAGCCATCTTCTGGTTTGAAGCCGTCAAAACTTGGAGGCAGAGACCTTAGAACTCATCAAAATATAGAACAGGTGTTCAAAATCGTTGAGTTAATTGAGAGAGTGACCTTAACGTGGGAGGAATAGATTGATGGACCTAGCAAGCAGAAAGATGGTCTACTATGGCCTCTTAGGGCTGCTCATAGCTGGAGCGACGATAACCGTGTTTCGCGTAGCTCCCCAGGTCGTTCATACCTCAATACTGGCCAAAGACGGCACGCTCGACCTTTACTTCGCAAGTGTTCCGTCGGATATCCCAAGCAATAATGTTGTAACTAGTACGGACTTGCCAAATGCAAACTTGCCCATTTCTACCCACGGTCTGCTGGACCTCTCCTCCATAGTCAGTCTTGAAGTCACTATAGACTCAGTCATGATTCATAGCAATGAGGCAAATAACACTGGCTGGATGGAAATCTCTCACAGTTCGACCACTCTTGACCTTCTCAAGCCCACAAGCGTCTCTGTGCTCATCGCAGGGGTAAAAGTCCCCGCGCAGAACATTACCATGGTCGTGCTACACGTATCAGACGCCACAGCGAGCGTCTTAGGACTGAATAGCCCCGTGCCGGTCATCGTCCCCAGTGGTAATCTGAAGATCCCTCTTGATTCAGGGGCCAGCATCAAACCCCAGATGACAACAAGCATTACCGCTGAACGCCCTCACATAATTATTGAAGGCATCAACACAATTCGCCTCTCGCCAGTCCTCCACGTAGACGACATCAGCGGTCCCAATTGACAACTTGACTCTTTGGTAGCGGGGGGTGGATTTTCGGTCCCACGTGGGCCCTTCGAACCACCGCTTGAGGATCGAACTCGCCTCGATCAATCTCAGGGTTATGAGCCCTGCGGGTTAAACCTGGCTACCCCACCCCGCTGCAAGAGCGAAGCCGGTTCTGGCGAGTTTTAAAAGGTTTGACCGGAAGAAATTCTACTCGATCTCGGTGTTCTGATCGAGTCAGGACACAATCGGAATTGAAACTAGCGACACTAGTGTTTGATCGATTGTGTCGTCTGTTTTTGGAGAATTGGGGTGATCGATTCCATATCTAGAGGCCGGTTTGGTTAAGTGTCGATGTGCTCTGGGCGGCGGAAGGTACACTCCTACCCTGATTTTTCGGGGCTCTAGCTTTTCGACCCTTGACGTTCTTGGAAGGCGTGCTTTGCATTTTCTGCATCTGAATCCTTGATCTCTGCCCATTGATTCGCAGCGGGTGCCGCAGTTAGAACACGTAGGGTTCTCCAGCCGAACCTTGTCCACCAGCCTAGTCACTTCCAGTTTCTCTACATTCAGGGTCAATTCTCGCAATGGTTGAGGGCGGATGCCACCTGAAACAGCAACCGAGTCGCCAGGGGATAGCTGGAGGGACGTATCACGAACAGATCCGGTTGCATGGTAGGCCGCACAGTCAACCGAGCCCGTCTCGTCATGAATTCTGAAGATCACATGGCCCCCGCGAACGATTCGAGGTGAATCGCTGACATCGCCGGTGATCACTGCGGACTGGTGGGGTCGAAGAGCTTGGATTCTGGTGTGGTAGTTGAGATGAGCATCTGTTCCTTGGTTTGTCCTGAAGATCATGACCCTTTCGATGGGTTCATTGATCTCCAGGTGATTGAGCCCTCCAGTCACACTTGCAGGGTCTTTTCCTCTGATGCCAAGAAGAACAGGATCTGGACCGTGAGGACAAATGAGCACTCGGCCCGTTTCAGGGTCTATATTGTTGAAAGTCAATCCACGGAATAGCGCATCCATCTGTCGAACTGAATCATAGTTCACCCTTCTTGTCGTTCCAATATTTTCAGGCGCCCGGTATGCAATGATTTCGAAGGTGTGATCGTGGTCGAAATCGGCCCCCACACTCGCCAGTGCTCCGACGAGACCTCGGGACCCTTTGAGCAAGTGCACTTCTGAGCGGGCACTCTCTGCGGTCTGCCGTGCTTCATTGACTGAGAGAACATCGTGTAGTGCTCTGGAGGAAAACTCACGCAATGGATTCGGTGCTCGGCCCTTGAGAAACACCATCGCGGGGTCCGTCGCTCGCTGCGTAAGATCCGTGGTGCGCTCGACTGTTGCTATAGCGACCTTCTTGACATCTTCCAGTTGCTCTTCTTCGACAGTGAAATGTAATGAAAGGGCTCCGTTTCCTCGTGTTTTCCAAGGAATGTTGGGGTTGAGCCTGACCAGCCAAGGAAAGTCAAGGGGTTTGAATCCTTCGGACACCAATTCTTGGAACAGGACCGCCGCTGTGTATGTAGTACATCCTCCGAGTCTGGAATCGGTGTCGTCGACTCCAATGTGAAACTCAGTTAGCACTAGGGGCACAATCTCCTCAAGAGGATTCCAAAGATGGATTTCGAAAGCGACTAGTTCTCGATAACGATCATCGTGAGGGTGGACTTTACCTTGTTGAGATGGCGGACCTTCCAGGTGATGATCTCTTTCAGCTTGTCCATGCTGTCAGCGGCGACCTTCGCCACAATGTCGTATACCCCGTAGACCATGTAAGCCTCCTTGACCTGCGGAACCGATTTCAGCTCCTTTACAACTTGGTCTTCGGAGCCGATCTCTGCGTTTATCAGAACGAAAGCCATAGGCATTTTGAAACAGCCGAGGTGGTGGTCTCAACTGTTCAGTTTTAAGCTTTCGGCCGAATCGTGCGGCACTAATGTTGAGTAGTACCGGGCGTTACTAGTGCTGGTTTCAGAATTGATATCCCCAGTTCTGATACTCAGCGAGAAGATTGAAAGTCGATGAGTAGTGCGACGCCGTCAAGCATCGATCTGGCAGCTCTCATTGTCAGCTTGGGAGTGCTAATAGTGGCGTCACTTAGTGATCTGAAGACTCGAGAAGTCTCCAACAGATTCTGGGTTATCTATGCTCCAATAGCAGCCCTCTTGTTCCTCGCGCGAATAGTCTTCGTCCCTGATACAGCTGTGGTCCTCGCTGTCTCTGCGGCAGCGACTATTGTCGTCTCGTTCCTTCTTTTCCAGTTCGGGGCGATGGGTGGTGCGGACAGCAAGGCTTTGATGTGCATTGCACTCGCTCTTCCAGTTGCTCCCGCTTTCCTATCTCCACTTTGGCAAGGTCCACTGACCTTCTATCCATTTCCAATCGCGATTCTTGTCAACTCGTTCTTACTCTCCATCAGTATGATGTTCATTCTGCTCGGAAAGAACATCCTCTCGAGGTCTTCCGCCAAAAAGGGTATTTTCCAAGGGTTCGAGAAAGAATCGATTTTGAGAAAGGCTCTCGTTCTTTTGACCTCGTACAAGACCAGTTTCAATGCGCTACAATCAAGTACGCATCTGTATCCTGCTGAGCAGGTGGCGGTTGTTGACTCTCGGCCCGTGCGACACCTGCACCTAGTCTCTTCGGTTGAAGAGGAACGAGACAAGCTTGTTGCCGGACTCCAAGGATACAAGGATCAGGGGCTTTTCTCGGACGGCGTCTGGGTCACCCCAGGCCTTCCTCACCTGGTATTCATGACCGCAAGTCTCATCGTTACCGTTGTTATTGGTGACTTGTTGATGTTGCTCTTCTTCAGAGCTGTGGGGGTTTCATAATGACATCGTCTATTTTAAATCCCGTTCTAAACGACAACAACAGAAGCCTAGGAGTGAAAGTGTTGGCCGCAGACGAGTTCAGCGTACAGTCCCTGATGAAACTAGGACTGACTGAGTACGAAGCCCGGATCTATGTCGTACTGACGAAAATGGGGCCTAGAAACGCCAGCGAGATCAGTTTTCTCGGCAAGGTCCCGAGGCCAAAGACATATGGTGCGATCAGAGGACTAGAGAGTAAAGGTCTCCTGCGCATTGTCCCAGGCAAACCGGAACGATACATGGCTGTCTCGCCAAATGATGTACTCATACCCTTAGTCGAGAAACTGAACAAGGAAACAACCGAGTGCGTCCAGGTTGTCGAGAACCTTGCCATGGCCTTCGAATCCTCAAGATACGTATACACAGAGAAACCCTACGAGAGATACGACCTTTGGAGCGTCAGGGGCCGAGACAAGGTGTACAAGCGCGTCCAAGACATGATCGGCGAAGCCAAGGTTAACGTTTTCTTTACTACAACAGCGAACGGACTCGTTCGAATCTACAAGGCGCACTCAGAGGTGCTGGAGAAGGCTGCTGAAAGAGGGGCCAAGGTCCGAGTCGCGGCGCCTATAAACCAGATCAACCAGAGCGTCGCGCGAGAACTGGGAGAGGTCATAGAGGTCAGAAATTCATCGGGCCCGATGGTGAAATTCCTTACAGCCGATTCGGCAGAGATTATCTTCACTGAAGATATTCCTGACGATACAAACGTAGCGACAGGACAAGATGTAGCAACTTGGACGAACGACCCCTTGCTGGTGAAAGCGCACGAGAAAATGTTCGATCAGCTCTGGCCATCACAACCCCAACAGAAGGAAACCGTAAAAGCAAGAGCACGATAGGTCTGCTGTTACACTCAGCTTTACGAAGCATAATTTTTTCTTTTCTCACCTTCAATCCCGGGATTAGATTTTTCCTTCCCAAATCAGTACCAAAGGGGGGGAGTTCTGAGCCCTGTTCAGTATTTCCACAATAATTCAACGCGTGGAATTCTACCGTCAAGTGCCCGGTCCTCTTATATGAAAAATCGTGCTGAGTAAAGAATCATCCAGTCTGAGAATCATCAGGATATCCAGTTATCTCCCCGGATTGATACACGCGAGTGTCCATGTAACTGTTCGACAATTTTCGAAGTTACATGATGCCTATGTTGGATGCGGCCTTGGGTGTAGTCAGTGGCTTGTGGGCGATATCCACACCACGACCCCAGAGCCAAGAGAGCAAATGAGTCGATTGAATAGATCAAAGGATACCTTACGCGACAGAATACTGCACGTGCTCTCCGGCGCTCCAATACCAATGGACGTCGAAAATGTACGAATCAAGTCAGGGCTAAAAAACTGGGAAAGCACCAAAGCACTGCTCCTCGAGCTCGTAGTGGAGGGCGTCATCAGCGGTCAGAAGACCACCAAGTCCTGGGTGTTCTGGGTAGATCACACCGACACCCGGCTGAGCATAGCAGGAAGAGATCACGCATGAACAACGCCCCTAGAAACCTCTGCTACGTAGCAACGGTACCAACGAGCCAATCAAGCGCGCCTTCTCGCGTAGCCCCGGCTTCGGTTCAATCTGGGAAACGGGTTGGGACGAGCCCACAGGGAAACTACAAGGAGTGAAAAAATTGAAAAAAATAATCGGGAACAAGAAAGGCATCGACACCATACTCGCAGCACTACTCATGGTCGTCATAGTCGTCGTCGCATCAGTCATGGTCTACGCATGGTCAACAGGACTACTCGGAACACTACTCGTAACACCACAAACAGGCAAGGAAGCATTGACCTTGGAAAACAGCGCTTTCAACTCCAATACCAATGTCACGTTGGACATCAGGAACGCCGGGAGCGCATCCATTACCCTCAACAGCTACTACGTAAAGAACGCCACTGGTGGCCAATGGTCTCAACTCAGCTGGCAGAGCCAACCGCATCCTCCAGGCATAATCCAGCCCAATGCGCTAGGAATAGTCTACTTTGCGATAGGCACCACAGGTACATCGGGCGCTGGCGCGCTTGGTAACGCTGGTCCATGCAACGCTTCAGGTTTCACATCGCCGTGCGCAGAGAGTGGCACCGGATTCGGCGCATTCACTTCAGGCTATCAATACACCATCATCGTAGTGACTTCACGGAACAATCAGTTCAGCTTCTCGGTGACTAGGTAAACAGGCGATCAAAGCATGAAAAGTATCAATCGATATCTCAAGCACAGAAAGGGCATCAACACAATACTCGCCTCATTGCTCATGGTGGTCATAGTCGTCGTCGCATCAGTCATGGTCTACGCCTGGTCCACGGGTCTTCTCGGAACCCTGCTCGTTCAGCCAAACGTTGGAAAAGAGGCGCTTAACTTGAACACGGCTTCATTTCCTACCAACTATAACGTCACGCTCATCGCTCAAAACTCAGGCACCGTTGCCACAACCTTTACGACCTATTATGTGAAAAACGCTACTGGCACGACCTGGACTCAAACAGCTTGGAGCTGGGCTCCAACAATCCAGCCCAATTCGCCTGGAACCATTCAAATCGGACTTAACGTGGCGGGAGGCTCGTATTCGACGAGCACGTTTTACTTCGTGCCGGGCAACTCTTACACCGTTACGCTCGTGACTTCACGGAACAACCAGTTCACCTTCAGCGTAGTTCGGTAAGTTAGGTGAGCGAATGTTGATGGATTATGATGCCTGGTTTGAACTTCCCGGTTTTTTGAAAACCGATCCATATCGGTAAAACTAGAAGCTTAGGAGAGGAATGGAAAGTGTCTACGGTGAAGTGGGCAAGGTCTGGGGCAAGGAAGCACCGTAGGTCACAAAAAGCCATTTCCACTATCATGGCTAACTTGACCATGCTTATCATCGTTGTATCTTTGAGCGGGCTACTCTTCGTATGGGCCACATCCAGCTTTGGGGCCTATACTGGCGGCGCAGGATACTGGTTCACAAGCCGAAGCATCGCAAATCAAGAGAGAGTTTCCGTAGAGGCCGTCTATTTCGGCAGCACGGGATCGGTCAACAATCTCGTGACTCTTTATGTGAGGAATGTAGGGACAACTCCCTTCTCAGTCGCCTCGGTCTACGTGAATTCAACGCTCTACAATTGGGCGGGAGGATCTGTCCCTGTGAACCAAGTTCAACAGATACCACTCAACCTCTCAACTGGAGGCCAATCCTGGGCAAAAGGAGATCTCCAGAACATCAGAGTCGCGACCATCAGGGGAACCATCGTAACTACAACATGGGTATCATAGCCATGAGCATCTATCGTCGATTCGCTCACGCAAAGAAAGGCATGAGCACGGTATTCGGAGGGCTTTTCTTCGTCATCCTCATACTCATGGGTTTCAACCTGATGACTTGGAATTTTCTCCAGTACGATGCCTACAGCGGCGTTGTAACATCGATGAGCCAGCGTGACCAGCTCTCCACTTCAGAAAATATTCAGGCTGTTCCTCCTGGAGCAACAGGCTTTGCTGGC
>Ga0209152_10000770_pt1 | contig 13612 bp, 19 predicted proteins | sample GraSoiAngelo_107_FD_185873 | JGI IMG/M metagenome (GOLD analysis project Ga0209152, IMG submission 185873) | Grasslands soil microbial communities from the Angelo Coastal Reserve, California, USA - 14_0903_09_30cm (SPAdes) (version 2) | ecosystem: Environmental > Terrestrial > Soil > Grasslands...
TCAGCTTCGCTTTGTACTCCAACTGCCGGCGGAATTCGTAAAAGCCCTATGTGCGACGCGGACGGACATACGCGCTCAAGTCCAACTCCTGACGGGAAAATCGGAAACTTTGGCACGGGCTTCCAGACAAGCGATTTTAGTGGCTTATCGCGAGCTGGGACGCCCAGAAGTATCGGCGCAGGCTCTGGGTGCGATTCCTGCCATTGGTTGTGGGCTGCATCGCGGGCCAGCGGTGGTCAATTCCGTCCAACTCAAGGCGATGATTGCGCTCTACGCGTGGGCGTGTGCTCTCCCAGGAGAGGCTTGTGCGCGCATGCACTGCAGGCCATTGTACTTTCAAGGGCTTACGGTGCTGTGTTCAAGTACCGAGTCTTTGATTGTCCGTCCACTCCGTCGAACCCCCGTTTCCGATAGGGAAACAGGAAAAACCTTGTCTACCTGTTTCACGTAGGAACGACGTTGCGGGAATCAGGCAGAAGGCGCTCTTGTACGAGCTTCGAAGCGGCGATCCCGTATGGTCAAAAATCTCAAACGGATTGAAAAGGCTTGTTTTCCGGTCTCGCGATTTCCTCGCATTTCAGCGGAGACATCGGATCACCGACCGTGCTTTCAGCCATAACTTGTTCCAGCAACCGAGTGATATGCGGATCACGATCTTCGATTGGCTTCCGTCCCCCTCCTGGCTTTCGTACTCTTCCTCCTTCCACGGCGAGCTTTCGCTTGGCACCAAGCTCGCGGATTCCCTTCAGAATGGTTGGCTTCGAAAGGCCGCTCGCTTCTACCATTCGCTCGATGCCGCCTCGCCCGCGCCGTAGCGCCTCGCGCCCTACCAACCAGCGTCGCTGCGCTTCGTTAAGGGTGCTCAGGACTTTCCGGAACAAGGCGGTCAATCGGCGCGGATGATTCATCGTCCGCGCCACGCATATAGGGCGGCACGGAATTCCGGGCGCAGCCAAAGCATTAACTTAAGCGCCGTACAAGCACAGATCATCCGTTCCGTACGTGTGGGTTTCGCGGCACGCCGGATTTTCGCACGTCAAGGTCTTTCGCCACGGTCTAATTCGAGAAGCAGCAACCTTCGCTTTTGTAGACAAGTGCATGTACAGATTTGCTGCCATCTGTACCCCTCGAATTCCCCTAACATAGTCATCATCGATTTCTATTTCCTTGCCGCAACTCTTGCAATGCACTCCTAGTTTTCCCGCCATCACCACACTATATATCGTTGCACTGCTCCACGGTACGCGCCCGCGCTTTTTGCGAACGATAAGCTCGCGTTGCGGATGCAACCTGTACGATGAGATACTCAACTGTCGTATGACACTCGACGACAAAACTCCAGCCGGCCGTGAAATCAATAACATACCTGCTGCCCTCCCATCGCCCTTCTGTTATAAATCCAGACCATGTTTCGCTTCGTCGCGCTCTGCTTGGGAATGCTGGTCCGCTTCTTTCGTGAGCGGCGAACTCTCCTTCTTGAGAATCTCGCTTTGCGTCAACAACTCGTCGCGCTGAAGCGTCGACATCCTCGGCCTAGTCTCGGCCTCTTCGATAAGCTCTTCTGGGTAATCGCTCGGTCGGTTTGGTCGGCTTGGAAACATTCTCTCATCCTGGTCACGCCGGAAACCGTCGTCCGTTGGCACCGGACTGGTTTTCGAATCTACTGGCGGCTGATCTCCAGAGTCCGGAGGCCGGTCGGAAGAAGACCGACACCGAAGGAGGTTCGGAAATTGATCTTTCGGATGGTCGTTGAGAACCCAACCTGGGGAGCGCCGCGGATCCATGGGGAACTCCGCATGCTCGGTTTTGACCTTTCCGAGAGAACTATCTCCTGTGGCTGGCGAATTGTTGTTTCGCCCATATTTCCTTAGGATTTCCCTTCCTGCTACGATTCTGCGATGAGCAACCTGGTCATTCTTTTTATCCATTTTATTGCTACCCTGGCGCGCTTGCTCGGTCCTGGCGGCGTCCGTTCCCTCGTCGCGGAGTCGCTTCTGCTCAAGCACCAGATCCTGATCTTGAATCGCTCCCGGAAACGATCTCCGAATTTACACGCGTCGGACCGGGTCCTTGCTGGCTTGATGGCGCTCTTGGTGCGTCCAACTCGTCTGCTCCGTTCCGCAATCGTTCTGAAGCCTTCGACACTGCTAGCCCTTCATAAAGCCATGAGCAAGGGAAAGTACCGGATGCTGTTCTCCCCGGATCGCCGCCGTCAGCCCGGCCCGAAAGGTGCGAGCGCAGAACTCATCCGTGCGGTCGTCGAAATGAAGCAACGTAATCCCAATTGGGGCTGTCCGCGAATCGCTCAACAAATGGCCTTGGCGTTCCATCTCCAAATCGACAAAGACGTGGTTCGCAGGATTCTCGCCCGTCACTACGGGCCAGGACAGCACCCCGATGGTCCTTCTTGGCTGACGTTCCTGGGCCACATGAAAGACAGTCTCTGGAGTATTGATCTGTTCAGCTGCGAGTCGGCAACGTTGCGGACCCACTGGGTCCTGGTCATCATGGATCAATATACGCGGCGGATCATTGGCTTCGGCGTCCATGCTGGGAAGGTCGATGGTGTCGCACTTTGTCGGATGTTCAACCGCGCCATTCGAGGCCAACGCGGGATGCCAAAGTACCTAAGCTCCGACAACGATCCGCTTTATCGGTTTCACCAGTGGCAAGCCAACCTGCGGATACTGGAAGTGACAGAAATCAAGACCATCCCCTACGTTCCCCTGTCCCATCCGTTCGTCGAAAGGCTGATCGGCACCCTGCGGCGGGAATACTTGGATCACATGTTGTTCTGGACGACGGCAGACCTCGAAAACAAGCTGCTCGATTTCAGGACCTACTTCAACAACCATCGCGCGCATAACTCACGAGAAGGGCAAACGCCCGATACGCCCACGTCACGACCACCAGCCAATCTGCGCTCGTTTAGATGGCAACCACACTGTCGAGCCCTCTACCAGACCCCGGTGGCTGCCTGATTTGTCAAAGACTCGCGCTCGCTGTGGTATTAGTCGACCTCGCCAATACTTCCAAAGAAATCATTCGGTGTTTCTCAATTACAGCGCGTTTCGCGGGATCTCATCGTTCACTCCGACCGGATACGGCGCGATTGCCGGTACAATCGGTTCCCGTAGCAATCCGCCAGAAGTGGGAATCGGCGGCTTTTTCGGGCGTAAGCGACACCAGCAAAGCCATTTATTTTGGGATTTCACGCTGCTTGCAAAGCAGGTGCTCTCCCGGCTGAGCTACACGCCCACTGCAACTATATGATTCTAAAATATAGTAAGTCTAGTAGAATTTCGTCCGAATGAGCACCTGCTCCATTAGTAGGTGCTCTCGCAAACTGAACTACACGTCGATGGGGCGTAACTATCATCCTCCAAAAAGCTTACGCCGACTTCGTCGATTGTTCCAACCGCGATTTTCGATCCATTCAGTCCAACGATGCCGTTTTCGATCGGAAATTTGAATCCGAAACCCATCCTCGGCCATGTTTTTTTTCGGCCCAAGAGACGAATGTTTGCGGGAGACAGCTTGAGTTCTAGAAGCCATTCCGTTTTCAAACACGGGCCCAATCATGTTATTGAATCCACTGTGCGAACCGAACCCATGACGTCAACTTTCGTGCCGGATTCCACTTCTACGATTACGGCGTTGTAGCCGTGGCTTTGAAACCCAAACTATTTCCTAGCTCTTACACGCGTCGGTTTAGGCGGGCCTCAGGTCAGAGACTTAATCGACCCTCTTTTCGAATCGAAAGTTCCGAATGCGGCCGGCGTTGAGGACCAAACCGGAGATGCGCTGCCTCGAATCACGCGTGAAGCGCACTGTGCCAATGTCCCCGGTAAAAACGTCGCGCACAGCTGGCCGAAGAACCTCTGCCTTCTTCTTGAGCCTCGTCAGACTCAAATTCCCGTCCTGCAGCACAATGCGGTAAACCGGGTCGATTTCTTCGCTGACCGTAAGCGCCCACATACTCACGCAGTTCCGTGCCGCTCGGCGTAAACGCCGTCGCGGATTCAAATACAATATGTCCGGCTTTTCGCCCCCGAAGCTCTGCTCCAATCGGCGCGGATTTTCCGCGCTGGCGGGCAGGAATCGTATCTCCACCTGATCGCCCCAGGGAACGTCGGCAACGTGGAAGCTGGTTTCTCCGGCGGGCTTCAGCGTATGAAACTCGTCGCCGTCAACGTTGATCTGCAGCTTGCCATCCTTCACCAAGATTTTATGGTGGGTATGGTCTAAGCGCCAATTCTGACGATTTGACCAGGCTGGATAGACTCGAGGCGAGCGAGACAAGTTGCTACATGTGGCAGCAGGTCTTTCAATCGAATCGATTTCGCGCAGAGGATGAGAATCGCGATGTTCCGGTGACGCAAGTCTTGCTGGAACTCAATGCCCCGATCGACTGTTAGCAAGACATCGAACTTGGCGTTTTCCGCTGCCGTCAGGAGCGCGCCATTTTCTAGCCCCCCAAAGCCAGCGTACCGTGCCGTTTGACATTCGTGGCCGGCCAAAAAGTCCCTCAACCTCCGATCTATACACTCGTCGATCAGAATCCGCATTCAGATCCGTGCGGACAATAGTTGTTTGGCTTCTTCGAGGGCGCGGATGGCCATCTCGCGCGAAACGGAGGGGTATCCATCTAAAAATTCTTCGAGCGTTTCTCCGCCTTCCAGGTAGTCAAATAGCGCTTGCAGGGGCACGCGTGTTCCACGAAACACTGGGGCACCTCCCATAATCTGGGGATCCTTGACGATAACGTCATCGCTGGAAGTCATGGCGGGTCTCCATATCGAGCGAGTATAGCATTTCTCTCTTCCGTTCGGAGTGAGGGGCGGTGACCTCGGTGACCTCGCGCAGAAGCGTGGTTTGTGGCTGAAGCCACATGCGGCGGCTGTAAAAACGGTTGGCCAGTTGGCCAATTCCAGCCCGCTCCGAATTTCATAACTGACGCCAAAGCAACGACTTATCTATTCTTACCTGCAGCTGTTAACCGAAGGGTTGCAAAGGCCCAGAAGCATCGGCGTAGGCTGTACGCCATTCCTGCCTTCGGTTGTGGGTTGCATCGCGGTACACACCGTTGGTCAATCTGCGCGGCCCACCGAAGTAGGAACATCTTAGGAACATATTTAGCCTCGTCGGAAATTCGGAAGCGCAACCAAAACAACGACTTAGATTGAATTTCCGCCTGCTTGCAAAGCAGGTGCTCTCCTGGTTGAGTTATCGAGGGAGGCATTGCGTCACTGCGGCGTAAGAGCTCTTGTTTTTGGTCCGACCCCAATCTCCCAATCTAGCTTGGTCGCTGGAGTTACTGAGTCAATTGCTGGTAGCCCAAGTAGCCCAACTGAGGGACTGAAAATCGGTCGTGTTTCCCGGTAAGCGACACACGATAAAGCATTTAGGATTTCAACCACTTTGGCTGTTAACCGAAGGGTTCCAATTGTTAGCGCACGGCGAGGATCCGACATTGCGTTGCTTGTCGGAGATGCGGGATCCGTGACCGACAACTTGTTGAGACCGTCGCCCACTCCGACTCTCTCTAGTTGCACAATTGCTGCCGAACGAGGGCTTTTTGGCACAACGCTTGCTGTGGCGAGCAGCCGATTTTGGATCGGCTTGCTCTCCCGGTGACGTAGTTTCCGCGGACAACGGACGGAGTACTCCTAAGTGACACTGAAGTGTCACGTTTTGCCACTTACAGCCAGTAAATGTTTATCGTCGCGGTTAATATGGCATTATCAGGATGGCCTCTCTTTGTTGTGGAGGTTTTTCCGGGCCACTGGCAGCTAAACGCATGCTCGAGGCCAAAACGCGTAAACTCAAGACCTTGCGAAAGGAATCAGACAAAGTTAGAATCAACTTGCTATCTTTCTTTTGTCTGGTGCGCGATCGGATTCTCTTGGGCACGTCAGGAAAAGCGTGAGTGTTTCGGAAGCGGGAGCGTGGCGATCGCCGGTCAGCAGAGCACAGGATGGTTCCGAGCGGGGTGGTGCATTTCCAATCAGAAGTGAGGCAACGCAGTGCCTAAACCCAGAGAGGACGATGGAAGTGCAACGCAAGTTGTACGCAAGGGGTGAACCGGGGGAATAAGTCCTTTATTTTCAAGGGCCGAGGTAGCTCAGTGGTAGAGCAGCCGATTCGTAATCGGCAGGTCGCGAGTTCAACTCTCGCCCTCGGCTCCAAAAACTCTAAGAAAACAAACGAGTTCCTGAAGCCAGTGACCTACCGCTGAGCTAACCTGGCGTCAGGTTCCATCAAAGTTCCATCGCTCTTTTCGAGGGCATTCATGGCGTTCTGGATGTCTTTGGTTGCGACGATTGCGTAGCGTATGAAGACCGGAACGGGTCTTCCAGCCACCAATCGTCATAGCGACCGTCTCTGGCACCCGGCGTTAACCAAATTACGGGCACCAGAACGACGCAGATCGTGAATGAGCAATTCGGGGCACGTGGGAGATGGTGAGTGGTGACGCCACGACGATGACGCTCCCCGCCAAGATCGTGAAGAACAAGGAGCCAATCACTCTCGCCCTCACGGCTGAACTGACAGCGGTGTTGAAGAAGCAGTTCCGGCAGACTGGTCAGCCTGTGTTCGACGCGACGAATCTCCGGCGCGAATGGGCCTCAGCGACCGTAGCAGGCGCGCCTGCCTCCCAAGCAGGTGTGTTATCAGCAACGGTCTCGTAGACCTCCGCTAAGACTCGCGCGCGGGATGGCAACATCACCCAACCCTTCGGTTGAAAGCCGAAAGGCTGCGTTGATTGATTGGTCGACGGGAAGAAGTTTCTGTACAGCGGACACCGGAGGCGGTGCGTAAGCAGCTCAAACTGATGGCTGAACGTGGTCTGTATCGAGACATAGATATGTCATGCCACGTAAGTCAAGGAACACGCGCTGACGAACACTTACTAGACGAAGGAGTACGTGCTGGCAAACGGCGCATCGAGCCACGACGCCGGGACTTTGCATGTACGCATGCGCGTCGGCGAAACGCTTTCTTGCGCCGCAGTGTGCACACTGTCCTTCTGCGGCCGTAAGGTCCATAGCGAATATTCTGCTCAATTCGCCAGCGGCAGCGTTCCCGTCGAGGTAGTTGAAGGTAAGCGAAGTCATTTTCGTTCTCCTGTGGAGCCAAAACGCTCCGTTCTGATCTTGTCGCGGTCGATGCCAGAGGCGCTGAGGAGGTCCGTTGCGCTTTCTACGAAGGATGTGGGGCCGCAGACGTAGCAAGTTGGGGCAAGGGCTGACGGCCAAGTCGCGTTAGCAATCAAAGCGGCGTCGAGACGGCCTGGTGGCCGCGGCCAATCCTTGGGAGTTTTCCGCGTGTAGGCGTATGTGACGCCCACAGAATACTTATCGTGGGATAGCGTCTGCAAGTTGCGGAAATTTCTGAAGAAGGCTCCTAGCCGGCCCAATCCCGACGAAATCCACGATCTCCGCACTCGGATACGTCGTCTTGAGGCCGTGCTTGAGGCTTTGGATGTGAACTACAAGTGCAACGAGCGGCGCTTGCTGAGGCACCTAGGTCGCATACGGAAATGTGCCGGGAAGGTAAGGGACATGGACGTGCTCACTGGCTATGCGTCTACGGTAAAGGTGCACCAAGAGCGTGATTGTCTTGTTCAGTTGCTTGAATATCTGGGGGCCGAACGCTACCGGCGTGCTGAGCAATTGCACGCACGGATGGGCAAGTATGGTGCGAAACTTCGACGACTGAAGCGTAGTTTAGCCCGTCTTCAAAAACTCATTCCTAACCACAACAAGAAGAGTGCTGGCGACCGAAACACAGCACCAGCGGAGGCCATGGCTTTCGTGCTCAAGCTCTCCAGCGAACTAGCTGCTCCCGCCACTCTGAACAGAAAACATTTGCATGGCTATCGACTGAAAATCAAGGAGCTCCGCTACGTTCTCGAGATGGCGAATGACCCCGGCAATCGGCAGCTCATCGAGAAGCTGGGTGAGATCAAGGAGCCATCGGCGAATGGCACGACTGGGAAGAGCTGATCGCGATTGCCGGGGACGTGCTCGATCATAAGGCGAATTGCAAACTGTTGCGTGAAGTGAAAGTGATTACCATCCGCAAATATGAAACCGCACTTTCTCTTACGAACAAAATGAGGCAGAGACTTTCTTCGTTTTTCAAACGAGTTAAGGAACGCGTGTCAACCGGCGAGCTTAGACCTGCCGAGGAGGATTGTCGATACGAGTGAAGAGAGTTCCGGGGACGCCGATGCAAGAACGGCTTCCCCGTTGTCGTCACTGTCTTACACCACGGAGCGGAGGTCAGTTGTTGTTCTCGTAAGAGCTTAGTGCGGGGCGCAAGTGCATTGGAGCAAAGAGCACGGAGCGGAGGAGGATCAGGAGTGCCAACATGGAGTTGGATGCATGGAAGAGGAGATGCACATGAACAAATTCGAATACACGGTCACAACGAATAAGTCTTGCCCCGAGGCGGTGGAGGCGGTCGAAAAGAAAGCCGCTGAAGTGGGCTTTCGGGTTCTGCATACGCACGATCTCGCAGCGACCCTGGCGGAAAAGGGATTTCCCCGGGAGCCACTGAAGCTCATTGAAATCTGCAATGCAAAGCACGCCAGCCGGGTTTTGGAGAAAGATGTGAAGCTTTCGCTGATGCTGCCCTGTCCCATCAGCGTTTACGTTCAGAGCGGCAAGACGCACATCAGCACTCTGCTCCCTACGTCGATAGTGCAGTTCTTCCCTCATGCGGGGATCGAGGGTATTGCCGAAGAGGTAGAGACTGCAGTGCGTAACATTGTGGACGCTGCCCGGTAAGACACAGGAAGAGGGAACGATTCTGCGCGCCTGAAAGCTTCAGTCCTGTGCCCGTTGCTACGTTAAGAGTGGACGAAAATAGACTCATGAAATCAAGGGTATCGCATCTTCGAAGGGGTTTCCTGCTGCTCGCCTTATGCGCGACTGGCTGCAACAGTGACTCCAGTTCAATGGTCAGGCGCCTTCCCCAAGCGACCTCCCTGCTGGTAACGATCGGAAGACCTGATCAACTGAGCGTCGAAGGACAATCTTCCCTGCGTGCTGTGATTGAAGCCGCAGAACTCCGAGGCATGCGTTGGCCCGATTTCAGGGATTACCGGAAGGAAGTGACGAGGTTCTACGAGGCCTACAGTTACGGTCTTGCTTGGGTTCGCGACATGCAGCCAACCTCGCAGGCACGTGCGGCAATTGGTCTCCTATTGAAGGCCGATGAAAAAGGACTGTCCGCAGATGACTATGATGGTCCTCGCTGGGCGGATCGTCTTTCAAGACTGAAACCAGCGTCACAGCACCCGAAAGAATCAGATGCCATCGAATTCGATGTGGCCCTCACCGTTTCGATGATGCGCTTCCTGTCGGACCTGCACATAGGGAGGGTGAATCCGCAGCACCCCGACTTCGAAATTGATATTGAGGACAAGAAGTACGATTTGCCGGAATTTTTGAAAGAACAAATCGTCGACGGATCGGGAGATGCGAGCATCCTGTCGCGAGTTGAGCCTCCGTACCCCATGTACCAGCGCACTATCCAGGCGTTGCGGATGTACATGCAGCTGGCCCGGCAAGACGATTATGAAGTTCTACCACCTGCCAAGAAGCCAGTTGCACCGGGGAATCTCTATCCGGGCGTGCCGCGACTCATTCGCTTTCTGCGGTTAGTGGGTGATCTCCCTGACGGCGTTGCTCTCCCAGCGAACAAAACTATTTACCAGGGCCCGCTGGTAGATGCCGTAAAGAGCTTTCAGCGTCGACACGGTCTTACAGCCGATGGCCGAATCGATGCGAGCACACTCTGGGCACTCAACGTTCCCCTGTACCATCGCGTGCGACAAATACAACTGACACTGGAGCGCTGGCGCTGGCTTCCCAGCGATTACCAGCATTCACCTGTCGTCGTCAATATTCCGGAATTTCGTCTCCGCGCCTATGGTGATCAATTCCACGTCGCCGTCATGATGAACGTCGTTGTAGGCAAGGCTTACGGGCACCACACCCCAATCTTCGCGAGCAAGATTCGCTACGTTATCTTCCGGCCCTATTGGAATGTGCCGCCCTCCATCGCAAGGGCGGAAATCCTACCCGCCATACAGCGCGACCCCGACTATATGGCAAGAGAGAATTTGGAGATTGTGGATAGCCGTGAAAATGTAATCAGGGCGGCGAGCCTATCGCCCGAGATCCTCCAGCAGATTCGTTCCGGAGCGCTCTCCATCCGGCAGAAGCCTGGTCCGAAGAATTCACTTGGGCTGGTGAAGTTCGTTTTTCCAAACGAATACGATGTCTACATGCATGACACTCCCGCCACCGAGCTGTTTTCGAAATCGCGGCGCGACTTCAGCCACGGCTGCATTCGCCTTGAAAAACCTGCTGAACTTGCGGCATGGGTTCTGCGGGACAACCCCGGGTGGACTCCAGAGCGCATTCGCGCAGCAATGGATGGAGAAAAGACGCAGGAAGTGACCCTGACGCACCCGATTCCCGTGCTCATCGTCTATGGGACAGTCATCGTGCTCGAAGATCAGATTGTCCGCTTTTACGACGATATCTATGATCTGGATGCTGAGCTGGATCGCGACCTAGACAAGGGGTATCCGTACAGGCGCTAGTCGCAATCGTGCTTATTCGTGGGGGCAAAGGGAAGGGGTGAAATGTCTCGGCATGCGATCCCGATCCGGTGGATCTTCGGCAGCGACGTGCTGTACTCTGCGGGCCGAGAAATCGTTAATTGCTATGCATCGTCCAGAACTTCGTCCTTCGAGTTGCCTAATGATTTTTCTCCGTAGCGAATTTGGACACCAGCTGATCCAGAAAACCAGTCTGCCCGGCAAGCAGCTTGGCTTTGGCAACCTCAATTGGGAACCAGCCACCGCGATCGATTTCGGGGAATTCTTGCATTACCCCGGACTTTTTGGGCCACTCCATCGTGAACTTGTTGCTAAGAAGCTTCGACGGATCATAGTCACCCTCGAATGCCCAGGCCTTCACGAGTTTTCCGCCCGGTTGTTTGATCTCAGCTAAAGGGATCAGTTTTCCTTTCGGTCTCATTCCCGTCTCCTCCTCGAACTCTCGCCGCGCAGTTCCCAGTGGATTTTCGCCGTCTGCATATTCACCCTTTGGGATGGACCACGCGCCGAGATCCTTTTTTGCCCAGAAGGGACCGCCCTAACCACTGGCCCCCGCAGCGAGCATCAGGTTTCCAGCGCGCAGCCCAGGCCGATGTGCTGTTCCCGTAAATAAGGATCCAGGGCGCCCGTGTTCCGTGCCGTGGCCACGTACAGTTCGATTGACGAACTCGCGACCTTGAACAGCCATGGCTGTGTATTATGCGGACTTGCCGCCAGGATCGCCGCGCGCACTAGCCCGAGAGGTCCTTCGCTTGCAGAACGCCAGTCTTTCCATAGCTCGTACGCCGGACCCTGACCCACACTGAATACGCGTTGATCCCAAGCCCGCCACACGCCGCCTCCGGCGACTAGCACGGACACAATTCCCGCGCCTCTTAAAAATGCCCTGCGCTCCATGCACCACCTCCTCATGGGTCGTCTCGGGTCGAAGACGATGCCATATTATCCGCTGCGGGATGAGTGCTGCGGCTTTCAGAGACTGGAGATGTCAGGCGCTCGAAGAGGCGAATATGTGAGTATATATGTCAGAGGTCTTAGCAAACAGCCACCTTCTCGCGCGTTTTAAGAAAATTTCTTGTGGGTCCTACTGGACATGGTAGCGGATCTACGAATCGCGAAATCGACTATGCTGCCCGGCACCTATGCGAGGACCTCAACCACATGCAGCCCGTAACCTTGGAACTGCAACTCAAGAGCCGAAATGTGCCGCCTGCTCTTGAATCAGAAAACGGCCCGGCCGAAAACCCACAAGAAATTATTTTGGATTCTCCCTCGTGTAAGCGCTTATTTTTGTGGGACCTATGAAGACACGCTTTTCAGCGTGGCTGTTTGCTAAGACCTCTGTATGTAAAGGTCCATTCTGGATGGAAGCTTCAAATAATGGTGCTATTGACTTGTCCGGCGATTCGCCGTACACTTCTGAGAGGTTGGGAGGAGACCATGAGACGCGCTGCAGCCATTGATCGACGCTCACGGAAAGAGGAGCGTTTGGAGGCCCGGGTTACTCCGGAGCAGAAAAAAATGATCACGCGCGCGGCGGCTTTGCGCGGTTCTTCGGTGACGGAGTTCGTAGTTGCGAGCGCCCAACAGGCAGCGGCCGATGCGATCAAGGACTCCGAACTGCTCACGCTGCACGACGCGGCGCGCGACGTTTTTGTGAATGCGGTTTTGCATCCTCCCGCGCCCAATGAAGAGGCGCGTAAGGCAGCAAAACGGTACAAGAAACAAATGGGTCGCTAATTGGCCGGCGAAGCAGAAAAGCCGCGTTTTGTTGTTGAGCCGCTCGGTTCGAAGCACGATCGAGCGGCTTTTTCCTGCGGGGTCGAGATTCTAGACGCCTACCTTCACAAACAGGCAGGCCAGGACCTAAAGAAGCGCGTCGCCGTTCCGTTTGTCATCACGCCGGACGGAACGACCATTGCCGGGTACTACACGCTGTCGCAATGCTCGGTACAACTGGACGAAATCCCCGCGGAGGTTGCGAAAAAACTTCCCAAATATCCGATCGTCCCAGCGACACTTCTCGGCCGATTGGCCGTAAGCGTTGCATTTCGGGGACAGGGACACGGCGCCACGCTATTGATGGATGCGCTCTATCGAACCCTTCAGCACAGCAGGGAAGCGGCTTCCGCAAGTGTCATCGTCGACGCAAAGGATGCTGCTGCACTCCCGTTTTATACAAAGTATGGATTTCTCGAGCTGCCCCGAATCGAGCGACGGCTCTTCCTGCCGATGGGTACCGTGGAACACCTCTTTCGATAGTCGCCGCATAGTCGCCGTATTGACTCTCCCCGCGTCCGGGCATAGCATCCTTCAATCCTTATCCTTTATGAGACAGGAATAGCCTGTTTCTCTGGCACAGCCCGAAGCATCTGGCGGCTGAAGGTCTGCCAGGACGCGCCAGCTTCTGGTGATGCCAAGTGGAGGTGAGTTGTGTTTCGCCACACAATTCCGATTGGGCGCGTCCTTGGAATACCGTATAGTCAAAAAAGTCGTGCGTAGGGCTGAACTCCTCAAAGGTCACCGTCAAGGTTTCAGGCGTGCTCTTGATTGAGGCCGCTGACAATCCGCGACCAGTACACAAACTGTGCCACCAGACTCAACATCCCAAACAGGACCACCACCTCGAGTCTCCCCGAGCATAGCCAGAACCCCTTCCAGGCTTGTCCTTCGACTCGTCGCAACAGGTTGTCCAAAAACAGGAAGAAAAATAACAGCGCCGCTAGGTTGTACCCCTCCCTCGAATGCTTCTGCACGGTGGTAGGTTCCTCCTCATCTTCTTCCTGCTTCAGCCAAGAGAAGCATAGGAAGCCAGCCAGAGATACACCGCGTTGTGGCCCAGAAACGCCAGGAATGGCAGCATCACCCTCCACCACGACCAGTATCCCGCCACCGTAAGTTTCAAAACTGCCAGCACCACAGAAAGGAAGCCAAACACCCAGAACCCCATGGCCTGAATCGGATGTTCTTGTT
>Ga0209152_10000776_pt1 | contig 13566 bp, 16 predicted proteins | sample GraSoiAngelo_107_FD_185873 | JGI IMG/M metagenome (GOLD analysis project Ga0209152, IMG submission 185873) | Grasslands soil microbial communities from the Angelo Coastal Reserve, California, USA - 14_0903_09_30cm (SPAdes) (version 2) | ecosystem: Environmental > Terrestrial > Soil > Grasslands...
GGACAAGCTGTCAAGGGTCGAGATGAACGCCCAAAAAACGGGCGCCCTTGACAGCCTGCCCAACCCAAAGGGAGAAGTGTGTCTAATTTTTCGCTTGACACGGCCGACGACTTCATAGATGGGTTATGAGCCGCACTGGAGTGCACCCCAAAAGTGAGACACGAAATTAAGGGGCATATTACATTGAATGGAGGAGAACAATGCTTGTGCCCCGACAAGAGTATTCCCGGGAATTGAAGATCACCGCAATGCGGGAGATCGACTCCGGAAAGAGTATGGCCGAGGTGGCTCGCATGTATCAGCTCAGTCCCAGACGGCTGGAGGTCTGGAAAGGCGAGTGGCGAGCCAAAGGTGAGCTGGCATTTCCGGGCAAGGGAACTCGCCCGCACCCGAGACTGGATGCCGAGCACATCGCCCTGCTGGAACGTAAGGTAGGACAGCAGGCGATAGAGATCGATTTTTAAAAAAAAGCCTTGCGGCGTTTCAGGGAACAACCCCTGCCCGTCGTCAGCAATGGCGCCAGCGGCTCTACGAGCAGATCGGCGAAGCCGCGAAAGCGGAGGCAGCGGTGAATCGTCTCTGCCAGACCGCGGGTGTGAGCCGTGCGGGATATTACCGTTTCCTGCTACGACCACGACGCCCAGAAGCCGACATGGAATTGCGCAGCCAAATCCAACGCATCGCGCTGCGGTGGCCAGCTTACGGCTATCGGCGGGTACAGGCTGAACTGCAACGGCAAGGCTGGGCAGTAAACCACAAGCGCGTGCTACGGCTGATGCGAGCCGATAATTTGCTGTGTTTGCGTCGGCGAAAATTTATTCTAACCACCGACTCCAAGCACGGATTGCGGATCTACCCCAACCTGGCCCAGGACATGGTGCTGACGAGCATCAATCAACTTTGGGTGGCCGACATTACCTACATCCGCTTAGCCATGGAGTTCGTATACTTGGCGGTCCTGCTGGATGCCTTTTCCCGAAGCTGCATCGGCTGGGCCCTGGGGCGCAGTTTAGAAGCCGCGCTGGTGCTGGAGGCCTTGCGTAAGGGCCTGCGGCGGCGCTGCCCACAGCCGGGCTTGGTGCACCACTCCGATCGTGGTGTGCAGTACGCGTCGCGCGATTACATACAGGTGCTCGAGCAGCACGGCATCCGGATCAGTATGAGCCGGCGTGGGAATGTCTATGACAATGCCACGGCCGAGAGTTTTATCAAAACTCTCAAATATGAGGAGGTCTATCGTACGGAATACCGCAATCTGGAGGAAGCTAAGGCGTCCATGAAAGTGTTCTTAGAAAAAATCTACAACCAGAAACGTTTGCATTCGGCCTTAGGCTATCGTCCTCCACGAGAGTTCGAACAGTCCCTCGCGCTTTCCTCGCGCGGGAAAAAAGGAGCGGCGGCATGAACCCCCGGGGTGCTGCAGGTCGACCGAGTGAGCGATCGTCGTTCCTAGGCCATCCTGGTGCAAAATTTTTGGCTAAAAACGAGCGAGAGTTGAGAACGCGAGAAAAACCGAGGCCAGGGCGGACGTACGCCCTGTCAATCGGTAGGTTCACTGGGCGTGGGAGCGGCGGTGGTATGAATCGAACACACAGGGCGGGGAGCCAGAAGAGCGGCTCGCGCCAAAGTGCGTCGCACATAGTCCTCGGGATCGCCATGATGGCGAGGGAAACCTGGACTTCCCAGACGGAGGATAGCTTCCACCTGAGTCGGGGGTATGTGCAGGGCAAGCAGTTTTCTCACGAGCCACAGATCGACGATGCTCCAGTCAACCTGTGGAAAGCGTTTCTGAATATGCCAACGTTTCATCCAGCTTCGATAAATCCGCGCGGCTCCTTGCGGTGTCATCGTCGTTTGATGGTTGACGTGCAAAGCAGGATGGAGTCTGCGTGGCGCAGCTGTGGAATGCTGTGCTATGACCTGCATGGCCGAATGCAGCAAATCCTGGGCGGCACTGGCCAGGACGGGACGAGCTTCGACGACTTTGACCCAAGGAGCAGAACCGGAAGCTGTACGTCGTTCCAGCTTTTGATTGGTGAAGCCCGCCAATCTTCCCACGTGGCGCCAGTCGGTACTGGCCAAGTCACCTCCATAGGCGCGGGCCAACCGTTGACTGATGACCGTGGCTACGGCAGGCTCCAAGGGGGTGGTGCTGACATGAATCCAAGCCTGGAGGTGGCCCGGGCTGGTCTCGAGCACCACGCAAGGCTCATGGCCATGGGCTCGCATTCGGGGCAGCACATCGGCCCTGAAATGATCCAAGTCGAGGAGAATATAGCCAGCGTTGCGATACTCGGCATAGGGGAGAAGATAGACGTCAAAACCCTGAAGGTTGCGTGCGCGCAGGAAGCGCAACACCGATCCCCGCACCAAATGAGCCATATCCCAAACTCGTTCACCCGGACAAGGCCTTCGTGTGGAGCCATGGATCAAGCGAATGCAATAGAACTCATTCGGCATCGCCGACAGCTGGCGGCGGACTGCATGCGAGGTGATGAAGAATCCGCGATCGGACACGGACACGAGAATGCAGCGGAAGCACCTCGCGGTTACAACGGTTTTTCACTAAACGGTAACAACCCCCTTAACACTGTGTCTCACCTAAGGGGTGCACCCCACACAAAACAACCTCCCGTCTTTACTCCTCATTGATTTACATGCACCTTGTTCCACCGTTTTCTATGCTGTTTTGGGGCATTCTGTTCCCAACTTGTTCCTCGATCTGTTCCCAAAATTCTGCTCGACGCTGCCACCTGTTTATCGACCTGCTCTTTCATCGCAACGATAGAAGTTGGGCCGGGCATTAACGCCGTCACCGGAACTCGGCTTGAGGCTCTCCTGCTTTCGGTTGCATGGTTCTACAAAGCCACTTCGTCTCGAAGAGGGTTTTCTCACGCGGCAGCCGGCGCGCCCGAGCCTTTTTGGTGAACGCGGAAGGAAAGGAAATTACAAGCACGCATCCAACGCGCCGATTTCCCCGAGCTCTGGACTCTGGAGTCGTTCCCGTTCAAAAACCAACCCGGAGTTTCGCGTCGTCAGATCCTCGAACTGGCAGAACTGGAGTTCATCCCTAAAGCCACTAATATCGTCTTTATCGGTCCAACCGCTGTCGGCAAGACTGGACTCGCGTCGGGTCTGTTGCTCAAGGCACTCCAGAATGGTTATCGCGGTCTGTTCATCCAAGCTCAGGATCTCTTCGAGGAGATGTATGCCTCGCTGGCCGATCGTGCCTCGCGGAAGCTCATCCGCCGTCTGGCTGGCATCGATGTGTTGCTTGTCGACGAGCTCTCGTATCTTAACCTTCGCCCCGAACAGACCAACATCTTCTTTAAGCTGATGGAAGAACGCTACCGTCGCAAACCCACGATTCTGACAACGAATTTGGAGTACGACCAATGGCATCAGCTACTCGGCAACAAAGATCTGACCGAGGCCCTGCTCAGCCGCTTGCGACATCAGTGCCAAACCATCCGCATCAACGGACCTTCCTTGCGTGAACCTCAGGGCTGATCACCTCATTCGAACCCTTCTCACTAACCTTCCCATTCCAAACAATAACGGGCTCTCGACTTGCTTGTTGTTTGCAACCTGCGTTCCGATCACGAATTCCATTCCCAAGTCACGAGTCAAGACAGGGTCATCTTAGGCGAGTACAAGTGGGTCATTCTTTGCGAGCGGCCGGGGCTGGCCTGGATGCCACCTGAGATTCCAGTTTTGCAGAAGTTTTAACTTCCGCCAGGGGGTGCCCCCTTTCCCCGAGATGGGACCCTTATCCGTGACAGACAGTCTGAAATTTAGGATTTCATTTCCACCACAAAGCCCCTTTGTCAGATGCCCAATGTCGCCGCCCAGTCAAGGGGATCATCCCGGTTCAACTTGATTGGCACGGAGGTGGAGCGCAGGGCACAGGAGATGCGTCAATGCACATGGGTAGGAACCTTTGTAGGGGCCGCTGGATCAGTTTCTTCGGTTGAGTCCAATACAGCCTGCGGCCGTGCCCATCGCGTGCGGAAATTCCAGGAGACCCCGACCACCTCACCTAAGCTTAGCGCGTGGCCATTCCGTCCCCAGACGGTGTTTGTCAAAACCACAAAAGCACTCCAAGATTTTGTGATTGCAAAGTTCGCGCCTCCACCCAAGTTGAGGTAACTGATGCGGCTCGTCTGGTCATGGTGATACCACTTTATGTTGCTAGGGTTACGGACCGGGAAGTCGCCACGATCGGTAAGGGAGTGGCCCACCTGATAACCTGAGTGACCGACCTGCAGACTACCCAATGTCCTAATGGCCAGACGCCTGGTGACGAAATAGCCGAGATCCCAGTCAACCCGACTACGATACGTTCGTATGCCCATGACCTCCTCAGGAATGAGGAACGCATACAGCCCTTGTGCGTATGCGCGAGCAAGAACGGGCTCCAGGCCACGGCCAAAACTGGATCCGATGACATACTCCCGCTGGTACGTACCAGCAGCGGAGTGCGCAAAATATATGTAATCATTACTTGGCACGCCGAGAGCAACGAAGGGAGTAATTATGAACGGCCGCGTGCGCAGGTTGTACCTCAAGTTCATACGGACATCTTGCAAGTTGCCATGGTAGTTCCCGTTATCGACCGGAAGCTGATGGGGTCTCGGGCCGTAATACTTGGAAAGTACGAACGGGATACTGACATCCAGGGCTAGCTTGTCGGTTATCCCGTAGTCGATGTCATGCAGCAGAATAAAAGTCCGGATGTGACCGACGTCGAGGCGTTCACCACCCGAACCTAGGTGGTTCTTTACGAAGTTGTCTTGCAGGGTAAGGGTTGCCGTCCCTTCACCCTTTTCAGGAACCCAGGCTTGCGCAGAGGCGACAGCTGGGAGCAAGAAAAGTGCTGAAAAAAAGACCTTCGCGCACCAGTTCGGCAGAACCATGCAGTAACTCCCGCCTAGTTCTTGCTGGCCCGGCGTTGCAGTTCGTCGCGCTTAATTTTCAACTCGATTGCCTTGTCGATCGTTGACAAACAGCCACCATTCTTGCCCGTAGCCTTGCGAACGCAACGAAACCGATCTGTGGTCGCGGTTTTCGCTTCCGCTTCGTCGTACGCCACGGGCATCACGACCGTATTCGCTGCTGCAGTGGTAACTTGCTTGTTTACCAGCGCCGCATCTTGCGGGTCAACGAGGATGATGTCGTACGATCCCGATTGCACAGCCTCAGCCAGGGCATCCACTTGCCGTACCAAGCGCAGTCTGTGTCCGGCTTTTCGCACTGTTTGCTGGAACTGGGCATCGTTTATGGCCGCAGATTGAAGCACGGACTCAGGGACGTAGGCGATAATCGAACCATGATACGAGGACGAAATACTGCCAAACTTCACTCCACGGCCCAGCATCAGGAGCTTGTCGCCACAGGCACTAGCGAACGGCGGTAGATAGCACGTCAGAAATGTTGCTGCGTATAAGAGGGCGAGTAGAAGCTTGCGCATCGGGCTCCTCCTGCGGCGCAAGGAGCTGAGGTCGGTCCAGAACCACCGCGACAGGAGCTTATCACACGTCCAGGTCGCCGCTATAATAGATCAATTTAATCCTGCAACAAGGCCACAAGGTCCAAAGCTTAGACGCCATGTTTCGTCAATTCGTGGCTGTTAGCGAATAGTGTGAGGAGTTCAGGGCCGGCCACGTCCCAAGGCCGACCCCATAGTTGGTGTGAGAAAGCGCTTTCGACCGGTAAGCCGAACGCTCCTTGTGATCGCCTCAATCGCTGGCCACTGTTCTGCACGTGCCCCGGTATCAACAGTCATATCCACGCGTATCGCTCAAATGCTGAGAAGGAGTCGTGGCTATTGGAGACCAAGTGCTGCTGCGCAGGGCGGGGCGTCCGATTCGAGCCGCCGGATCGCTCCCTTCGGCATGATGTAGGTGATCATCAGACGGGTCCTGACTGGTGCCACGTTCCGAATAGTGTGAGGCGCGTTGTTTTCGATGAACGAGTCCCCCACTCCATAAACATGCAACCCGCAATTGGCGTCATACCATTCAATGGACCCCTCTGTCACAGTGGCCAGCAGCAGGCCAGGATGGTAGTGCCAGCCACTGAAGCCACCAGTCGATAAGGCGACATCCTGCACAGCGATATCAGAAGGGCCACTGGTTTTGAACTTGACTGACCAATTGTCTCCCTGATTGGTATTGGGCGTCGAGCCATCGACCGGGTCTGTTTCAATAAAGATGTCCTGGTGAACATCGGTCGGAACGGTGCCTCGAGACAGGATGATGTTGAAAAGGAATCCTGCCCCAGGGGTTGCCCATACGGTAAACGCGGTAAGGCAAATCATCGCGAAGCAGCCAATTAGCAGTTTGCTCCGTTTGCTTGTTGGAAGCAGAGTAATAGACGGAATCTTGAATATCCGCATTGTTGTTCCTTCCTTTCGCTGGTAACGTGCCGGCCAACATAAAGCTTGAGCCACAGGATCAACTTGAACCCCGCCGCTTTCAGGATGGTGGTTTTCCGCACCGGGGCCCGTGTGGAAACGATCTTCGTCGCCATCTGACGGGGTACAGTGAAATGGGTCAATGGAGCATTTCTGAACATGTGCTGAACTTTGGCTGAACGCAACGGGGCGCACAATTTTCAGAGACTTAGCGCGAAGGGTTTGAGGAGCAGCGGCGCATTACTGGTGCTAGACTGAATGGCCTGCGAGGTTATGCCTGCCTCAAGCATCCGAGTTGCGAAACGGCAAGGCCCGATTCGCCGCTTTCGACGTCGATCTACGACGGGGCGAGTTGCGGCGGGACGGGAAGCCCCTCGGTCTTCAGGAGAAACCGCTGCAGATCCTGCTGGCTCTACTTGAGAATCCGGGTGTCTTAGTCTCGCGCGAGGAACTGCATCATCGTCTGTGGCCAGATGACACATTCTTGGGCTTCGACGAGGGCCTGAATACCGCCATCCGCAAACTCCGCCAGGTGCTGAACGACTCGGCCGACGTGCCACGGTACATCGAAACCATTCCCAAACGCGGCTACCGATTCATTGCGACGGTTGATTTCGTGCCGGATGGAACTCGGTCGACTGACCTTCGAGAACGCCGTAGCCGCCGTAAGCTCGCTGTGGTCGCCGGTGCCTTCGCGATTCTGGTCACTGCTCTCGTAGCTGGCGGGGTATTGTTGCGCACCCGGAAGGGTTCGCCTTCGTTCTCATCGATCGTTGTGCTGCCACTAGAACAGCTATCTGGCGATGCCAGCCAGGAATACTTTGCCGACGGCATGACCGACGCGATCACTACTAGCCTGGCGAAGATGAAGTCTTTACGCGTGATCTCACGGACTTCGGCGATGCAGTTCAAGGGGAGGCACGTTTCAGTAAGGCAGATCGCCGACCAACTTGGGGTGGACGCCGTGGTGGAAGGCTCAGTAGTTCGGTCGGGGGACCGGGTGCGAATCACCGCCCAGTTGATCGATACACATCATGACCGTCACCTTTGGGCCGAGAGCTTCGAGGGTAGCTTCAGCGACATATTGATTTTGCAGAGCACTGTCGCAGCGTCGATCGCGCGGCAGATCGGAGCTAACCTGTCACCTGCCGAGCACGCGCGCATCAGTGGGTTGCGCCCGGTGAATCCGGCAGCTTATGAAGAGTACCTCCGAGGGCGCTTCTACTGGAGCAAGTACACGGATGACGGGTGGAGAAATGCGATCCCACACTTTCAGGCGGCTCTAGCACGCGATCCAGGATATGCGGCCGCTTACGTTGGTCTGGCCGATTGTTACATATTGCTGGCAGGGTACCAGGCGCTGCCACCGAATGATGCCATGCCAAGGGGAATCGCCGCAGTTCAGCAAGCGCTGGCCCTCGATGCCGAGCTGGCAGAGGCGCATTACTCCCTGGCCTTTGCGAGGACATTCTACGATTACGATTGGGCGGACGCTGAGAAGGAGTTCCGCTTGGCCTTGGCCCTAAACCCTAATTACGCTATCGGACGCATGTGGCACAGCTTATACCTAACCACTCAAGGCCGCCATGATGAAGCCATCGCGGAACAGATACATGCGCGCGAACTCGATCCCGTATCGCTTATGGTCAATACGAACTTGTGTCGGGCATACGTGTACGCGCGCAGGCCTGACGAGGCAATTCCCGAGTGCAAACAGACTTCGGAACTGGATCCACATTTTGCCCTCGCCTACAAGTGGCTCTCTGTCGCCTATGAGGAGAAGCACTTGGATGATGAGGCTTTTGAGGTCGAGCAAAAAGCGAGAATCGCTTTCGACGCCGCCGATTTCGCGGAGAAGACAGCGCAAGCGTACCGGAGGGGTGGCAGACGGGCGAAGCTGCGGCTCGTTCTTCGTGAGGCGCTGAAGGAGTATGAGATCACACACCTGGATGCAACGGGCATCGCCATGCTGTACGCCCAGCTCGGTCAGAATGACCAAGCATTCGCCTATTTGGAAGGGGCCTACAGCGCGCGAGAAGCAGCGATGGCACTCATAAATGCTGATCCGAGGCTGGATGTCTTGCATTCGGATGCACGCTTCCAGAAACTTCTGCAGCGCATGAACCTGCTGCATTAACCTAATGAAGCCCACACCACGCGCCCGCCCGGACCAAGCCCCCCACCAAATCTGCCCCTCCCAGGGGGGAGCCGAATTTTTCCCGAAAGGTACTACCCGTCATGCGCCTCCCGCTACGCTGGGTCGCGCGTCACGGCCTAAGAACCAGTCCGGGAGCTTGTGCGCCGACGCCAGCTATGAACCCCACGAATGGAAAGGCAAAATCCCAGGCGAGAGCCGGTTTTCCCGATGAATCGTGATAATAGATGCGGGTGTATGGGCGCCGAGTTTCCCACCAAGGGTCCACCTGCTCCCCAATACGAAATTTCCTACCAGCGGGATACATCCGCAAGGCATTGGAGCCGTCGCTATAACGGATGTTCACTCGAACTCCGACAGGCTGCGGCAGCGGGGTGGTGCAATTCTCATCCTGAAACAGTTTGATGTCTGTCTCTTCGATAGTAAATTTCGGCGCCGGAATCGCTCTCAAGGTGTCGACCAACGTCTCACCTTCGTCTATTGTGGTTTCCAGTTTGGACTCCGACCACTCTTTCCAGTTGGTGGAGATACTGACCCTGCCGGAAAACATTCATTTTTATAACCTGTTGCGCAACTCGAATCTAGTTGACGCCGAGGCCGGAGGAAAGTGCATCCGCCCCATTAAGGCGACGGCTGACGGCCACACCGTTTCGCTCAGGGCACTCATATTTCCGACCGATAAGGTCATACCTAAATCGATTCTGTCCACACTCCCCACAACCACCCACTTTGAAATTGACACAGAGCCTCAACGGGAGCCCGTGGTGGAAGGACAAGAGTGAGGCTCATGGAGAACTGATATGAACACTCTGATCGCAAATCAATACGGCCGAGTTCAGGGGGAGGTGGGTGGCACTGGCCGGAATGTGCTGTCGGCTCGGCGGTCGGCGCGACAGTCGAGTCGGTATTCACGTCGGCAGTCGACTCGGTCTGCTTGGCAGTAGGCTCGGCGGTTCGCTCGGTCGGCGAGTCGGCATTCATGTCCGCGGTCTACTCGAATGCGGTCGGCTCCACGCACCACTCGATGTGCGACTTGGTAGTCCGCCCGGCTGCCTACTCGAATGCGGTCGACTCGGCCGTCCGCCTCGGCCGTCGAATCAGCATTTAATTGGGCGGCGAGCTCGGCAGTCTACTCGAATGTGATCAACGATGCGGTGCGCTTGGCGGTTGGCTCCCTTTACGGAGGGTCCCGATGGCTTGGATGCTCGGCTTGGGCCGATTACTTCAGTGAGGTATTCTCCATTTCGATTGATCGCAACTACCTCGAACTGGTCCAGAGCTGCGGTTGCATCTGGACGCTCGATGGCATCTGCTTTGCCAGCGAGCGACCATCGCGACTCAACTTGGATGATCGCGGGCGATTGCATTCAGAGACCGGCCCCTCGATCGTCTATCCAAGCGGCTGGGGATTATGGCACTGGCACGGCGTTCCCGTTTCACAGTTCGTCATCGAACAGCCGGAGAGGATCACACTCGGCCGCATTCAGGTAGAGGTGAACGTAGAAGTGCGCCGCGTCATGATCGAACGCTACGGGCAGGCCCGCTATCTGGTCGATTCAGGCGCCAAGCTAATTCACTCGGACGAGATGGGCGAGCTGTATTTTAAGGATGTAGCTGGAGATGAGCCGTTGGTCATCGTGAAGGTCATGAACTCGACTCTGGAGCCGGATGGTTCGCGCAAGCCTTACTTCTTGAGAGTTCATCCGGAATGCAGGCTGTTGCTCGCGAACGGCGAGCTCGGAGCGCCTCAGCCAATGACAGCGCGATCCGCGGTGGCGTCAACGTTTGGCATGACGGCAGACGAGTACGCGAAACACGTGATCGCCCAAACATAGAGTCTCCGACGGCGCTAAAGCCCTTGGAATTGCAGTCACGTGGACGCGGTGTTGCGGAGAATGCGAAAGCTTGGCTAAGCAGAGCACTCAGTGTGAGATATGGAGAAGCCCTTCAATAGTAGTACGCGTCTACAAGTTGCTCCATTATTCGTCTCCGGTTCTCCCTTTTGTGGCGTGTTCATCAGAGAAAGGCGCTTTCCCGTAAAACCGCACCGTTCCATCCACGACGACCGCAACGTACCGGCCCGAGCTCAAGAACTCAGTCGCAAGTCCGACAGAGCGATCTAAAATGGCAGAGCACGATAATCCATCAATTCGAGAGTTGCTTTCGCAGATTGTGGGACATGCGAAACCAGTGCGGCTTCCGGCGAGTGCCTATCTCGAACCCGAGAACTCCCCTTTCTCCGGGCCACCGCGGGCGTTATTGGAGTACGAGCTAGAGCTGGCTACGACTCTGCTGGCTCCCCTGGACAGCCTTGTCGAAGATGGGCGTGCGACATAGAAATGAGGTTCTGGTGGGTTTCTTTTTTTTGGTCCATTGTCTTGAAGTATGTATTACTGTAAGACAGTTGCCTATATCATTATCCGGAGCTCCTCATGCCCGACTCGCTGCCTGGACTGCTCGACAGCCGTAACCATATCCTGCAGGAACTCTCGCAACTCGGCGACTTCCAGCCGGGTTCCATTGCTACCGTGCACCGACGCTGTGGCAAGCCCAACTGCCATTGCGCTCAACCCAACGACCCCGGACACGGCCCCCATCGGCAACTCACACAGAAGATCGCGGGCAAGACGGTCACGCAGACCTTATCTTCCCCCCTCGCCGTGCGCAAAGCAGAAAAGGAAATCGCCGAGTTCCGTCGTTTTCAGACGCTGACGCAGGAATTGGTTGAGGTCAACCAAAAGATCTGCCGCTGGCGTTCACTCGCGGCCGAGAAATCCACCTCGGAGGAATCAACCCCAGGTAAAAAAAAACGGCGGAAACCATCCAGCAGGAAATCAGTCGAGAAGTAGAGCATTTGCTGCAGCTTATTTTCTCCGAACGCCACAAGTGCGGTCGCTTGGATTTAGAAGCGGTGGAGATGGCGATTCGTTCCGCCATGCATCAGGTGGGAGCGGCTGCCCTGAGTCAATTGCTCCAGTTTGGTCCTCCCGGTCCGGAACAACGGCAACTCTTCTGTTCCTGCGGCCATACGGCGAAGTATTTGGAGTTGCGTGCCAAATCCGTGTTGACCGCTGTAGGCGAAGCCCAATGTCTGCGCCCGTATTATCTGTGTGACCACTGCCATCACGGTCAATTTCCCGTAGACACCGAACTCGACATCGAGAATACGGAACTCTCCCCCGGAGTGCGACGCATGCTGGCCGCAGTGGGCCATGAACTGCCTTTCGAGCAGGGACGCGAGCAGATGGAGTTGCTGGCCGGTTTGGCGGTCACGACCAAAGCGGTGGAGCGCACCGCGGAAGCCATCGGAGCCGATATCGAAGCGCGGCAGCAGCGCCAGCGGGCGCAGGCCATGCAGTTGAACTTGCCCATCCCGATGGGGCCGCGCATTCCCTTTCTCTACGTGGAGATGGATGGCACGGGCATCCCCGTAGTGCGCAAGGAAACTCAAGGCCGTGCCGGCAAGCAGGACGGGGAACCGGCTCACACCCGCGAAGTCAAACTGGGTTGTGTGTTCACCCAGACCAAGGTGGATGGGGAAGGGTATCCCATGCGCGACGAAGATTCCACCAGTTATGTGGGAGCGATTGAGAGCTGCGAGGAATTCGGCCGCCGTCTCTATGCCGAAGCCTGGCGGCGGGGCTGGGCTCGGGCCGACAAGAAAGTAGTGTTGGGCGACGGCTCAGAATGGATCTGGAACCAGGCGGCTCTGCACTTCCCCGATGCCATCCACATCGTCGATCTCTATCACAGTCGGGAGCACCTTGGGACCTTGGCGGCCAAGCTCTATCCCCAGGAGGAGCTCGCCCGGAAGCGCTGGCTCATGGTGGAGCAAGACAGGCTGGACGACGGGAAGATCGAAGACTTGGTCGCCTCGCTGCGTGCCCTGGAGAGCTCCCACCCCGGCTTGGCCAAGGACATCGAGACGGAAGCCAACTATTTTGAAGGCAACCAACAACGCATGCGCTACGCCGAGTTTCGCAAACAAGGACTGTTTGTCGGCTCCGGGGTCGTCGAAGCCGGATGTAAAACCGTCATCGGCAGGCTCAAACGGTCAGGAATGTTCTGGACAGTACGCGGAGCCAATGCCATCATCGCCCTCCGCTGCTGCCAGCTCAGCGGTAAATTCGAGGACTACTGGGAGGCCCGACGGGCGTAATACCCATTCACTTTAAAGTCGCGCACCCTTGAGAATCGCACCGCTTGCGCTTCCGCTGAAAATCTAGTATTTTCTGAAACGAACTGGACCCCCAAGAACTCCCTTCCACCGTTACTCCTATGGGCCTTGTCATCCGTCCTTCCAAGATTCACGCCACCGGCTGCTACACGACCACTCCCATTGCAGAGGGGACTTTCATCGTGGAGTACACCGGACCCCGTTTAACCGCCGAAGAGGCCGAGGCTCGCTACGGTGACCAAGAAGAAACCTATCTGTTCGGTCTGGATGATGGGAAACACGTGATTGACGGCTTCGGCGAGGCTGCCTTCATCAATCACTCCTGCGATCCCAACTGCGAGACGGACGAAATCGAGGGGCGGGTCTGGATCATTGCGGCGCGGGATATAGCCGCCGGCGAAGAACTCACCTATGACTACAACCTCTATGACGGCGAACTGGACGACGACCAGCCTTGCCTCTGCGGCGCCGCCGGTTGCCGCGGAACTCTGTGGGGCGAGGAAGAACTCGCCCGGCGGGCAAAACTCGCCGAGCGCGTTGCCAGCTGAAAGTTTCCGAGAAGCATTTGACGTCTCGCCAGGGTGCCCGTCACTCTCCGATCCAAGCGCCTAGTCCGCGGAGGGAATCAACGTGGTCACAGATGATCTTGGTGGCTCCCACAATGGGTATCGCGAGAATAAGTCCCATAGCTCCCCAAATCCAGGCCCAGAAAAGTAACGCCAGGGTCACAGCCAGCGGGTTGAGCCGCAAACGTCTTCCGACAACTTTGGGATAAAGGGCGTTCATCGTCACCACATGCAACCCAACGACGGTGATGGC
>Ga0209152_10000787_pt1 | contig 13501 bp, 13 predicted proteins | sample GraSoiAngelo_107_FD_185873 | JGI IMG/M metagenome (GOLD analysis project Ga0209152, IMG submission 185873) | Grasslands soil microbial communities from the Angelo Coastal Reserve, California, USA - 14_0903_09_30cm (SPAdes) (version 2) | ecosystem: Environmental > Terrestrial > Soil > Grasslands...
AGACATGAAGGCAAGTCTGAAAGTTGAGGAGATCAAGGCGAAGAACGAGGGAAGCAGGGTGGAGGCTCTTTCCCAGAACCTGGCTGAGAGTATGGGCGAAACGTTTGCCAGCGACTACAATATTGAAACAGGCGATGAGTCCCGGACGGTGAGGCTGGACCGGTGCGGGTGCATAGAATCCGTTCTGGCACAAGCAGAAGCGTACGGGCTGACAAAGCCCCAGGCGAGATCTATATTTTGCAGCACATGCATTGGAAGCTACAAGAAGGCCGCGGAAACCCTCCAACTTGGATTCCAGGGCAAGCTCCGCGGCGAGCATGGCTGCTCGATGAGCTTCTCCAAGAAATAGTCGCCCCAACGACAACAAGTGAATGTCCAGTCCCAAGACTCTCGGAACATGGAGAGAATTCAAATTGGCTTGTCCTAACGTTGCATCTCACATTCCGTCTGACGCCTAGGTGAATCCGCTGTTTGCGGTGATTCTCGGGTTGGTTCAAGGAGTATCAGAATGGCTGCCTGTTAGTAGCAAGACCCAAGTTCTGTTTGCGTCAAGCTTTCTCTTCTCGCTTCCTCTAGCCGTGGCGTATGCGTTCGGTCTTTTCATGTAAATCAGCTCGATAGGTTCCGCGATAACCTATTTCGGGTTACTCCCGTATCCTAGCTGGGAGTTGAAGGGACAGGTCCGTGAGAGTGAGGGTCCTCTCGAGGCTGATTCGGTGCATTACTGTCGCCTTTGAACGATTTGAACCAGACTGGGAAGAAGCTCTGGACTGCCAAGGCCAATAAGACAAGGAACAAGACTTGGATTCCTGAGAATATGTTCGTGGGTAGCCTGGAACTGGTAAATCCAAGGTCTACGGCGAACTGTGTCGCGCTCCCGATAATCTGGACAAAGCCCGCGACAGCGGTGAGAGCAAAGCCCCTTCTCAGCCCTGTACCGTTCAATCCCCTTGAGAGAATGAGGGATAGAGTTGTGAGCACGAGTACTGCTCCGATAGCAATTACGTCTAGGGCAACCGCGACAGTATCCAAGGACCCAGGCACTGAGGTGTTGAACGAGGCTTCGCTCAAGAAATTGTTGTAACCCGCGACCTTACGCGTAAGACCCCCATCGAGAGGAATCGGCAACTGGCAGGGAAACCATGATTCGATTCGGGAATTATCTGTAACGAGTGAGTGACGTGAAGCAGTTACAAAGCGGATTTCAAAGCTCCCTTGACGATTGTAAACATCGGAGCTTAGGATTTTAGGCCAAGGAGGTGAGCCTGACGCCAAACAAGAGAGGGTCTTTCGGTGGCTATGGGATCGAACTAGACGAGCATCTCGCCACTGTACTCGGTGGGAAGGAAGGACAGAAGGTCACCCCATCCGAGATGACCAAGAGACTCTGGCAATACATAAAGCGGCATAACCTCGGCAAGAAAGACGGTAACTAGAAACCGCCGCTTGCCCTGGCCGCCTTACTCCCAAGCCCACTTTTTTGGGACCATTCCGCCTCATTCGATTTCAGGATAAAGCGAATAGAACAAGACGCCGAACACCATTCGGTCCTTCAGATCTCATCCTTGTGCACTAATTGTGCGGACGCAGGTTACAGCATGTTTACACTCGCCGATTAGAAGAGGGGATAGTCATGCCAGCTTCACCTACAAGGACAAAGAAAGCACTACAGGAATTAGCTAGGGTATTCAACAAGTTAGCGTTAGAACTCACAGCAGACCTCAACGCGGCAATCAATGAGATCGACAGCCTGAAACGAGAAGTCCAGAGACTAAAGTCTGCGTCTGGAAAAACAAACAAGACTTCAATCGTCCAGAAGAACTCCGCCTCGTCCAAGACGAGTCGTCCTCATTCAACTAAGGGAACTCAGAAGAGCTCCCCCACAAGTCACCACGAATCAGGGCATACCACAAAGTCGACGGACGAGACAGGTTCATTCGTGTTCCCTCACGAGCCATTCAACCCCTCCCCGCCACCCGAGCCTACTCCACCTGGAAACGACTAGCTGATCCCTCCAAGTCAAGAATCAGTCCGCGACAGAGCGGGCCAACGAAGCCCGACCCTTCGCCCAGTCATTTCTCCATATTTCTTGTCGAAACAACCTTTCGATCATCTTCTGCTTAAAGAGCACCGAGTCACTGTGACTAGCGTAGTTGGAGGAGGGCGGTCTCTTGGGAGTGATGCTTACCCCGATTCTGAAGAGAGAGCAGACCAGCCTCAAGGCGCTCAAGGGCGCCTCCTTCGCGATTGATGCAAGCATTGAAATCCACCAGTTCTTAGCGCTCATCAGAAAGCGAGATGGGAGCCTCTTCTCGGACTCCCAAGGACGAGTAACCTCTCACCTCATCGGTCTGCTTACGAGAACCAGTCGGCTGATCTCAGACTTTGATATGAAACCAGTCTTCGTCTTCGATGGAAAACCAAACCCGTTGAAGAGGAGAACAATCGAGACTAGGCGAGAAGCGCGGAGGAAAGCGGAAGCGGACTATGTCGAGGCTGTTTCAAAGAAGGATTTTGCTAAGGCGTGGTCCAGGGCTGTCATGACAGGTCGCCTCACTGCGTCAATATTGGACGATTCGAAACGGCTTCTAACATTGATGGGTATTCCTTGGCTTGAAGCTTTGGAAGATGCGGAAGCCCAAGCCAGTTACATGGCGGCTAGAGGAGACGTGTGGGCTGTCGGAAGCAAAGACTACGACTGTCTACTATACGGCTCCCCTATCCTTGCGCGATACCTGACCTTAACCGGACGCGAATGGCTGCCGGCACAGCAACGATCCCGACCGCTAATTCCAGAACTTATCAAGCTATCCGAAAATCTGACCCTACTAGGGATAACTCGTGAACAGCTTGTAGATCTCGCAATCCTCGTCGGAACAGACTTCAACCAAGGCGTGAAGGGAATAGGACCGAGGAAAGCGCTGAAACTAGTTCACGATTACGCTTCAATAGAACAAATGCCTGAAGAGATCACATCAAAACTCACCCCAGATCTGAACGTTGTTCGTCGGGTCTTCTTGAAACCAAGAGTTCTCGAAGAATACGTGCTGAAGAGGTCTCAACCGGATCGTGAGATGCTCGTCAAGTTCCTCTCGGAGGAGCGCGGGTTCAACAGGGAAAGAGTGGAGCGACTGACAGAGCGGCTCACTAGAAAAAGCGAGAAAGCAGACGCTGGTTTGGAGAACTGGCTCAACTAGAAAAAAAGCCCGCTAGGTTCTCGGAGGTCTCACAACTCTGCCGATCTCTTGAAGAATCGGCTAAGAGGAACAAGAAGATTCTTCTCATAAGTGAGGTTCTCAGGAAAATCAGACCTGAGGATGTGTCCTATGTCACATTGTTCTTGGCTGGAAAACCCTTCCCAGAGGCCGATCCTCGTGTCCTAGAGATAAGCTATGCCACTCTTTCGGCGGCAGGACGAACATTGAACCAGACGCTTCTCTCGGGAAACAAAGATTCGTTGACGATTGCTGAAGTCTTCGCTACGCTAGAGAAGCTTGCTGAAGTCAAAGGGGCCGGTTCCAAGGAGAAAAGAATGGTCCTCTTGAGCTCGCTGTTCGCGAGGACCACTCCGCTGGAGACAGACTATCTTAGCCGAATGTTGCTTGGGGAAATGCGAATCGGGGTGGTCGAGGGAGTCTTGTTAGACGCTATCGCCGAAGCCTCGGGGGTCTCCCGACAATTGGTTAGGCGTGCACACATGTTGCATGGAGACATCGGAGATGTCGCGAGGATTGCTCTGACCGAGGGAGCTGTAGCTCTCGAGAAAGTAGGCCTCCGACTCTTTGTCCCGGTGAAGCCGATGCTGGCCGAGATGGCGGAGAGCATCGCTCAAGTCCTCGCCGAGCACAAGGAAGGAAGCGCATTCGAATACAAGTTCGATGGCGCGAGAATCCAGATTCATAAGAAACAGGATCGTGTGAGAATTTTCAGCCGGAGACTTACCGATGTTACTGACAGTATTCCGGAAATGGTCGATTATTCCAAGACGAAGGTAAAATCATCAGAATTCTTGATAGAGGGAGAAGTCGTCGCTCTAGGCGAGGGGGGAAAGCCGGTTCCATTTCAGGATCTCATGCGTCGCTTTCGCCGGGTCCACGGGATAGAGGACATGGTCGAAAAAATCCCGCTACGACTCTATCTCTTCGACGCCCTCCAATCCGGGGGACGGACCTTGATCGATCTCCCCTACACTGAGCGATGGAAAGTACTCTCGAGCATTGTTCCGGAAGAATCCCTAGCTCCAAGGATCGTAACAAGGGAGGCTCAAGTCGCGGAGAATTTCATGCAGTCGGCCCTGAGAGAAGGTCATGAAGGGTTGATGGCCAAATCGCTCACAAGCGACTACTCTCCCGGTGCACGGGGTAAGAAGTGGTTCAAGATCAAACCGGCGGACAGGCTTGACGTGGTCATCGTGGCCGCAGACTGGGGGAGTGGGAGAAGAGTGGGTTGGCTAAGCAACTACCATCTCGCGGTCAGGGACGATGAGACAGGCGAATACCTGGTTGTCGGGAAGACGTTCAAGGGTTTGACCGACGCGGAGTTTGACATGATAACGAAGCGACTCCAAGAGTTGAAAACCAGGGAGTCTAGGTGGACAGTTCACGTGAAACCAGAGATCGTAGTCGAGGTTGCGCACAACGAGATTCAGAAGAGTCCCCGATACAAGTCAGGGTTCGCGCTGCGGTTTGCTAGGATCGGGAAGTTCAGAGACGACAAGACACCTGAAGAAGCCGACACCATTCAACGGCTGCGCAACCTGTACGAGAAACAGTTTGAAAACAAAGGACGATTGCTTAAGGGAATCCCTTGAAAGTAGCAGTTCTTTTCAGCGGTGGCAAGGATAGCACCTACGCCACTTGGGTTGCCGAACATCAAGGCTGGGACGTGGAAGCTCTTGTGAGCGTTCTGCCGAGGGGGGTTGAATCCCTCATGTTCCACTTTCCCAACGCGCGTTGGACAAGGATTCAGGCTGAGGCAATGGGCCTTCCCCATTACACTATCGAAGCAGGTCAGGACGAACTGTTGAGCCTTCAAGAAGGACTGGACAAGACACGGGATACTCTCGGGATAGATGGAGTTGTATCAGGAGCTGTCGCTAGCGATTATCAGAAATCTCGGATCGACCAAATCTGCGACACATTAGGGGTGAAGAGTTTCGCACCACTCTGGCATAAGGATCCAAAGATACTTGTAAACGACTTGAAGGCTGCCGGTTTCAAGATCATTCTCTCGGGTGTCGGAGCTGCAGGTTTGGACAAGTCATGGCTGGGGCAGGAACTGACAGACGAGCGATGGGTTACATTGGGGAAACTGTCAAGAACGCATGGGATACATTTGACTGGCGAAGGGGGGGAGTACGAAACCTTCGTTCTTGACGCACCCCATTTCAATAATCCGATTATCATCGAGAAGACTCACTATGAGTGGGACGGACAGAGCGGTTACTTGATTATCGAGCAAGCGTCGCTAAAGCATAAGTCGGCGAACTGACCTGGCGACCCCTTCCCCGATCTTTGCAGGGTCCAGTTGAACATATTTCCGGTCTTTCATCAGAACCTTACCATCCACTATTGTTGTGCTGACGTTATAACCGCTCGCGGAATAGACGAGATCAGAAATCACCGTCTCCTTTCCGTGGATAGGCATCATATTGGGCTCTTTGAGATCAAGAAGAACTAGATCCGCCCGTTTGCCCTTCTCGATGCTGCCAATTTCCTTCTCCTTGCTGATCGCCCGAGCTCCATCGATCGTTGCCATGTCGAGTACCTTCTGGGCACTCGCGACGGTCGGGTCCCACCGGTGACTTTTGTGAGCCAGAGCGCAGACCTTCATCGTGTCGAACATGTCAAGGCTATTGTTGCTCGCGGGTCCATCAGTTCCAAGTCCTACAGGTACCTCCGCCTCCCACATCTCAGGCAGTGGTGCAAAGCTTCCTCCCGCCAGTTTCATATTGGAGACGGGACAGTGGGCAACTCTGACGCCACGCTTCCCGTACAGTTTGACCTCCGATTTTGTCAGCCAGACAGAATGCGCGGCAAGTACCCTATCGCTCAGAAATCCAATCTTGTCCAGATAATCTACCTCGCGCGATTTCTTATCTCGTTCGAACTTTGCCTGTTCTCCTCGTGTTTCTGCGATATGTATGTTAACGAGTACTTTTTCCTTGTCGGCCTCTCTTCGACACCAAATAAGCGTCTCCTCGCTGCAGGTGTAGGGAGAGTGAGGGCCAAAGGCAAAGGAGATTCTTGGAGACTTCACCGCGCGGACCCGTTGGAGCAGCTTCAGGGAGTTCTTTCGCTCCTTTTCTTTGCCCTCCTGCGTTGGAGGATCAATAATTCCATAGGAGAGTATTCCTCTTAGCCCTGCCTCTTCTGTTGCTCGGGCCACATCTTCCATGTGAAAGTACATGTCGACGAAACATGTGGTTCCGGTTCTCGTCATTTCCATCGCCCCCAGAAGTGCTCCGGAGTAGCACATCTCGCCAGTCAGTTTTTTCTCGAGGGGCCAGATCTTCTTCTCCAGCCATTGCTGCAGTTCCAGATCATCCGCGTAACCGCGGAAGAGACTCATAGAAAGGTGGGTATGAGTGTTGATCAAGCCGGGAATCAACACCTTCCCGCTACAATCGATGACTTCGTCCTTCCGGGAGCCTTGAGTTATTCCCATGTCCCGAATGGTTCCACCATCATCAATGCTGACAGAGGAGTTCCGAAGGACCTGCCGATCGGGGTTCTGCGTGATGACCCAATCGCATCCTTTCAGGAATAGTCCCGTTAATTCTACACCTCTGCGCGAAGCTGGGTTTGAGAGTGGACTCCTTTTGAAGGCTTGTAGGACGCATCTAGGAGCGCTCTAACGCTTAGAGCCTTCGCCTTGCCGATTCCAGCTCCTACCGCCATTTCCGTTACGGAAGCGCTGAATGTTCGTCTTAGTGACCCAAAATGGGACAGCAGCTGTTCTGCTGTGCGCGGTCCTATGCCAGGGACTGAACCAACGATTGATTCTTGGAGTCTCTTGATGTCTTGAGACCTTGGCTTCCGAATTACCAGAGGGGGCGGCCCCTGGCGGCCTCTGTAGCGTCCACCTTTGCCGAGGGTGATCAAGAACTCGGCGGTCTCTTGTGCGTTATGTGTGAAAAAACAGTGCAGGTCAAAATCCAGGACAGCGGAGATTAGCGCACCCCAAAGAGAGCGCGGGTTCCGTGATCTCTTGAGTTCATCGTCCAGGCTGCCTTCGACGACCAGGATCTTATCTCTGTAGGCATCGCCTATTCTATAGGCCTGGTCGAATAGCCTTCCGCTGAATAATGAGGAGACGAAATCCCGTGCGGATTTTCGCTCGACGGCATATTCGCCTACTACGTAATCAGCTACCTCAAGGACGCGATATTCGACAGAAGCTCCCTTTGACCGGAGCTCATCAGGAACCCCTGACGGCTTCTCCCTTTCATCGACAGCTATTCGAACCATTATCAGTCTGAAATCCTATAACGCCATTATCACAAAAGACTATCCAATCGAATTGAGACTCAGATCGTGGTGCTGAGACCATGGATTGCTGTACATTGTGGTTTCGAGCAAGTGAATTCCTTTCCGGAAGCAATCCTCAAAAGTAACCTTTCCCGTTTTCCGCTTCGGCCTTGATGGGCATCCCGAAACCCGCTGTCAACCAGCTGCTGAAGGAGAGCGAAGACCACGCGTGCCGTGAGGCACCTGAAATCTGCGTCAAGGTCATGGCCATCGCAAACCTCCCAACTCTGTACGGTGACTATCAGGCAGTCGCGTTCTGGAACAACTTTGACCGAAAAGAACACGCCGCGTTCGTTCATGGAGATATCTTCGAGAAAGAGGACGTTCCGGTAAGGTTGCACTCCGAGTGCCTTACGGGAGATGCAATCGGCTCCCTTCGTTGTGATTGCAGAGAACAGCTTCAGGAATCTCTTACGCGAATAGGCAAGATGGAGCGTGGAATCGTCCTCTATCTGAGACAGGAAGGCCGTGGGATTGGCTTCGTCAACAAGATCAAAGCCTACCAATTGCAGGATGCAGGTTTCGACACGGTTGAAGCTAACAAGAAACTGGGATTCAAGCCCGACGAGCGAGACTACGACATTGCCGCCCACATGCTAATGTCGCTTCACGTAAGATCGGTCAAACTTCTGACGAACAACCCTGACAAATTGAAGGATCTTCAGCTTCACGGAATCAAAGTGGCCGAGAGGATACCCGTAGTAATGCCACCTAACCAGTTCAACAAGTTCTACCTTGAGACGAAGAGGAAGAAGTTGGGCCATATACTGGATATTGAACAGCGCGACGATCTAGCCTATCCTCATAGCCAGGACTGAAACTATCCACTTCGGATTTCTCGATTTCCAAACCGACTCTCTTTGAATTTCATCTTGTAATCATCGATCAACTTCCTCTGGCTCGCATCTAGCCTGCCAACCCACTCATATCTTTCTGTGATGCGTAGGTAGAACCCGAAGGGATCAACCATTCTGAAGTCACGACGTCCCCATTTCTTCAACTGCAAGGGTTGAACGATCTTTGCGAATTTCCTAACACTCTTGTATAGTCGTTCCAACTGGTCAACTGGAATGATTATCTCAACTCCGAACCCACATTTTGTGGTTTTCTTGAACCGTCCAAAGTAAGAGTGGGAATACACTTTCTGGCTGCCGCCATAAAAATTGAGGACACTTCTCTCTCTCTTCATTACAAGATAGTCTTCGGTTCGCCACAGAAGTTTGAAACCGAGTTTTGAGTAGAACTCGATTGCTCTCTTGAAGTCCGGGACGTGAAGCTCAATATAGACATCCGTTAGCAATGCCATCTACCATGGTTAGAACGGTCCAATTATTTGAAGACCCGAACGTCTCTGTAGACCAGCTGTCAGAATTCTACAAAGTCGCAGGAAGTCCCCACACCTACCTGATGTTTGTGATAACGGTCGATGGCATTGCGGTTCCCCTCGAATCTGGCCAGCGTGGAGGATCCGAGATTGCATTGCGGCACTTGAAGGATAATCCCATAGCAGCTGGAGGGTTTACCGACAATAGAGCACTCCAGTACGGGTGGGCGACAGCGGACGCTGTTCTGGGAGGTGCCGGAATCGTGAGAGACAACCCGGCGGCGACCTGGTATCCTCGAGACAAAGACCTTCAGAATCTCTTGAGAAAAGGGAATCGCAAACCTGTCAGGGCAGTAGTATCCGGTAGCGGAGAAGTCGATTTGGAACATCCCATATTCAACCCGAAGAAGGACGAGTGGCAGTCGGTCGTTTTTACGACAAAGAAAGGCGAAGAGAAGCTGAGGGATCAAGCAAAACGGTTGCAAGTTCAAGGTAACATCTCTGGGCAGCTTACCAAAACCTACGCCATTGGAGATGCGAGTGTAGACATTACCAAGGCCGTAGGGATTCTGAGGAAAGACTACGAGACAAAACTCCTGGACATTCAGGGCGGGCCGATGCTGGCAGGTGGTGCCGTCAAGGCGATGCTGGTTGATGAGGTCAGGCTTACCGTTTCCCCCCAGATCATGGGCGACCTTAACTCCGAAGGAAGAAGAAGACCTGGCTTTGTAACGGGGATCCACTTTGGATTGGAAGACTCTCCACTGGCAGAGCTTGAGGCTTTAGGGGTCTCGGGGAGTCATATCTTTCTAAGATACCTGATGAACTACAGGAACTAGGGAGACCGGAAATGGAAATGTTTGCGATGAGAGAATTCCAGTTTTCCTCGGCTGCCTCGCTTGATGTTGATGAAAAGGCGATGCAAGGGCACAACTACGAGCTGAGAGTCGTCGTCAAGGGGACACCTGACGAAAGAGGCGTGATTCTAGACACTCGCACTATTGAGAGGATCGTCAACCAAGAGATAATCGCGAAACTGGATAAGAGGATTCTGAATGAGATAATTCCCAATCCTACAATGGAACGCATCTCACTCTGGATCTGGAAGAAGCTCAAACCATCAATGAAAGAGCTCTGCGAGATCAGAGTATGGGAGAACAGAAAGAAAGGAACTAGTGTGATCTATAGAGATTCAGGCGGCACACAATTCTAGCCGTTCGACGCGTCTCCTTTCTTCTTAGCCTGCAAATATTCGGGTAGGTCAAGCTCGAGGAAAACCTCGCCGATATCTCCGAAGGTTTCCTTGAAGTGATGCTTCTCGTACAGTTTCTTTGCCGAAGCAAGAATTGTCGATGTCTCGACGCCAACCGCGCCCATCGACAGCGAGTCTGCAATTGATTCCTCTAGGAGGCGCGTTCCTGTCCCTTTTCCTCTATGCGCAGGTGAAACGTAGAACGCTGTTATGAACGAGTTCGGGCCTCCGTCGATGATGTCTTCGTGCATGACGTAGTGGATGAAGCCGATAACTTGATTGTTTACTTCTGCGACAAGCAGTTCCCTTTTTGTGATTGCCCGGTGTATCGAGCCTAGTCGTCCTAGATCTGGTTTCCAATCAAACCATTCAGATAGTAGGCTGTCCACGGCAAGGGCATCTATCTTTCCGGCTTTCCTGACCGTGAGAATGTCGGCCAACTGTCATCAATACCCCTCCGGTACCCTTGCGTCGCAGTCGAACACGAATAAAGCGTTATCGCAAGCTCCGAAATCCGCTCTTTTCCAAAGGTGCGCTAGGTGATTCGCCAGGTCCCACAGACATCACGAGTGGATCCCCGACTCTCTGTCTATCCAGCTTTGCATCTTATTCTCAAGAACATCCAAGGCCAAAGCGCCATCGCCGAGGAGTTCGTCGTGGAATTTACGAATGTCGAATGGAGCTCCCAACGCCTTCTCCGCTCTTGACCGGAGCTCGCTGATTTTGAGCTGGCCGATCTTGTATGCCAGCGCTTGACCCGGCCATGCAATGTACCTATCCACCTCAGAAGAAATATTGAGTTCTGAAAGAGCGGTATTCTCTAGGAAGAATTGGATGGCGCGTTCACGGGTCCAGCGCTTATGATGGATCCCTGTGTCGACGACAAGCCGGGCCGCCCGCCAGGCGTCGAAGCTTAGCCTCCCAAAGTCAGAAAGCGCGTCTTGGTAGAACCCGACCCGCTTAGGAAGTTCCTCTGAATAGAGACCCCAGCCTTCGATGAACGCAGTATATCCTCCATGTCTCCTAAACCTTGGCAGATCAGTCAACTCCTGCTGAATTGCCAGTTGTAGATGATGTCCTGGCACGGCTTCATGGTACGCCAATACCTCCATCGTATACTTGGGCCGTTGCCTTGGCTGGAATGTGTTCACGTAGAAGTAGGCTGGACGCGACCCGTCTTCGGGTGGACGGTAGTAGTAGGCGTCGGGGGCGGCTTCGGCTCTAAACGCTTCAATTTCCCGGAACCCATACTTCGCTTTCGGCAATCGTCCAAACAATAGGGGAAGCTTGGCGTCCATCTGTTCCAGAATTTTCTTGAATCCGGCCAGGAGTTCTGCGGCTGAGGTGTTGTAGAGTGATGTGTCCTTTCTGAGGGAGGAGATGAAATCCTGAAGGGAGCCTTTGAAACCGATACGGCCTACGATTGCTCGCATTTCCGCGTGAATACGTGACAGCTCTTTGAGACCTAGGTCATGAATCTCATTCGGTGACAGGTTTGTGGTAGTGTAGTGCCTTACGGTGTATTCGTATCGTTCGTTTCCGTCGGGAAGAGACCAGATACCGACATCGCCGCGACATGCTGGGAGATACTCGTCCTTGAAGAACGCGAGGAGCTTTTCAAAAGCTGGAACAACCGACTGTCGGATCGCTTCCTCAACATCGTTCTTTATGCGAACAGCTTCTGTCGAATCAATTACCGATGGAATGTTCTCAACGGATTTGTAGAGATCGAGCTTCTTGAGGTCCTGGACAACGTTAGCTTCTAATTGGGGAATGATCTTTTGCGCAGTCACTTTGGCAAGAACAATTCTGGCTCTTATTCCGGTTCGCATGCTATGAATGACTTGGTCTACAAGTCGCGGAAAGGCTCGAAGACGGCTGGAAAAATTCTCGAAATCCAACAGCGACCCGAATGGATGATAGGTGACGATCTCGGGAATGTCGATCTGCAGTCCGGACTGCTGGGTCATAGGGGTGAGATAAGGACGGAACTTCGCCGCTTCAAGATTGTCTTCTAGCTCACGTTCGAAGAGTTCGTAGTTCAGCAGATCTGGTTTCGAGAATGGCTTCTTGATACTGCTCAGCTGATCCAGATATTTCCTGGACTGAGCCACCCTACGGTGGAAAGCTTCCTCAGAGGCGTCCTCAAGGACGCCGTCGTATCGGTGATCTCCAAGATAGGTCGCGGTGAGAGGATACTCTTTGAGTATGAATTCCCAATAATCGTCGTACAGTTGGTTGAGCCGATTTACCTCGTCACGTGAGGAGATCGGCTTTCCGCGCGGCATATCTGTTCTTTCTGTAGCTCGGGCGTTGGATTCTATTTATGGATGGGGTTCGAGCTGGACTTGAGACACCGGTCCCAAGTTAGCGGGCGCCCTCCGGCTACGTTTTCTTCACATTGAGCAAAAGGCCTTGCTGGTTGAACCAAGAGCAGAGCGTGTCAGTCAACTTGTCGAATTGTTTGTTGACCTTCCTCATTCCCAAAAGTCCTCCAGCGGCGCCTGAACCAATCTTTAGCAGTCTTAGCGTCCCGCCCTCGGTAGCGGGGTAAATCTCGAAGGCAACCGCATGGTGCTGAGCGGCTGCCCCTAGGAGTATGTTTGCTCCCTTGCTTCCCTTCTCGGCCTTCCCCTTGGTCGGGCCATCCCACTGGATCGTGAAGCCGTTCGATGTGAACGCTTGCAGAACAAGGTTCTGAATATTCTCCACCGACCCTCTTACGGCAATGTCAGCATACTTAGCCAAGGTAACTTCTCAACCCGATCTTGGAGTCTCCTCTTCGCGAATAAATTCGTTCCGCTCTAGATGCCCAATTCTCCAGATCACCAAAGAACTCCCAGCAATCCAAGAAGGCTAATTACTGCAGATTCAACAGAAAAAACCCAATGGCCGGCAAGGACTTCAGGTCAGCTCTGACCTACCACGAAGCTACAAAGCATTCCGAGGTAAGTATAGGAGCATCCGCTCACTACCTTGACTGGGACAACAAACCGGCACAGTTCAAAGAGTACAAGAATCTTCCTTCTATCGCTCTTCCACGCGTTTTCCCCCATCCTGAAAGGAACTCTATCAAGGCGATCAAAGACGAGGAGAAGGATATTGGTGTCAAACGGATCGACATAGGGGTGCTCTCCGAGCTTCTCTTCTTTTCCGCGGGTCTCACGCGAAAGATGAGATTTGGCAAGGAGTTCTACTACATGCGGGCAGCGTCCGCGACAGGCGCCTTGTATCCCATCGAACTCTACGTGATCTCTGGTCGAATTCCTGGATTAGAGGCAGGAGTATATCACTTCAATCCGTTGCACTTCTCGTTAGTGAAGCTGCGAGAGGGAGATTATCGAGCCTCACTAGATGATGCAGGCAGCGTCGACAGTTTGTTTGCACCGTTCACCT
>Ga0209152_10000788_pt1 | contig 13486 bp, 8 predicted proteins | sample GraSoiAngelo_107_FD_185873 | JGI IMG/M metagenome (GOLD analysis project Ga0209152, IMG submission 185873) | Grasslands soil microbial communities from the Angelo Coastal Reserve, California, USA - 14_0903_09_30cm (SPAdes) (version 2) | ecosystem: Environmental > Terrestrial > Soil > Grasslands ...
GGCGCAGCGCTGTTGCTGACGCAACTGACCATTTCCGCCCACGCCGGACCCAATGAGCAGGCCAAGCGCATCTACGAGCGTATCGCAGGCGAGCCGCCGGCGGCGGCGGTACTCGGCCAGATGGCCGGCGCGATCAGCGGCAGTCCCGGCCAGGCGGGGCTGCTCGCCGCCGCGGCCATCGCCACCGGCGCCCCGTCGTTCTACAACGTGACGCTGAAGAACCTGGTGATCCCCTGGACCAATCGCGACCAGACGGTGTTCGCGCCCTTCAATGACTACGCCGCGACCGTCATCGGCATGACCCGCGACGACGTGGCATTCAACACCGCCCTGTCCGATGACATTCTCTACGTCGTCAATGCGCCGGGGCTGCCGGCGCCCTCGGCCGCGAACAACAACCACTACGCCACCGCGGAGAGCAACGGCGCTGATTTGAGCACCGTGCTTCAGCGCACCACGCAGTCGGGCGCCTACGGTACCCCGGTGCAGGCGACCGCCGGCCTCATTACCACGCGCGGCGCGGCCTCCGCGTTCTTCATCAACGGCACCAACCGCGCGATGCTCCGCTTCACCATGATCAATCACCTCTGCCATGACATGGAGACGGTGATGGACACCACGCGACCCGCGGATCGCATCTGCCAGGACGTGGCGCGCTCCCCGGGCGGGGACAGCCGCGTATTCCTCAACAACTGCGTCGGTTGTCACAGCGGCATGGACCCGATGGCGCAGGCGTTCGCGTACTACAACTTCGACGCCACCGCCGGACAGCTGGTGTACACGGCCAACCAGGTGCAGCCGAAGTACCTGATCAACTCCGCCAATTTCCCGTTTGGCTTCGTGACTCCCGATGACAGCTGGTCGAACCGCTGGCGCGCCGGAGCCAATGCTTCGCTGGGCTGGGATCCGGCCCTGCCCGGCAGCGGTGCCGGCGCCAAGTCGCTCGGCCAGGAGCTCGCATCGAGCGATGCCTTCGCGCAGTGCCAGGTGACCAAGGTCTTCCAGGCGGTGTGCTTCCGCGCCCCCGTCAGCGCCGCCGATCAGGCGACGGTCGCGACCATCAAGGCGAGCTTCAAGTCCGGCGGCTACAAACTCAAGCAGGTGTTCCAGCTGTCCGCTGCCGCCTGCCCGGGCCAGTGAGGGAGCGCTTGCCATGAACCGCAGACCCGTTGCCCGCCTGACTGTGCCCGCAGAGCTCCCGAGGCGTGCGGCGCACGCTGTGGCGCCCGGCGCCGCGCTCCTGGTTCTCCTGTCTCTTGGCGCATGCAGCGGCGGCGGCGCGCCGACCACGGTGAATCAGCAGTCGACGCCCCCCAGCAGCACCGCGAACGCCTACACCGGGCCTGCGCCCGCGAATGCGGACGTGCAGGCCTTCAAGATCAACCTGTGGGACAACATCCGCCCGGCCAACCGCTGCGGCGGTTGTCACCACCAGGGCGGCCAGTCGCCGATGTTCGCACGCTCCGATGACGTGAACCTCGCCTACCAGGCCGCGGGCCCGCTGGTGAACCTGGTGCGGCCGGACCAGTCGACACTGGTGCTCAAGGTGGGCAGCGGTCACAACTGCTGGGTCGCGGACCCCTCCGCCTGCGCGGCCACCATGCTGGTGTGGATCCAGGCCTGGATCGGGGCGGGCTCCGCGTCCACCACCAGTGTGCAGCTGATCGCGCCACCGGTACAGGCGGCCGGTGGCGGCAAGCAGTTCCCCGCCGATCCCACCGCGGGCAACCCGAGCTTCGAGACCACGGTCTATCCGCTGCTGACCAAGTTCTGCTCGGGCTGCCACACCTCGAGCTCCGCCACCGCGCAGCAGCCGTACTTCGCCAGCCTCGACATCAACGAGGCCTATGCTGCGGCGCAGCCGAAGATGAATCTGGTAAGTCCCAACCAGTCGCGCTTCTACGTGCGCCTGGCGGACGAGTTCCACCATTGCTGGGTCACGCCCTCATCCGGCGGCGCCCCCGACTGCCCGGGGAGCTCCGCGGCGATGCTGGCCGCGATCACCGCGTTTGCCAACGGCATCCCGGTGACGCCGATCGACCCCAACCTGGTGATCTCCAACGCACTCACGCTCAAGCAGGGCACTGTCGCCTCCGGCGGCAGCCGGTTCGAGGCGAACCTGGTCGCCAAGTACATGTTCCAGACCGGCAGCGGCAGCACCGCCTACGACACCAGCGGCGTCACTCCGGCGGCCGACCTGTCGCTGTCGGGGAACGTGAGCTGGGTAGGCGGCTGGGGCATCGACATCGGACCGGCCATGGGAAGCATGCCGGGCGGCCGGGCGCAGGCCTCCACCAGCACCAGCGCCAAGCTTGCCGCCATGATCCAGTCCTCGGGCGAGTATTCGCTGGAGGTGTGGGCGGCGCCGGCGAACGTCGCGCAGACCAACGCCTACATCGTCAGCTACTCCGGCAGCAATACCACACGCGATGCCACGCTCGGCCAGCAGGCCATGCAGTACGAAGGGCGCGCGCGCAGCAGCACCACCGATACCAACGGTGCTCCGCCCCTCATGACCACCACCGCGAGCGGCGCGGCCCAGGCGGCGCTGCAGCACGTGGTGCTCACGTACGATCCGGTCAGCGGGCAGAAGATCTACGTCAACGGGGTCTATAGCGGCGATGCCGATCCGGCCAAGGGCGGCTCGCTCGCCAACTGGGACAGCACCTTCGCACTGGTGCTGGGCAACGAGACCACCGGTCAGCGCCAGTGGCAGGGCGTCATCAAGTTCGTCGCCATCCACAACCGCGCGCTCACGCCGGCGCAGGTGCAGCAGAACTTCGCCGCCGGCGTTGGCGAGAAGTACTACCTGCTGTTCGGAGTAAGCTCCCTGTCGGGCGTGTCGCAGTCGTACATCCTGTTCCAGGCCAGTCAGTACGACAACTACAGCTACCTGTTCTACCAGCCGAAGTTCATCAGCCTGGATCCCAAGGCCGTGGTGCCGGCGAATCTGCAGATCAGCGGTATCCGCATCGGCGTGAATGGCGTGCTGGCCCCCGCGGGCCAGGCGTACGCCACCATGAGCGCCAGTGTCGGCGGCGCGAGCTACACCGCCGCCAACGGTCAGCTGCTGTCGGGTCTTGGCACCGTGATTCCGGTGACCCTGGGACCGACCAGCGACCTGTTCTTCCTGTCGTTCGATCAGCTCGGCTCGCACGTGCATGCCTACGTGGAGCCGACGGTGGCGGTGTCGCCGCCGGCGCCCGATGAGACGCCCAAGCCCGACTTCGGCGTCGCGACCTTCGAGCGTATCAACCACTCGCTCTCGCGCATCACCGGCGTGCCGATCACGAACCCGGTCGTGTCCGCACTCTATAAGGTCTCGCAACAGTCGCTGCCGGCGGGTCCATTGATCGCGGCGTTCCTGCCTTCTCACCAGACGGCGATCTCGCAGCTGGCGAACGCCTATTGTGGCCAGCTGCTCGGCACTCAGCAGTATCGCGATGCGTTTTTCGGCAACGGCCTGGACGGGAACCTCACGACCAGCGCCTCTGCTTTCTTCGGCGCGAGCGGTTCCCCACAGCGCGCCATCGTCATCAATGCGCTGGCCACTAACGCGGTCGGCAACGCGACTCCCGCCGCGGCGAGTGCCGTGCGTGCTGAGGTTGATGCGCTGCTGACGCGCATTCCAACGATCACCCCGGCCACCGTGTCGGCCGCCACCGTCGCGGCCTGCACCGCGGTGCTCGGCAGCGCGGCGGTGACCCTGCAGTGAGCTCAAGGACCTGGAGATAGGCAGATGTTGATCCGCAAGAAACCCCCGCGATCGCACGCGCTCGGCGAGCCGATCCTGCACGACAACCATCCGCTGCCGGTGACCCGCCGCGACTTCGTTGCTGCCGGGTTCCTGTCCGGCCCGGCCATGGTGATCGGGCCGGCGTGGCTCGGTGCCCTGCTGAGAGCGAGCCGCGCGGATGCCGCGCTGTCTGCGGACATCCAGGCGCTGCTCGCCTCCAGCCAGTGCAACGTACCGACCGCATCCGGCAGCCTGCCTTTCATCTGTTTCGATCTGGCGGGCGGGGCCAACCTGGTCGGCTCAGAGGTGCTGGTGGGCGTGCAGGGCGGGCAGACGAACTTCCTGTCGACCGCCGGCTACGGCAAGCTCGGCGTGCCGGGCAACATGGTGCCGAGCTCGAGCGCCAACATCGACGCATCGCTCGGGCTCCTGTGGCACGCCGACGGCGCCATCAAGCGCGGCATCCTCAGCAAGGCGACCACGCCGGCCACCGCCGCCGGCACCAACGGCGCGGTGCTGTGCGCCATGTCGCAGAACGACACCCAGAATAACCCGCACAACCCGATGTACGGCATCGCCACGGCGGGTGCGCAGGGTCTGCTGCTGACGCTCATCGGCACCGAGTCCTCGGTGTCCGGGGGCAACTCCCAGGCGCCCATGGCGCTCATCAATCCGGCGTTGCAGCCGACCACCATCAGCCAGCCCTCGGACTCGACCTCGCTGGTGCCGATGCCGCCTGGCGGCGGCACCCAGGATCCGCTCGCGGTGGCGGTGCTCGAGTCGCAGGTGCGCATCAGCGGTGGCAACACGGCGCAGGCCGGCGCGGGTGACACCGCCGCCTTTACCGGCACGCTCAGTATGCCCAACGGATCGACCCCGGGCGTGCAGCTCATCGGCGGCGGCCCGAACGCCGATGCGGCGCTGAAGAATCAGGTGCGCTGCGCTTACGTCAAGGCGGCCCACACGGCCGACAAGTTCGGCGATCCGGCCGCGCTCGATCCCACCAGGGATACGAATATCACCGGCGGCGCCTCGCCCATCTTCACGGCGAGCGACTTCTCCGACTCGGATGTCGCGAAGACCGCCACCGTCATGAAGCTGGTGCTCAACGGCTTCGCCGGCGCCGGCACCATCACCCTGGGCGGCTACGACTACCACGACGGCACCCGGGCAACCGGCGAGATGCGTAACTTCAAGGCCGGCCAGATGATCGGCGCGGTGCTCGAGTACGCCCAGCGCCTGAAGACGCCGGTGATGATCTACGTGTTCAGCGACGGTTCGCTCACCTCCACCGGCATGGTCGATAACAGCGTCGGCGGCCGTGGCAAGCTTGGCTGGCAGGGCGACAACGCCTCGGTGGCCTCCACGTTCTTCCTGGTCTACAGCCCCACCGGCCGGCCAGCGCTGCGCAATGGCACCGCCGGCCAGCAGATCGGCTACTTCAGCGCGGACGGCTCAGTGGTGAGCACCTCCAGCCCCGCGGCCAACGCCGTGAACCAGCTGGTGCAGGTCGTGATTCTCAACTACATGGGACTGATGGGCACGGACGGGCAGTTCCCGACGCTGTTCCCCATGCAGAGCCTGGGGGCGGGCAGCGCCCTGGCGGGGCTGACCGCCTTCACGCGCATCGTCTGAGGTGGCGGGCGCGCCGGAAGGCGCGCCGTGGCGCCCTTGAGCCGGTGTCGCATGTTGACGACGCCGGCAGCCCCTTTTTTCACCGCCGTCTTTGTTTGACACTGTCAAGCGCGCCGTGCAATTTTGCCTGCTTGGCGCGGGCGCCATCCCTTGGCGAAGGACCATTATTGAGCTGGCAACGGCCGAACCACCCGGTGTGGCGTGAGGTGGCAGAACGCTGGTGGGTGGCCACCTGCTCTGCCCGGTCACGCGCACGGGTGTTGCTGTGCACGGCCGTGATGGCACTGGGCTGCAGCCTGGCGGTGCAGGCGCAGTCGCGCTACGCCCTCATCGGGCAGAGCGCCCCTGATTTCGCGCTGCACGCCGCCGTCGGCGGCAACGCGCGCCTCTCGGAGCACCGCGGCGAGGTCGTGGTACTGAGCTTCTGGAGCAGCCGCTGCACGCCCTGCCGCACGCAGCTCGCGGCCCTGAACCGCAGCCTCGCGACCTATCATTCTGCGGGACTGGCGATGTTCGGGATCGGCGTCGATGACGACCCGGCGCAGGCGCGCGAATTTGCGCGCTCGGCATCCGTGAGCTTTGCGCTGTTGCTCGACCCGGCCAAGGGGGTCAGCCGCAGCTATCAGGTCGACAACCTGCCGATGACCGTGCTGATCGACCGCAGCGGCACGGTCCGTAACGTGTTGCGCGACTACAGCCCCGAAAGCGAACAGCTCTACCTGCAACAGCTGCGGGCTCTGCTGAACGAATGATCGGAACCACCATGCTGCAGATGACACGCGCCATGTCCCCGATCGATGCTGCGCCGCGGCATGCAGCGCGCACCGCGCTCCTCGCCCCGCTGCTTGCGGGCGTGCTGCTCGCACCCCTCCCACCCGCGGCGCTCGGCGCACCCCCGGCCGGGCCGGACGCCACGACCCCCGCCGCGACTGCAGCGGACGCCAATTCACCGCTCGCCACCACGGCCCCCACCGCGGAGTCCTCCCCGGATACCCGAGGCCTCGACCAGGAGATCCAGGACCTGAAGAAGGACGTGGTCGATCTCAACAAGGACCTGTTCATCCTGGAGGAGGAGCTGCTGTTCCCGGCCAACACCCAGGTGGCGGTGTTCCTCTCGGTGGACGTCGGGCAGTTCTTCGCGCTCGATTCGGTGCAGCTGAAGCTCGATCGCAAGGAGGTCATCAACTACCTGTACACGCCGCGCGAACTCGACGCGCTGCTCAAGGGCGGCGTGCAGCGCCTGTATCTCGGCAATCTCAAGGTCGGCGCGCACGAGCTGGTCGCCTTCTTCAGCGGCAAGGGCCCGAACGAGCGCGCTTACAAGCGCGGCGCCTCGCTCAGATTCGAGAAGGGCGTCGGCGCCAAGTACCTGGAGCTCAAGATCGATGACCGGCAGAGGAAACTACAGCCGGAGTTCGAGATCAAGGACTGGGAATAGCCCTTGATGCGAGCTTCCTGCATGCGTGCGCTGCTGCTCGCCGCCGTGCTGGCGCTGCCGGCCGGCGCGGCGAGCGCGCGGCAGCACGACGCGGAGAAGCTCCCGATCACGCATATCCGTGATCTGCACTACGGCGACGCGCTGTTCTACTTCTATCAGGACGATGACTTCGCGGCCCTCACGCGACTGCTCGCTTACGAGCACTGGGGCCGCGTGCCGCACCATGCGGAGGAAGCGCAGCTGCTCGAGGGCGGGTTGTACCTGACGCTCGGGATGCACAACGAAGCGGGCGAGCGCTTCGAGAGGCTGCTGACCAACGATGTGCCCACCGGAGTGCGCAATCGCGCCTGGTTCTACCTGGCGCAGGTGTGGTACGCGCGCGGCTATCTCGAGCGCGCGGATGCGGCACTGCGCAAGGTGAACGGGCGCATGTCCCCGGAGCTGGAGGCGCAGAAGGAACTGCTGTTCGGCAACGTGCTGATGCACGAGGGACGTTACGATGAGGCCATCCGCCTGCTGGCGGGCTGGCGTGGCCCGCTGATCTGGTCCGCCTACGCGCGCTTCAACCTGGGCGTGGCGCTGGTGCGTAACGGACGGCTCGACGATGCCGACCCGTTCCTTAGCGGAGTCGGGACCATGCTCGCCGCAACTGCGGAGCAGGCGGCGCTCAGGGACCGCGCCAATCTCGCGCTCGGCTTTGCGTACCTGCAGGCCAACCAGCCGGCGCGCGCGCGAGCGCCGCTCGCGCGCGTGCGCCTGAACGGTCCGTACTCGAACAAGGCGCTGCTGGGCATCGGCTGGGCGGATGCGGCCCTCGGGGACTACCAGGGAGCGCTCACGCCGTGGATGGAGCTGCGCGGGCGCGACGTGCTGGACGCGGCCGTGCAGGAGTCCTACCTCGCCGTGCCGTACGCGTTCGGCAAGTTGAACGCCAACGCGCAGTCCGCCGAGTACTACGAGAGCGCGGTCAAGTCCTTCGATGCCGAAAACGGGCAGCTGGATGAGGCCATCGCGCGCATCGAGAAGGGCGACCTGCTCGAGCGCGTGCTGGGCACCGATCCGGGCGCCCGCTACGGCTGGTTCTGGCAGCTGAAGAGCCTGCCCGATGCGCCCGAGTCGCGCTATCTGTACGCGGTGCTGGCCGGGCACGATTTCCAGGAGGGACTGAAGAACTACCGCGACCTCGTGTATCTGAACGGCACGCTGGAGCGCTGGGGCGACAGCATGGGCGCCTTTGAGGACATGATCGAGACGCGCGAACACGCCTACGCCGAGCGGCTGCCACGGGCGGATGCGCTGCTCGCCTCGGGCGCGGTCGGCGAGCTGCAGCAGCGCAACGTCACGCTGGCAAATGAGCTGCGCACCATCGAGACGCAGCACGACATGGCCGCGCTCGGCACCACGCTCGAGCGCGAGCAGTGGGCGCGCGTGCAGCGTGTGGAGGCGGCGCTCGCCGCGGCTCCCGACACACCCGAGAACGCGAACCTGCGCGTGCGACTGGCGCTGGTCAAGGGGGTATTGCAGTTTCGTGTGAACGACGCCTTCAACGCGCGCTTGTGGCAGGAGCATCGCGGGCTGAAGGATCTCAGTCTCGCACTGCATGAGGCACAGAGCCGCTGGATCCGCGTGGAGCGCGACCGTAAAAACGTGCCGACCAACACCGGGGAGTTCGCGGCCCGCGTCACCGCCCTCAAGCAGCGCATCGACACCCTGCAGGCGCGCCTCGGCGCCACCGAGCAGAAACAGAGTGTGTTTCTCGCGCGGCTCGCCGCTCATCAGCTCGAGGAGCAGAAGGATCGACTCGCCGCCTACCAGGTACAGGCGCGCTTTGCGCTCGCGAGCATGTATGATCGCGCCGCCAACGCGGGCACCCAGAAGGAAAGCGGCGGCAATCAAGCCGCGCCAGCCGCTGCGCCACCCGAGGAGACCCCGGCGCCATCCGAGCAGGCTCCGGCACCGCCCGAGCAGGCTCCCGTGCCTAAGACGGCGGAGCCGCCGCGATGAGCGTGCGCGTGCCCGCAGCCGCAGCCTTCGCGCCGGCGCTCGCGCTCGCCTTGCTCGCGGGCACGCCCGCGGCTTCCGCGCAGAGCGCACCCACCGCTCGCCAGCCCACCATCGGGGACCTCGCCTCGCGCAAGGTCGAGGTGCACCGCGATACGATGGTGAGCGCCAACGTTTCCCGGGCGATGGAGAACTATCGCCGCTTTCTCGAGCTGCAGAATACCGATCCGAAGCTGCGCGCCGAAGCCCTGCGCCGACTCGGGGACCTCAACCTCGACGCCGGCGAGATGCAGCGGCTGGAACAGGAAGTCACCGCGGTGGACCTGCAGGGGGCCGAGGCGATCAAGCTGTACACGACACTGCTCAAGGCATTCCCCGACTATGCGCGCAACGACCAGGTGCTCTATCAGCTGGCGCGCGCCTATGAGACCACCGGCCAGTCCGGGCAGGCGCTCGGCACACTGGATCGGATCGTGCAGCGCTACCCGCAAAGCCCGCAGCTCGATGAGGTGCAGTTCAGGCGCGGCGAGCTGTTGTTTTCCGACAAGCGCTACGCGGATGCCGAGCGCGCCTACGCCGCCGTCATCGGGCGCGGCGCGGGTTCGGCGTTCTTCCAGCAGAGCCTGTACAAGCGCGGCTGGTCGCTGTTCAAGCAGTCGCAGGCGCTCGAGAGCCTGCCGTCCTTCGGCGGCGTGCTCGACCAGGAGCTCGGCGCCGGCCGCGGCAAGTCCGTGCGGCTCGAAACGCTCAAGCGCGCCGACCGCGAGCTGGTCGAGGACACCCTGCGGGTCATGAGCATCACTTTCTCCTACAACGACGGCGCCGCCTCGCTCGAGCAGTACATGAGTCAGCACGGCGAGCGCCCGTACGCCTGGCTGCTGTATTCCCGTCTCGGCGATCTGTACGTCGACAAGCAGCGCTACCAGGATGCGGCGAGCGTCTACCGCGCCTACGTGGCCCGCGATCCCTACAGCGACCATGCGCCGGACCTCGACATGGCGGCGATCGAGGCCTACGGCAAGGGCGGCTTCAGCCAGCTGGTGTTCGACGGCAAGCACGAGTTCGTCGAGCACTACAACTTCGACTCCCCCTACTGGAAGACCCGCAGCCGCGCCGACAATCCGCGCGTCGTGCAGGAGCTCAAGACCAACCTCAAGGACGTCGCCACCTACTTCCACGCGAGCGCGCAGAAGTCCAAACGTGTCGCGGACTACCAGGAAGCCGCGCGCTGGTACCGCGACTACCTGAAGTCGTTCCCGGAAGACGCCGACTCCGCCGCGACCGACTACCTGCTGGCGGAGGCGTTGTTCGAAAGCCATCAGTATGCAGATGCCGCCGCCGAGTACGAGCACACCGCCTACGGCTATCCGAGGAACGAGAAGTCCGCGACCGCCGCCTACGCGGCGCTGGTCTCCTACCAGAAAGGCGAGGAGGGCTTGAGCGGCGCCGACAAGGACGCCTGGCACAAGCGCGCCATGGACGCCGGAGTCAGGTTCGCGCAGAGCTTTCCGGAGCACCCGGACAGCGCCGGCGTTCTGACCCGCGCAGCCGAGGAGATCTTCGCCGCCGGGGACCAGCCGCGCGCCGTCAGCGTCTCCGAGTCGATTCTCGCGCGCCAGCCGCCGGTGGATGCCGCGAAGCAGCGCATCGCGTGGACGATCATCGCGCAGGCGCGCTTCGACCAGGGCGATTATGCCAAGGCGGAACCCGCGTTCCTGCAGGCGCGCGAGCTCGCCGGCAAGGATGACAAGATGCGCGCCGACCTCACCGAGCGCCTCGCCGCCAGCGTATACAAGGAGGGCGAGGCGAAGCAGAAGGCCGGCGATGGCGGCGGGGCGGTAGAGGATTTCCTGCGCGTCGGGCGCGTGGCCCCGGAATCGAAGATCCGCGCCAATGCGCAGTACGACGCCGCCGCGGAGCTGCTGACCCTCAAAGAGTGGGAGCGCGCCATCGGCGTGCTGCAGGATTTTCGTCGCCAGTTCCCGCAGCATCAGCTGCAGCCGGAGGTCGCCCGCAAGCTCGCCGTGGCGTACTCTGAAGCCAACCGCCCGGGCGAGGCCGCCGCGGAGTTCGAGCGGATCGCCTCAAACCCGGCCGAGAGTCGCTCCGTACAGCGTGAAGCGCTCATGCAATCCGCGGACCTGTACTCCAAGGCCGGTAACAATCCCAGGGCCATGGGGATGCTGGAGAAGTTCGTCGACACCAACCCAACACCGCTCGCCGATGCCGAGGAGGCGCGCCAGCGCCTGGCGGACTACGCCGGCAAGAGCGGCGATGGCGCGCGGCGCGATCACTGGTACCAGGAGATCATCCGCGCCGACGCGCAGGCCGGTGCGCAGCGCACCGATCGCACCCACTACCTGGCCGCGAAGGCGCAGCTGGCGCTCGCGCAGCCGGCGCGCGATGCGTTTCGTGCGGTGCGTCTGACGGCGCCGCTCAAGAAGAGCCTCATCGTCAAGCGCGACGCGCTCGAGCATGCGATGGACGGCTACAAGCGCGCCGCCGAGTACCAGGTCGCCGAGGTCACTACCGCCGCCACCTACGAGATGGCGGAGCTGTACGGCGCGCTCGCCAAGGACATCCTGGCCTCGGAGCGGCCCGCGAAGCTCAAGGGCGATGCGCTGGAGGAATACAACTCACTCCTCGAGGAGCAGGTATTTCCGTTCGAGGAGCAGGCGATCAAGGCGCACGAGCTGAACGCCGCGCGCGCCAAGGACGGGGTGTACGACGAGTGGGTGCGCAAGAGCTTCCAGGCGCTCGCGCAGCTCAAGCCCGCGCGCTACGGCAAAACGGAGCTGACGCAGGATGTGGTCACCAGCCTCGAATAAGGGCCCGCCCGGCGGCGCGGCGCCTGCCGCGCAGCACGCGCGGCGCCTCACGGCTCTTGCACTCGCGGGGCTGGTGCCGATGGCACTTGCCGCCTGCAGCTCCGAGCCTGCGCGCACCGCCCCACGCCCGGCGCCCCCGCTCGCGCAGCCGGCGGCGCATGCCACAGCGGCGCCGCCGGCGGTGACGGCGGGTGCCGCGAGCGCGAGCGCCGCTGCCGCAGCGCCCGCCGCGGCGGTCCGTCCGCAGGTTCTGCCGGCGGCACGCGCGGACTTCGATCGTGCGGTGAATTACATGCGTGCCGGCAACGCCCTGGAGGCGGAGCTGGGCTTCAAGCAGCTCGCCGTGCAGTACCCGCAGTTCGCGGCTCCCCTGGTGAACCTCGCCATTCTGCAGCGCAAGGCCGGGCACCTCGACCAGGCGGAGGAAACCCTGCAAAGCGCGGTCGCTCACGAGCCCGGCAGCGCGGTGGCGTGGAGCGAGCTCGGCGCCACCCAGCGTCTTCGCGGCGAGTTCAAGGACGCGGCCTCCTCGTACGAGCGGGCCATAGCGGCGGATGCGCACTATGCACCGGCCTGGCGGAACCTCGGCGTGCTGTCGGATCTCTATCTCGCAGACCCCGGCCGCGCGCTGACGGCCTTCGAGCACTACCAGCAGCTCACCGGCGAGGACAAGCCGGTGAGCGGCTGGATTGCGGAGTTGCGACAACGCCTGGGGATGCCGCTGAAGCGGCCGGCACCGGCCGCGCCCGCGAACGGCAACCCCGGCGACGCCGCGCCTACAAACGGCAACCCGGGCGACGCGGCGCCCACGACAGCCCCGGGCGCGCCGGCATCCGAGCCGCGCGCGGCGCCTGAGCCGGCCTCGCAACCCGCCCCGGGCGACAGCGTTGCGAGCGGCGGCGGCAGCGTCTCGAGAGCAGGAGGTTGACTATGTATCGCGTGTGCGTATACGGATTGAGGCCCGCGGCCATGTTGTCGGTTCTCATGGCCTTGTGCCCGCTGACTCTGGACGCGGCACGGGCGCAGGAGCCCACGCCGCCGAGGCCCTCGGACTCCCAACAGGCGCCACCCGCGCGCCCCCTGCCGCGCCCGGAGCAACTCGAGCCCGCGGTGGATACCAGCAGGAATACCCCGGCCGCGGCCCCGGCCGCCGGTGTCGCGCCCGCGGACGCGAACGCCGCCGGCGATGCGCGCAAGCCGCCCGCGGCCGGGACGGCTGGCGCGCGCAAGGAGCCCTCCGGCTCCAAGGCGAGCGCGCGCAAGGGCCCGGACCGGCTCGAGCTCGACCCGACGGACATCACCGGCAACCGTGAGCTGCCCAAGGTGTTGTACATCGTGCCGTGGAAGCGCTCCGATCTTGGCGATCTGCTCGGCAAGCCGGTGAACAGCCTGGTGGACGAGGTGCTGCAGCCGCTGGATCGGGATGTTTTCCAGCGGGAAAACCGCTATTACGATGCTTTGAAGCCCGAGCGGGCCCGTCCCGGGGCGGGCGCGGTGCAGGGTCCGGGCGAGCAGCGCTGAAAATGGCCCGGGCGCTGTATCAGCCGGGGCGCTGTATCAGGATGAGAGCTGGGTCGCAGTTTTTTGGGCTTATGTCATTCAGTTTTCGTAGGTTGTGCGTGTGTGGTGGTCTTTCAATAAGCGGGAGTCTTTAGATGGACCTCTGGAATTTGATCGTGCGATTCTTTCAGGGCGGCGGGAATTTCATGTACCCCATCGCCATCGTGTTCGTGGTGGGCCTGGCGATCGCCATCGAACGTTACGTCTATCTGGCGCTCACGGCCGTGCGCAACCGCGGTCTGTGGAACGAGATAGTGCCGCTGCTCTCGCAGGGTAATTTTCGCCAGG
>Ga0209152_10000790_pt1 | contig 13461 bp, 17 predicted proteins | sample GraSoiAngelo_107_FD_185873 | JGI IMG/M metagenome (GOLD analysis project Ga0209152, IMG submission 185873) | Grasslands soil microbial communities from the Angelo Coastal Reserve, California, USA - 14_0903_09_30cm (SPAdes) (version 2) | ecosystem: Environmental > Terrestrial > Soil > Grasslands...
GCTGCTTTCAACGATGCCACTGGAATCGCGATCTTCACGATAGTAATCACCTCGTACAACGTCTCTCAACTCTCACTTTTTCAGGCTGCGACTAGCTTCGCAACGATTCTTGGGGGAGGCGTCCTCGTGGGACTGGCCGTCGCGATCGGAGCTCAAATTCTATCCAGAATTGTGACAGATCCCATGTCCGAGACGATGATTACCATCACTACAGTGTACGGGTCCTTTGCTGTCGCACAAGCTCTTGGGGTCTCAGGATTGGTGGCAGTTGCTATCGGAGGGTTGTACTATGGAAACTCGACACTGAAGACCTGGGTCCGACCCCAAACAACTCGGATAGTAAGGAATTTCTGGCGGATAATGGCATTCATAGCGAACTCTCTTGCCTTTCTCTACATTGGCCTCAGTACGGATCTCTCCAAGATAGTCGCTGATCTTCTTCCTATCGCGATCGCTTTCTCCGCGGTAATCCTCGCGCGTGCTGCAACAGTATATCCATTACTTGGAACATCAAAGGTGGATAACGCGCCGATTCCTAGGTCATGGAAGAATGTGGCACTTCTGGGCGGAATGAAGGGCGCGCTCTCAATCGCTCTGGCAGCCTCGCTTCCATCAAGCACTCCCGCCAGGGATCTGATCACTTCTACGGTCCTTGGCGTCGCTTTTCTCTCTATAATTCTCCAGGGTTTTCTTCTGTCGCGCTACACGGCGCAGAAATTTCCGAGAAAAACAAACAGTGGAGGAACATAGACTGTCTTGCCTGTCAAGGGATAGAAGTTCGGCATCCATCGCTCGCTTGGCAGCAGGATTTTGAGCTATTCCAACTCGATGGGGCAATTTTCACTCGGCGAAGGTTTCCTGTACCCACCTTCGGACTGTGATATCAACAATTAATGACCTAGGGCTTGAAGATTGGGGTTATGCCTAACCCTCCCGCAGGTCCTTCGCATTCTGAACCCGCTCGGAGAAACCCCATCATTCAAAGAATCGAGAGGGACGCAGGAGTCCGTGATCTAGCGGAAGTTCTTGCTAATCGTCTGGCTCCAACCGACGTGCAATCGTTGCTCTTGGAGGTCTATAGCCGCAGGGCGAAGAAGCGCGAGCCCAAGGCATTGCTTGAGGATCACATCTCAAATAGATTCACCAAGCCTTCAGCTACCAATCCCTCCCGCCTTCTTGAGTGGGACCGCATCGCGTTCTCACTCCTACCCAAGGTTTTCCAGCCTATCGAACTCTCGCCGGTCTGTCCGCTAGGAACTGTCTCCGTGTTATCCCCGATTAGCCAGGATTGGACCGTTTCGACGATTCGGAACTCAGAGGTTGTGGCTGATTCGACAAACGTGCTCGCGATTGAGTGTGCAGTCCGACGCCGTGAGCAGGGGAACTTCTCTTCAGGTAAAGTGGCTTCTGTCCACCTAGCGGCGAGTCATCGTCTCCTAAGAGGCCAGAAATTTGGCGCCGGTCCCGGTACTAGACAACACTTCAGAGTCTTCACCCTTTGCAGTGCTGGCCGCGATTCAGGGAACCTTCGGTTTGAGACCGAGGCTTTGGGCCTCCACATCGGATTCTATCTTGCGGCACTCAGAGGCTTTCTAGGAACCAAGACTGCTCTCCGGGTCGCTGTTTCTGACTTCGGGTCCAAGGTCGCGCGACCGATAGTTCAATCGGGAATGGTCGAGAGACTTCAGTCCGCGTACAAGAAGGTCAGAATCGGAATTGACCAGGATCGGCAGCAAGGCAGAGGGTACTATGGCAAGTTATGTTTCAAGATCTTCGCGACTCCCTCCAAGGATCGGGAGCATGAACTGGTTGATGGTGGAGATGTCAATTGGACACAGAAGCTCCTCAACAACGCGAAGGAACGTCTCATTATCAGCGGATGTGGCAGTGAGAGACTGTGCGAGCTCTTCAACCCGGTCCAACCCTCAAGGAGCATTTAGGGTCCCTGTGTTACCGGTGAGTGTCTTTTTCCTCTTTCAGCAATTCATCTAATCGTTCAAAACCCTCGTCCCAGTACTGTTGGAACTCGGTAGCCCACAGGGCCACGTCACGCAGGGGTTTGGCTTGTAGCCTACACCAATTCCTCTGTGCCTCGCGTCGACGCTCGATGAGACCGGCTCTCTCGAGGACCTTGAGGTGTTTGGAGACCGCGGGCTGGCTCATTGGCAGGGGCCTCGCCAGTTCTTGGACTGTAGCCTCGCCCTGTGCGAGGCGGGCGAGGATGGTGCGGCGTGTCGGGTCTGCTATGGCCTGGAATGTCGCGGAGAGTCTGCCATCGCTCAATGGAGGATCCGCAGGACTTCGTCGAGGCGGTCGTAGCCCTCGTTCAAGCCGCTTTCCATGTTGCTGGCCAGCATACCGTCGTGGGCTTCGCGGTAGATTGAGAGGCTTTCATAACCGCCATGCATAACCACATGGCTATATAGCCGTTTTGTTAAACTCAAACACAGAATGAAACTAGATCAAGGCGGAGAGCTAGTCTAAAACGCACCTTAAGGCACTAGTACCTCGAGGCCTCAAGAATGTGTAGGAATATCAGAATACTCTTCAACTTCGACCCCCCGGCCACAGACGCAGAGATTCGGGACGCTTCTCTGCAGTTCGTCCGGAAGATCAGCGGATTTCGTCAACCGTCAAAAGCAAACGAACAGTCATTCTCAGCGGCAGTCGACGAGATTACCCACGTCTCAACCAATTTGCTCCGATCGTTGGGAACGAACGCTCAACCGAGGACACGAGAGCAGGAAATCGCAAAGGCAAAGGCTCGATCTGCAACTAGGTTTACTGCTAGAGTGTCTGCCTAGCCAACCCCAATATTCTCCAGGAACGAGGCAGATGGGACGAAGAAGAGGTTTCCTGTGACCGCTCTGCTGAAATCCAGTAATCGATCGTAGTTGCCTGGTGGCTTGCCGACGAACATGTTCTGAAGCATCTCTTCGATCGTCCTTGGTGAGCGGCTGTAGCCGATGAAATATGTCCCGAACTCTTTCTGACCGGCGTACCCGAAGGGCATGTTGTCCCGGAGAATCTTGACTTCCTTCCCACCCTCCACTATCTTGGTCAGCGCGTTATGGGCGTAGGCTGGCTTGACCTTATCGTCGAGCTCCACATCATTCAGTTTTGTGCGACCGACGATTTTCTCCTGTTTTTCAGTCGGTAGGACATTCCAGCCGGCCAGATCATGGAGATACTTCTGAATGATCACATAACTTCCGGCAGCGAAATCGGGGTCCTCGTCTGTTATCAGCGTGGCATCAATCGCATCCTTTCCCTTAGGGTTCTCCGTCCCGTCGACGAAGCCGATGAGGTCGCGGCTGTCGAAGTAGCGGAACCCGTGAACCTCGTCAACCGGCGAGATTGCCGCTCCAAGCCGAGTAGTGATCTGCGTCGCCAGCTCGAAACACAAGTCCATTCGTTGCGCCCGGATGTGGAAGAGTATGTCGCCTGGTGTTGAGACGGCAAGGCGCTCTCCCGCCCCGATCTCGCGAAACTTGTGCAGCTCCCTAGGCCGTGGCTTCTCGAATAGCCTGTCCCATGCATCGGACCCAAACCCCACAACACATGAGAGAGTCCCCTCCTGTTCGCGAAATCCTACGGAGCGGACGAGCGCTGCTATGTCAGCACAGAACTGTCGGATTACAGCTCGATGCCCAGGACCCGAATTAACAATAGCAACAAGGAAAATCGCGGCACGGGTCAGCGGCGTAGCAACAGACTGTGGAATTGGGGACAGACCATCAGACGCTTTAGGCGTCATAGAACGGCGGCTCGCCTAGAGTGCAGAAAACGTTTGCCGTCTCTACCTTAGGGATGTCTTGTTGCTGGTCTAGGCAGGGGTCGTCAGTTCGAGTTTCTTCTCTTCTCTCAGAAAGCTCAGCAGTGCATTGTTGACTTCGTCGGCATGTGTCCAAGAAATGCAGTGCGGCCCGCCCTTGACCACGACTAGGCGTGCTCCCGGGACCAGTTTCGCTGTCCGCTGTCCCGAGGCAGAGAAGGGAACGATACGGTCCGCATCACCGTGAATGACCAGGGTGGGCACTTGGACGCGAGCTAGATCCTTGCGGAAATCCTCAAGCCATGTTGGAACGCAGGCAAGACTGGCGGAGGCTGACGCGCCCGCGGCGATGTTCCAGCTAGATTGGATGACCTGTTCGCTGACCCTCGTTCCTAGGAACTGGTCGGCGTTGTAGAAGTTCTTGAAAAACTCGGTAAAGAACGCGTAACGGTCCGCTTTGATCGCGGTCTGAATCCCGTCGAACGCGCTTCTGTCGACTCCTTCCGGGTTGTCCGGCCCTTTCAAGAGATATGGTGGGACTGACGAGATGAATACTGCCTTACTGACGTCCTTAGATCCGTATTGTCCTATGAAGCGCGCAACTTCCCCGCCGCCCATAGAGAAGCCGACCAGTGCGAAATCACGCAGGTCAAGGTGGCTCACGAGTTTGTGAAGGTCTCTGGCAAACGTGTCATAGTTGTAGCCCATGGTTGGTTTGCTCGACTTGCCGAAACCTCTACGGTCGTACGTGATTACACGGTAGCCAGCATCAAGGAGAACTGGTACCTGTTTCTCCCAGGAAGCACCGCTCAACGGATAACCATGGATCAGTACAACGGGTTTGCCCGCACCATGATCCTCATAATAGAGATCAATACTTCCAGAGTTTTCCTGACCGACATTAACAATTGGCATTGAGTCTCAGCTTTCAACCAAGTTAGTTTTTATCGCTATCGGTTTTCCGTTTGGGAATTTCCTTAGAACAGGATGTTCTCTCTCCTTTGCGTTTCCGTACATTTATGCAATTTCCAGTAGAAATCCAAGTTGTCGTAGGCGGTCATCGTAGAGACCCACGCTGTCAGGGACCAGTCCGATGATTTTCCTGATCTTCAAAGAATCTTCGTCGTTGCCTATCTCGTAGTTTGCTATCCTGGCCGCTCCACTGGTCTTTGATATCAAACAGCAAAGCATCCTGACCGTTGTAGTCTTTCCTGCTCCGTTGGGTCCCAGGAATCCGAAGACTTCTCCCTCCTTAACGCGGAGACTCACACCATCAACTGCAGTCAGGTCACCAAACCTCTTGGTGAGGTTCACAATCTCTATCAAACAGTTATCCCGACGCGTTTTTGAACGGTGACTCCAGTTTAAGGGTCCTTCCACTATCCCTCTAGGAACTCAACGCGGGTAGGAAAGAGAGAGAATTGTTGATATCTGGTTCCAACTCTCCTTATTCTGTTGATTCCGGTGGTCAAGGTTCCAACCGAAACTATTACCGAATGGAAAGACGAAATTTTCCACGAGATCGATAAGAGTAGTGAAATGTTTGTTGAACAGCTCCAGGCTCTTTGCAGACAGCCGAGCGTTTCGGCCCAGAACCTCGGACTCTACGAGACTGCTGAGCTAGTTGGCAAATTTCTCAAAGAGACTGGCTTCATAGTGGAGATGTTCTCGCCAAGCAAGGGTCCGCCCATAGTATTCGCTGAGCTACCATCAAGAATCGGAACAAGGACGCTCGTCTTCTACAATCATTATGATGTGCAGCCTGTTGAGCCTCTTGAGCTGTGGAAGAATCCTCCGTTCTCGGCTACAGTGGACGATGGCAAAGTCTACGCGAGAGGGGCGAGCGACAACAAGGGAAACATCATCTCTCGATTAATGTCCATTAGCGCGTTCTTGAAGGCGACCGGAACCGTTCCCTGCAATCTCAAATGGGTGATCGAAGGTGAGGAAGAGATTGGCAGTCCCCATTTCTCCGAGTTCATTACGCGCTACAAGGAGAGGCTGACCGGAGACTCGGCGATCTGGGAGTTTGGAGGTCTCGACTATGAGGATCGCCCTCTGGTCACTTTGGGCTTGAAGGGAATGCTCTATGTTGAGTTTAGAGTTCAAACCGCTCTGAAGGATTCGCATTCAGCTCGCGCGGCGGTGGTCGAGAATCCGGCGTGGCGTCTTGTCCGAATGTTGGACACTATCACGGACGAGGATGGGCGAATTATGGTAGAAGGCTGGTACGACGATGTCAGACCATTCACTCAAGAAGAGCTGGAGGCCATACGCGCGATGCCGCTAGAGGAGCATAGTATTCGAGATGAGCTAGGGGTCAAGAATTTTCTCTTCGGCCTAACAGGATTCGAGTTCAAGAAAGCCTTCTACGGAAACCCTACAGCAAATATCGCCGGAATATGGTCAGGATACACCGGCCCAGGACACAAGACAGTTCTTCCATCAGTTGCACAGGCGAAGATGGACTTTCGACTCGTGCCCAACCAGGACCCGGTAAAGCTGGCTGGGAAGTTGAGGCAGCACTTGGTGCGTCACGAGTTTGCTGATGTGGAAGTGAATCTTCAGGCGGAGAATCCTGCTGCGCGGACACCTATCGACGCGCGGATCGCGAAGATTGCAGCTCGTGCTGGGAGAGAGGTTTTTCGCAAAGAACCTGTAACACTGGTGACCTCCGCGGCTTCGGGTCCCATGCACTATTTCACAAATACACTAGGGCTTCCAACGGTGGCTATCGGCTGTAATCATGCCAAGAGCAATACTCATGCTCCTAACGAGAACCAGAGGATCGACGTGTTCGTCAAAGGAAGCAAGTGGATAGCAAGGGTCATCGAGGAGTTCGCTAAACCCCCGACATGATCGTTCGCTATTCAACTGAGTCCGATCTGCCGAAGATAGAAGGACATTATGGCCGATTGGACAACGCAGGAGACCCGTTCTGCGACCTAACCGGGATTCAGGGGATTCGATTTGACTGGCTTGTCGTAGCCGAGGTTGATGGAGAATACGCCGGCTCCTTTATTGGCACCTAGGGGAGAAGCCGTTCTTCGCTCCCGTCATTGGAAAGGTTGCCCACATCAGAGAAGACTGGGCAGCGACGAGGAGGAGGGAACCGGTGTATGCTAGTGCTAGCCCGACTTGTGATCTACCTTTCCGACCGTCAGTTCCAGTGAGACATGAAACGCCTGTCACACAATCCTAGGACAGAGTTACAATACGCGTCGAGGCCCGACCCTTTACTATTGGGCCCAGTTCGTTGGACCTAATTCTTTCCAAGCCATATCCCTAACGAGTGATCGAGCATGACAAGAGTTTATTTTATGCGTGCGCCTTCTGCGCGGAGGCTTTTGGCCTCGTCAAGCCTCTTTGGCGCGGCTTTTGCTGGTGTAGTAGCCGCCGTCGTTATGACTCTGTTCGAGTTCCCTTTTTGGAAATGGGGGGGAATGAATGCTGTGGCTGAATGGCAAACCAACTGGGTAATCCTCTCTAAGCTCACAAGAGCAAGCCCAGACAGAGCCCGGGAACCAAGAATCTCATGGACCATTACCCTCCACTTGTGGCATGGAGTTGCGGCCGGTATCGTGTTCGGACTTCTTCTACCTGTCTTGACGCTGCTACCCGATGGAAACGTCTCGGTTCTTCTGGATGCCGTAGTCTACAGTATTGCACTCTGGATCATCTTCATGTTTGCACCTCGGAGACTGTTCGAATCTGCAGGCGGTACGCGAATTTCAGATCGCGGCCTGTTGGTCGCTTTGGCGTCCCACTTCGTCTACGGAGTCTTTCTTGGACTCTTGGTGCCTCTCGCCTAGTACGGGTCGGCCTTACTTCTCAAGCTGATGCGTTAGAGTTGCTTCAGCGGCCCCATTTGAGCGGAACTTGCTGTCTTCCGGTTTGCAGAACCCAGTAATCGTGTAATTCCCTGCATAGCCCGTTCTTTGCAAAGTGTAGCATAATGCAGCCAGCGAGGGTTACGTCTTCCACTTTCTCTTTCATCGTGGTCCAGTATTCTACAGCGGCTCGCGAGCCTTCCACGACCGGTTTTCCAAAATGAGCCTCATACACCTGTTCAACATCCAACGCGCCTAGCGTATAGTCCAGGATACTCTTCCTGCCGTGGGTCACAGGCCGGAAGGGATGCGAGTGGTAGGTCGCGTCCTCAGTGAAGAGCGAGGTAATCGCTTTTGCATCTTTCTTCAGCCATGCTTTCGTGTAGTTGCGGACCCACTTGCTGACAGCTAGCCTGGTATTAGCCATTTTTCAGCCGATCCCTCATCTAACCATGCCGAAATATCGTTATCTATCGAGTCGCCGAGTACGGCGCTGTTCGGACCTCCGGTTCTTTGGTCCTGAAACCCGGTGTACAAAGTGTTTCTTGGGCGAACTGTCATCAGTTTATTATTCGATACTCCCACCGCCTATTTGCTCTGGCCGTTGATCAGTCTCACACTTCTCAAGTCTAATGGAGGGGCGGGAACGGAGACCTTGAAGGGGTTTCCTGGCGAGGTGAGGCAGGGGGAGCTGCTCTGGGTTGATGCTGAGAGTCCGACGGAGCAGGAGTTGGCTGACCTAAAGCAGAGGTTTGGGCTCGACGATTACGCGGTTGAAGACGTGGTTCATAGGAATCAGAGGCCGAAACTTGAGGACTATGGGAAGAGCGTCTTCGCCGTCATCCACGTCCCCGTTGTGAAGAGTAGGAAGAGCGAGATAGTCGAACTCTTCGTGTTCTTCCAGAAGAGCTGGATCATAACCATCCACTCCGTTGAATCCGAACTGATCCATGCGGTAGACTCGCGGATAAGGACAAGAGGTCTCTCTCCCCTCGCAACCACTCCCTCCCCTGACCTCTTGTTCTACATCTTCCTAGATTTTGCGGTTGACGCCTACTATCCCATCCTTGACGAGGTGGAGAATCGGCTTGAAGAACTCGACAAACAAGCAGCCACGACCTTCAAGACGCGGGTCAAGAGAATGGAGAACGTCATCACAATCATAACAACTATTGAAGCTGTGCGAAAACGATTGATGACACTAAGACACTCTCTCACCCCGACTAGAGATATGCTTGGAATGGTAATGCGTGGAGCGGTGCCCTTCGTCGCTGATACAAGTCTTAGAAGCTTCAGAGACGTCTATGACCATTCCTTCCAGCTATTGGAAACGATCGACAACGATAGAGACAGGACAAGCGATGTCCGAGACCTCTACATCAGCCTCCACTCAGCTTCAACAGACAATACCATCAAGGTGCTCACACTTGTCGCAACAATATTTCTACCACTCACGCTGCTTGCCGGAATCTACGGAATGAACTTCAGCCCAGGCTTCTTCCAGCCTGGATCCAGCGACCCACTCGGATTCTACATCCTCATACTAACAATGTTCGTCATATCATTGGGATTTGTCTACTACTTCAAGAGAAGCGGCTGGATCTAAGTCGATGTGCTTGGCTTTAGCAGGATCACAGATAGAACACATCTTTGTTCGTCGGTTTCCCCGGGTAAGGGACCATATCATTGCTCTTTGTGGTCCATGGCGTCTGTGTACACAAAAGTATACAACTAAATTTACTCCAAATTGAATCATGGAATGAACATGATCCCCTGTTGGATCCATCACTTCTTCGACTGAGTTATGTTGTCAACAACAAATGTCCCATTCCAAACCACATAAAAAATTCGGCTTATATCGAAATCCGAGAATATTCCCTGGCTGAACATTCCTTATCTTTCACTCACTCATTGATGGCTATCGGAGATTGGAAACATGGCGTTAGAAAGACAGGTAGAACAGAAGAATCCAATAGCTCAAGCACGGCTGCCGGGTACACTTTCTCTGCTGACAGCAGCCCTCGATACCCCATTGCTGATTCAAGACCCAACAGGCGCTATTCCAAGAATAGGAGAAATTCCACCCGCCTCGCCGTCTAGCGGAAATGGAACGAAACCTCGGAGAATCCGCCGGCTCAAAGACAAGCTCGTCTGCCTAGAGTGTGGCCTCGGCTTTCGTCCTGAAGGTGGGAGTCACGTGATCTGCAATGCTTGTGGTCTCAAGGCCTGGGGGACCAAGCGAGCTGAAGAATACAAGACCCTAGTAAGCATGATCACCGTACCATAGCTATAGTTCGAGCAATCTCAAACGAACGATCCCCACGGGCCTACTGATAGGTAAGGCTCCTACAGTCTTCGGTGTCTAGATCGTGGAGCTCGCTTGGTGTGTCTATGGGCAACTGCGCGCCGTCTTATCTTGCGCTTGATCTTTGGGACGGGATCGGCCCCATGGATCCACGCTGCCTTGACCAAGTCTTTGAGGACTGAATTTTTCGTTTCTTCTAATGTTCTGATCTTGACGTGGCGTGCTCGTTTGCCGCTGCCTTGGAGCAAGTGATGCTGGTCGTCGAGCTGCGCTCCGAACAAGAATCCGAGCGTGACGTACTTGTCCATCGGCGAAATGTAGCAGATACGCCTGAGCGGAGAATCGTCAATTGAGTAGTTGATGGCATCATAGTAAAGGAACTCGTGCGCTCTAGGCATAGTGTTTCTTGCCATCTTGCGCAGCACTAAGCTTATCCTCCGTGTTTCCTCAGGATAGTTCGAAAGAAATTCTTCCACAACGTTGGTCATAGAAAGTCAACTCCCGCCTTCTGGGAACAAGTCATAAAGGGAGACCTTCTCTATTCTAGGTTTGCCTTTGTTCTAGGGCCTCTTTTTCCGGTCGCCTTTGTCCGTTGAAGCATTAGAACTGAAAAGGCACACAGAAAGAAGCAAATTCCTAATCCTGTGAACACGTAGACCCACGCATCCCACAGCCCTCTTGCTCCGAGGATTGGGAAATAGTAGACACCGTTGCTTCCGTAGGATTGGGCGATTCCATAGAGTTCGTCTGCTGTGACGGAGAGTGCCCCGAACCCGTAAGATGCGATTCCGAACAGTATCAGCCATTTCACATCAGCCATCATCATTTCTTAGCAACTGTCAGGAAATTGCATCCGGGTTCTAATCAACATGACGCGTGTTTGTCTTGGGCGAGATGTCTAGAAATCTACAGGGCTTGCCATGGATCGAAATCTAGAGATTCAGATTCCCTTCCAGCAGGCTTTCTTGTTCTTGTCGTACCAGGAGTTGACGTACTCGCCGCCGGTGATTCGGTTGCAGACGAACTTCGCGTCACAATAGTCGCAGAGCTCAAGGTTTCCTATGACCCATCCTGTTCCCGGATTCATATCAGTCTTCAATTCTACCATCTCCTCCGACAGTCCCTGCGTCAGGGTATCCAAAGGATTGTTGGTGCACTGGTTACACCCTTTGCTACACGGATAGGGTTCAACCGTGTAAAATGGACCGTTAGATCCATTCACGGTATTGTGATAATCACAGAAGACAGCGCATGATGCTTCACCGGGCGAAAGGGATACTGTGACCCCTGGTGGCAGGAATATGTTGTACGCCCCCTTGGTTCCCAAATTGGGAATAGTCCCTGATGCAATCCAACTGGCAAGGCTCTGTCTGATTTGTCCATCAGTTATTTTCGTCGCAGGAGCCGTCTTGATTGTAACGAGCGAGTTGAGCTTCCCGATTCCAACATTGTATTGCGATAGCCCCACGGAATATGTCTTGTCCGATTCGATGTCTAAGACAGCTCTCTCGATACCTTTTACCCAAGCCGCATTGGCCGGACTTGAAAAATAGGGACCCCAGTATATGTTCTGCCAAGTGTAACCGTTCTTCCACAATGGGCCTCCACCATATTTCACATTCGCAGATCTGGCGCGAAGCTGGTTCAGATGGCGGCAGGGGTTCGTGTAGTGCCAGATTCCCGATTCGTGTTCGGACGCCGCCCTTACACCGATATGTTCGAACCCGGAAATCGAGCCACCACATACGTTGCAAGTTTCAGCATTGCTGCACGATTCGCATCTATCCTTCAGACTCGTGTTTGAAAATTCGCTGAAGAGGTCAGAATTCTTTTCTTGGACTCTTGACATGTGACGTTCCACACCCTTCTTCGCCAATCTCCATCTAAATCGTGATGTTCCCCCGACGTCCAGTTCTAGGGTACAGCGAAAACTGCTTGCATCAGCCCTTCCAGATGCCTAAGGCGAGGCCCACTAGAAAGGCCGCGGAAGTAATTGGCAGTATGTTTGCGACCGTGGAGGCCTGGCTGGCTACTTGTGGTGCTTGCGAAAAGACCCTGTAGATGGTTGCCTTCGAGGACTCGCTCAACTCGAGGTTGATGTAACCTGTTGCGACGAGGAGACCTACGAGAGAAACAATGGCGAATCCGAGCTTCACCGTCTTTTTGAGCACGAGACCTACAAGAAAGCCTATCGCGAGCACGACGAGCGCGGGGACGATCGTTCCCGACCCAACATCGAATACGGACACTAAACGCCCTCGCCTCTAAATTATCCGACGGGCCTCTCAACTAGGCTAGCTGTAGCATACGTTCGATGGCAAGGCGAGCCCTTCGAGCCGTTTCATCTGGAACTCTGACCTCGTAGACCATGTTTCTCAGCGAGTTAGCGACCTTCTCCAAGGTTATAGTTTTCATGTATTGGCAGACAGCATCCTCCTTGACAGGTAGGAAAGTCTTGTCAGGGTTCTCCTTCCTCATCCGATGAAGAATACCCGTCTCAGTCGCCACCAAGAACTTGTCGGCACTCGACTCTCTCGCCCGACGAACCATGCCCTCCGTTGAAGCAACATGCGTCATCGGCAAATTGAAATCACCCTTCTCAGCAAAATACAGAAACTGCGTAACACAACCACACTCGGGGTGGATCAAGAATTCCGCGTCAGAATTCTCCGCAAGCTTCCGATTCACAACATCGGGCGTTATTCCTGCATGAACATGACATTCCCCTGGCCATATCTCCATCTCGCGTCCCGTCTTCTCTTTCACAAAAGCGCCCAAAAATAGATCAGGAAGAAAGAGAATCTCTCGATCTCTGGGAATACTGTTCACCACCTTCACTGCGTTACCGGAGGTACAAACATAGTCGCTATCAGCCTTAACCTCGGCAGTCGTGTTGATGTACGAAACAACAACAGCGTTCGGGTGCTCGTTCTTCCAAGCCCGCAACTTCTCCCCATCAATCGTCGCCGCCAACGAACAACCCGCACCAAGATCCGGCAACAGGACAGTTTTCTTTGGCGAGATTATCGAGGCCGTTTCCGCCATGAAATGAACCCCACAGAACACAATCACGTCAGCAGGTGTACTAGCCGCAGCTTGCGAGAGGCCTAGCGAGTCGCCGACAAAGTCTGCAATGTCCTGGACCTCTGGAACCTGATAATTATGAGATAATATGACCGCGTTTCTCTCCTCTTTCAGACGCAGAATCTCCGCTGCCAGATCCCCGTGTCCGTTGAACTGGAGCATCTGAGCCACAGAAAATCAAACTAGATATGGGCAAATTCCCGTGTTAAACATTACCCTCGAAAGGGCAAGGCGAGCCTTTCAACCCGATTGCGTCATTAGCGCATAACAGCGCTGAACGCGTCATGAAATCTCACGCGTCTGAGAAAAATCTGGGCAAGTATTATTCGTCGTCCCAAGGAGGGAAAGACCGTCTCGATGGGAGATATAGGAGTGATCTTCAAACTCTTCGGCAAAGACACCGGAGGCGCGTTCTCGATCGTCAAACACCCTATTCGTCCGAAAGACTCTGGTCCCGTCACATATGC
>Ga0209152_10000799_pt1 | contig 13352 bp, 10 predicted proteins | sample GraSoiAngelo_107_FD_185873 | JGI IMG/M metagenome (GOLD analysis project Ga0209152, IMG submission 185873) | Grasslands soil microbial communities from the Angelo Coastal Reserve, California, USA - 14_0903_09_30cm (SPAdes) (version 2) | ecosystem: Environmental > Terrestrial > Soil > Grasslands...
CGGTTCCTGAAATTTTTTCCGGCTGGAGATGTTCTTCGTCAACAATGCGACGAACAGCAGGTGATAGAGTCTTCGCGTCGGCCGGTTTTTCTTTTGTAGGGGAAGCCGTTGGCTTCCCAGAGACGCTAACAGCGTCTCCTACAGACGTTTTTTCGGGCGCCGTTTCAATCGGCTTCTTCGAGTCGTCGATGGTCGCGACCACTTCGCCGATTTTTACTTCCTGACCTTCGGGAACGATCGCGTCAAGCACGCCGGATGTTTCGGCCGCAATCTCGGTGGAAACTTTGTCGGTCTCGAGGGTGAAGAGCGCGTCACCGGCATTGACGAAATCGCCGGATTTCTTGTGCCAGACCGAAACTATTCCGCTCGTGATCGATTCGCCAACAGCGGGAATTTTTACCTCGACGCTCACTTGCGCCTAACTAAGCGCAAAAAAACGATATTGCTACAACTCAGACTTTGAACGCGTCAGCCACGAGCGCGGCTTGTTCGCGCTTGTGCAAGGCGAGCGAACCGACGGCAGGACTGGCACTGGCGTCGCGCCCAGCATAAGCGATTTCGCGTCCAAAAAGTTTGCGCAAGCGCGGCTCGATGAAGGTCCATGCTCCCATGTTTTGCGGTTCTTCCTGACACCAGACGAGCTGCGTGGTTTTCGGAAACCCTTTCATCATCGATTTTAGCTTCGTTTCGTGAACTGGATAAAGCTGCTCGAAGCGAATGATGGCTGCGTTGTCGATCTTCTTCTCCGCTCGGTAATTGATTAGATCGTAATAAACTTTGCCCGAGCAAAGGATCACGCGTTTCATTTTGTCGGCCGGCCCAACTTCGGGTGAGCCGAGAATTTCTTCGAACTTTCCGCTGGTGAATTCCTTCGCCGAGGAAGACGCGAACTCAGCACGGAGCAAACTTTTCGGCGTCATGATTACGAGCGGTTTGATGAAGTCGCGTTTCATCTGCCGACGCAAAATGTGAAAGTACTGCGCCGACGTGGTGAGATTGCAGACTTGAATGTTGTCCTCAGCGCAAAGTTGGAGAAACCGTTCGAGACGACCGCTCGAATGTTCCGGACCTTGTCCTTCGTAACCGTGAGGTAAAAGCAACACAATCCCACTCGGCCGCTGCCATTTCGATTCAGCGGAAACAATGAATTGATCGATGATGCTCTGCGCGCCATTGGCAAAATCGCCGAACTGCGCTTCCCACAAGCAAAGCATGCTCGGATAATCAAGCGAGTAACCGTAATCGAAGCCGAGGACAGCGGCTTCGGAGAGCAAGCTGTTGTAAATGCAAATGCGCGCCTGCTTTTCGCCCAAATGCATCAGTGGGACGTACGGCGCTCCGCTTTTCGCGTCGTAAAGAATCGCGTGACGGGAGCTGAAAGTCCCACGCGCGCTGTCCTGGCCGGACAATCGAACCGGCGTTCCCTCCAAAAGGAGCGAGCCAAACGCGAGCAGTTCGGCGTAATGCCATTCGAATGGCCCGCCGTTTTCAAAGACCTTGCGCCGATGCTCGATGATGATCCGTTTGATCTTCGGCTGAATGTTGAAATCGTCTGGCACGCGCGTGAGTGCATCGACAATCGCCTGGAGTGTTTTCTCATTAATGGCCGTCGCAACCGGCGAACTCTTGTACTCCGGTTGAAATACCGCGGTTGATTCCTTGAACTTCGCCTGCTTATCGATCTTCTCTTTTTCGATCGCTTTGACGTTATCAAGCGCCATCTCAAGCCGCAGATCCATTTCGGTCTCGAGCGAAGCGGCATCGTCCTCGGTCAACGCGCCAGACTTGAGCAACTCGCGTTTGTACAACTGCGCGACCGACGGGTGCTTGTCAATCTTGGCGTAAAGATCGGGCTGGGTGAAGGCAGGCTCGTCGCCTTCGTTGTGTCCGTAGCGGCGGTAACAATACATGTCGATCACGATATCGCGTCCGAATTCCTGCCGGAAATCGAGCGCGAGTTTACTGACCTGCATGCACGCGAGCGGGTCGTCGCCGTTCAGATGGAAAATCGGCACCTCAATCATTTTGGCGATGTCGGTGGCGTACATCGATGAGCGTGCGTCTTCCGGCAGCGTGGTGAAACCAATCTGATTATTCACTACCACGTGCACCGTGCCGCCGGTCCCGTAACCGTGCAGTTGCGACATGTTCAGGGTTTCGGCCACAATCCCCTGCCCCGCGAAGGCCGCGTCGCCGTGAAGCAATAACGGCAAAACTTTGCGCCGATGCTCGGTGTCACCTCGAATCCGTTGACGCGCGCGAGCCGTTCCTTCGACAACTGGGTCGACCGCTTCGAGATGGCTCGGATTTGCCGAAAGACGAATTTCCACCTCCGCGCCGGATGCGAGTTTTCGCACGGTCCGATAGCCGAGATGATATTTCACGTCGCCATCGCCGGCGACGAGCTCAGGAATGTAATTCTCGCTGAACTCGGTGAAAATAACGCGGAGCGATTTCTTCAGAAAATTCGCGAGCACGTTCAGCCGCCCACGGTGCGACATGCCCATGCAAATTTCCTCAACACCAGCGGGCGGACATTTGTGAAGGATCGTGTCGAGAATCACCATCAACGATTCGGCGCCTTGGATCGAGAAGCGTTTTTGGCCGACGTAACGCGAGTGCAGGAAAACTTCGAACGACTCGGCTTCCATCAACGCGCGGAGCAAAGCGATTTTCACCTGGCGCGGCGTGGAATGTTTGTCCGGGCGCGATTCGAGCCGGTGCAGCACCCAGTTCCGCATCCGCGTGTTTTGAATGTGCATGAACTCCGCGCCGATCGAATCCGCGTAAATTTTTTGGAGACGCGCGATCATTTCGCGCAACGTCATCTCTTCATTGTCGGCGAAGAATTTTGAGGAAACGCGAAGATCGAGATCCTTTTCGCTGAAACCGAGCTCGCGCAGCGCCAGGGACGGATTTTCCGGGCGCTTCTCCGCCAACGGGTTCACACGCGCGATGGTGTGACCGAGCGTGCGATAGGCGTAGACGAGGCCGTCGATCCGTGTCTGAAACGAACTTTCGCGAACACCAGCGCGCGGTGCCGCGGTCGCGGCGGCGCCATTTCGCTGCGGCAAATTCCCTAACTCGAATCCCTCAAAAAAAGCCGACCAGCTTGGATCGACTGATGCAGGATCCTCCTGCCAACGCTGATAATTCTGGTCGATCAGCTCCAGATTAGCTCTAGCGGCGATTGAAGTGGGCATGGCACATTTAATCTGCAACCGTTATGGACAGCGGCAAGTGCTGCAGCCACGTGCCTGTAGCGCGTACTAGCCACGTCGCACAGCGACGTGACTACACTTCCGCTACCAAGTTGACAGTGCTGAGGCAGCTCCGTTACTTGCACCGCACAAATGGGAACCGCGAAAATTTGGTTAGGGGTCGGAACGTGCGTCTTCGTGTTGGCAAGATCGACATCGAGCTTCGCCCAAGCCGATCCGGCGGCGGAGCCGGCTGTTCTGGCTATCGCGAAAGTTTTGCCAGCCGTGGTCAACATCAACACCGAGCGTGTGGTTCGCCGTACGGTGCGTGATCCGATCGAAGATTTTTACGCGCAATTTTTTGGTTATTACCGCGGACGGACGCGCGAGATTCGGCAAACACTGCAAAGTCTCGGATCCGGGTTCATTGTCGATCCAGCCGGCTACATCGTGACTAATCAGCATGTGGTCCAGCGCGCGGCCGACCTGAAAATCCAGGTAACGACGAACAACAGCAAAACTTACAGCGCGCATTATATCACCGGCGACGACAAGAAAGACCTCGCCTTCATCAAGATCGATTCGAAAGATTCGTTTCCGTTCATCAACCTCGACAACATTTCGCCCAACCTGTTAGGCGAAACCGTCCTCGTGGTCGGCAACGCGGTCGGTTACGGCAGCTCGATCAGCCGCGGGGTGTTGAGCGCAACGAAACGGGACATCAGCATCGACAATGTGGATTACAAAAACCTGGTGCAAACGGACGCGGCGATTAATCCTGGAAACAGCGGCGGGCCGGTGATCGATATCTCGGGACGGTTGGTCGGAATCAGCTCCGCTAAAATGGCGTTCACCCCGCAAGGTGTGCCGACGCAAGGACTCGGGTTTGCCATTCCGGCCGATGTCGTGCGCGACAGTGTGAAAAATTTCAAAACGTTCGCTGAAAAGCATCCGGGCGGAAAAAATCAACCGGCGGCGGAAGAAACATCGACCTCGAACGCGGAGCGCATGTTTGGAATGCAGTTACAGGATTTGAATGAGGAGCTGACCGACGCGCTCGGTTACGAGCCTGGACGCGGAGTGCTGATCAGTGCAGTCGAACCAAATAGTCCGGCGGACCAAGCCGGGATCGAGCGCGGCCTGATGATTTACCGCGTCGGCAAGCACGATGTAGGCTCGATCAAAGACGTCGAGAACCTGCTCGGCCGCGCCAATAGCGGCACAAGCGTGGACTTTGCAGTCGGGGTCGTCCGTGCGGGAGGCGCCGGACAGCGTGTCGAAACCGTTACCCTGGCTGCCCGTTGACAGCCGAAAAAATTTTGGCAACGCATTAGCGCCTCGGTTGTCTCATCAAATAATTTGGGAATGATCAAAGTTGAAAATTTAACCAAACGCTACGCCGGGGAGACCGCGATCCGGGACTTGAACTTCGAGGTCGGTCAGGGCGAGATCATGGGGTTTCTCGGACCGAACGGTGCCGGCAAGACCACGACGATGCGCATCCTGGCGGGATTCATGCCGGCCACTTCCGGTCGCGCCTCGATCGCCGGCTTTGATGTGTTCGAGAGATCACTCCAGGCGCGGTCGAGGCTGGGTTACATGCCGGAAAACGTTCCGCTCTATAATGATATGCGGGTCACGGAGTATCTCGATTATCGCGCCGCGCTGAAAGGCGTCCCCCACCGCCGCATCGCGGAGCGCGTCGGCGACGTGAAGGAACTCTGCGGCTTGCGCGAGGTGGAACGAAAATTAATCGGGACACTTTCCAAAGGTTATCGGCAGCGGGTCGGTCTGGCCGACGCTCTTGTGAGCGACCCGGACCTCCTTATTCTCGACGAGCCGACCATTGGTCTCGATCCAAACCAAATCCGGCAGGTGCGCGAACTCATCAAAAATCTCGGCAAACAGCACACCATTTTGCTTTCGACTCACATTTTGCCGGAAGTGGAGATGACCTGCAGCCGGGTCATCATTATTCATAAGGGCCGAATTGAAGCGTGCGATACGCCGGAGAATCTTCTCGGTCAGATTCGCCAGGCCGGCGGCGTAGTGGTCGAGGCAAAAACCGGCAAGGATGATGGCGCGGAAGAGTTGAAGAAAATCTCCGGCGTGCGCGAAGTGATAACCGATCACGACGAGGGCTGGCAAATATTTTCGCTGCGAGTGGAATCCGGTCTCGACGTGCGCGAAGAAATTTTCCGGCTCGCAGCCGATCGGAAGTGGACACTGCGCGAGCTCTCACAACGCCGGGCGACGCTCGAAGACGTGTTCGTCGAAATCACGCACTCAGATCAAGCGGAGATGCCGATCTAAGCGATGAGAAAATTCTACACGCTGCTTGTCCGCGAAGTCCGCAGCTATTTTCATTCGCCGATCGCGTACGTTGTCCTCGTGTTTTTCCTGCTGGTCAGCGGGGTCGATTTTTATTTCCAGGTTTCATTCATGAATCAGCGGCCGGCGTCTTATTCGGTGCAGGAAGCGTTTTTCAATTCGGTGTTCTTTTGGTTCGCATTCGTTTTGATTTTTCCGTTGATCACGATGCGTCTATTTGCCGAGGAATTTAAGCTCGGCACAATTGAGCCGCTGATGACCGCGCCGGTGCGTGATTTGCAAGTTGTGCTGGCAAAGTTTTTCGGCGCGCTCGTGTTTTACATCTTACTCTGGATCCCAACGCTGCTCTATTTTTGGATCTTCCAAAAGATCACGCAGCAGCCCGCGGCGAATTCCAGCGGCGCTTATTGGGGCTCTTACTTGATGCTCTTGCTGCTGGGAATGTTTTATCTTTCCGTCGGCTGCCTCGCCTCGGTCGTGACGAAGAACCAGATCGTGGCCGCGATCATTTCTTTCTCCGCGATCACACTGTTGTTCTTTCTTGGACTGATTCAATTCATTTTGCTCGATGTCAGCTCGGGCATGCGCGACGCGCTCGGGTATTTTTCCGCGATCGAGCACATGGGCACATATTCGCGTGGCATCATCGACACGCGACCGATGGTTCTCTACTTGAGCATGACCGCCCTAATCCTGGCGCTGACTTATCAAGCGTTCCAATCGCGCAAATGGAGGTTGTGACGAATGACTGAAGTTACAACGAAGCCAAAAAGAATTCAGCGACTTCAAATCGGCCTGAATCTTGTGGTCCAGCTCATTCTCATTTTCTTTTTGGTGAGCGCCGTAAACTGGATCGGCTTCCGCCATTACAAACGCTGGGATGTCTCGCGCGAGCAGAAATACGCGCTCTCGGACAAGACGAAGCGTTTCTTGAACACCATCAAGGGAAAAGTCCGAATCACGGTTTTCTTTTCGCCGAACACTCCGATCAGCGGCGACGTTTCGAGTTTGCTCACCGAATATCAATACGCAGCCAAGGGTAAGATCGACATCGAGAACATCGATCCGCAGCGAAACCTCTCCCGCGCCAAGGAGATGTTCGACAAATATAAAGTGGTCAGCGACGAAAGCTTGCTCGTGATCGATTACGAAGGCCGCAACAAAACGGTGAAGGCTTCGGAGATGGCGGAGATCGATCAGAGCGGCATGGCGCTTGGCGAAGGACCGCGGGTGACCGCGTTTAAAGGCGAACAGGCGATCACCAGCGCGATGATCGATTTAGTCGAAGGCAAAAAGAACACAATCGGCTATGTCACGGGTCACAAAGAGCCATCGATCACCGAAGCGTCACCGCTGGCGATGATTAATCAACAGCAACAGGCCGGCAGTCCGATTTCGGTGCTGAAGACATTTATCGAGAACGAAAACATCAAATTTCAGGAATTGAATCTTTTCAATGAGCCGCAAATCCCCGCCGAGATAAAAACAGTTATGATTGTCGGCCCGCAGTACGATCTTTCTGATCGCGAAATCAAATTGCTGCACGATTTCTGGGACAAACAGGGACGGATCCTGTTCTTGATCGATCCTTCGGCGAAAACACCGAAGCTGAACGCGTTCCTCAACGAACTCGGCGTGAAAGTAAACGACGACCGATTGATGGCTTTTGTGCGCACTGGAATTGAGGAGCTGGCGCTGATTCGCGATGTGCAGGCTCGCTTTCTCGGTGACAGCCCGGTGACGAAACGCCTCGCTAATGTCCGCGCATTGTTTTTCGGCGGAACATCGTCAATCACACTCCAGCCAGAACGCGTTCGCGCGGCGAATATCCGGCTCCAGCCGCTGATTGAAGCCGAGAAAGGTTATTTCGCTGAAACCGATTACAACACCAACGACCAGGCGAAACTGCAAGCGAACGCAAAAAAAGCGGGCACGGCGCCTCTGACGATCGGGGTGTCGATCGAGAAAGGCGGCAGCGCAGACGAGCGCGTCCAAATGAATTCGTCACGGATGGTGGTGGTGAGTAACGCGACTTTTATTCAGGACAACGCGCTGACGCAAGACCAACAAGCTCTCGACTTTATTTCAGCGAGCGCAAACTGGTTGTTGAGCCGAGAGCAGCTCATCGGGATCGCGCCGAAAGTTCCGAAAACACTCACTTTCAGCCTCAACGAAGATGCTTTGCGCAGTTTACGCTGGATGATCCTGGTCTTGATGCCGCTTGTTTTTGTCGTTCTCGGCACCGCCGTCTGGTGGAAACGGCGCGCCTAATAATCGCAAAATCGTCATGAAGTGGAAAACGACATTGATCCTTTTCGTCATTGCGGCCGGCGTTTTCGCCTACCTGTTTTTCATCGAAAGCAACCGGCCCGGCACTGAAGAAGCGGCTCGCCAATCACAAAATGTTCTCAATTTCAGCCGCGAGAAAATTGACGGCGTCGTTATTCACAACGGCGACGATATGATCGACATCCGCCGTCGCGATTATAAATGGCGCCTGGAAACTCCGATCAGAGATCAGGCGGACGCTTCCTTAGTGAACAATCTGCTGCTCGATCTCGAGAGCTGGCAAAAGGACGCGGCTATTTCGGCCAAGGAAATGGAAGCGGACAAGAGCAAGCTTGCAGACTACGGCCTCGCAAACCCCAAGCTGCGTTTGAAGTTGCTCGGACCTGGTGCGCCACCCGAAGTCTTCTTCGGCAAGGACGCTGCGCTGGAAGGCAAGATGTATGTCCGGTTCGAGAATTCGAAAGAGACGTTTCTGGCCAGTCAATCGGTTAAGAAAGCGCTCGAAAAGAAGCCGGAAGATTTCCGCGATCGAAAACTGACTGATTTGATCATGGCGCAGGTTGTCCGCGTCGTGCTCAAAACGTCGGCGGGCGAAATGGAGCTGCAGAAAAAGGGCGACCATTGGGAAATCGCGAAACCGTTGCACACGCGCGCCGACGATCAGAAGGTCAACGACTTGATCGCGCAAGTGACGACAGCGCGCATTCAACAATTTGTGGCGAACCGCGCGGCTCGCTCACACTTTTTGCGCAGGACGACAAGCAGGGCCAGACGCTTCAGGTCGGCAGCATTCCCGAAAAAGAGAAAGACCAGGTTTACGTGCGCTTCTCTCCGCGCGGCTTCGTTTACACGTTGCCAAAAAAAATCGACGAGACGCTCAACAACAAACCTAATGATCTTCGTGACCGCCACCTCGTTCGAATCGACACAAAAATTCTCGACCGGCTAACCATCGACGCGCCGGGTAAGGGCAAAACGGTTCTGGCGCGGAAAGATGAAAACTGGACAATCGCCAGCCGCAATAACGCGCCTGCAAATTCGAGCGAGGTTCGGCGACTGATCGACACTTTGCAAAACGAGCAGGTCACAAAATTTGTCGAAGATGTCGCTTCGAACTTGCCGAAGTATGGCCTCGATAAGCCGCAACTAATTGCCACCTTCAGTTCGTTCGCTTCGGAAAACACCGCTGAAACCAAAGCCGGCGAGCAGCCGTTTGCGTCGATTGCGTTTGGAAAAGTCGAAGGCGACGGCGTCTACGCACGAGTCGGAGATGAGCCGTTCGTCGTCGCTGTGCGTCGCGCCGTACTCGATCAAATCTTAACCGACCCGCTGCAATGGCAGGAACTGTCGATCTTCAATTTCAAGCCGGAGCAGATTCACCGCGTCAGCGTGACAACAGACAAAGAATGCGTACTGGTACGCGGCGCGAACAATCAATGGAGTTGGGCGAAGGGAAGCAGCGCAATCAATCAAACGAACCTGCAGTCGCTTCTCAATACCTTGTCAACATTGCACGCGGTGCGCTGGGTCGGATCGACAACCCCGGCACAAGGTTTCGACAAGCCGCAACTTGTCGTGACGTTCACTACTTCCCCAGACGACAAAGGGACACATAAACTGACTATTGGCGGCGTCGCGCCCAATGGGATGTCGTTCGCAAAAGTGGACGAGCGCGAAGGAACCTTTGCCGTTAACGCGCCAGATTTAAACGCGCTCAAACTGCCGCTCGTTGCTCACGAATCGCCTTCGCCTCCTCCATCCGCGCCAGCAACTGCGACGCCTTAGCCGTTTTTCTTCGCGGTATAGATCGTCACGATTCCACCCGTCAGCGACTCAGCCACGGCATCCCGAAATCCGTTTCCCTCGATTAGTCTCAACAATTCTTCGCCGCCGGGAAATTGTTCGATCGAATCTCCCAAATAATCGTAAGCGGTTTTTTTTCGGGTAAGGAAGGATCCGAAAATCGGAAGCAACCGATGAAGGTAAAGGCGATAAAGCGATCGTAAGATTAACATTTGCGGCAACGAGAATTCCATGACGAGCAAATTGCCACTCCCAGTTAGAACCCGTGCCATTTCTCGCAATCCCGCGCTCCAATCTTTGATGTTGCGAAGGCCAAAAGCGATTGTCAGACAATCGAATGAACGATCGGAAAACGGAAGCGCGAGCGCATCTGCGCTAACAACTCGACGAACTCCTTTGGCTCTCGCTACCGCCAGCATTTGGTCGGAGAAATCTGCGGCAACAACTTCCGAATTCGGCAATGCCTTCTCCAACGCAAGCGTCAGGTCTCCTGTTCCGGCTGCAAGATCGACAATCGTGTTCGGATCCCAGGTGGCCACAATTCCAGCCGCGCGTTTCCGCCAAATAACATCGCATCCGCAGCTAAGCAGACGGTTGGCAAGGTCATATCGGCGAGCAATGCTGCCAAACATCGCGCGAACGTTATCCGGGTCGCGCGATTCACTTAGTTGATTACTTTGTATAGAATCCAGAGCGGAACCTAAGTGTGTTGCTTTTCTGGCTCGACCCGTCTGAACGATAGAGCCAAGCCGATCGCAAGCCATGCGGTCGGAACTATGTGTAATAGCAACCGCGGCATTGAAGCAGTTACATGCGCTGTATAACTCGGCCACGCACTAAATAAGTACGTTGAAGAGTAAACCATAACCGGGACGAGAATAGCACCAGCCAGGACCACACTACGGGTATCGCGGAACAAAACCAAGAGATAGAGAAGGGCTAATCCGGTAAGTAGCCAAAAACTACCCCAATGGTTTGTACTCTCGATCTCGGCGAACAGTGTGCGACAAATAGGACCGACCCTATGCGCACTGTTCAAGAGAGCGTGAACACTTAGCGGCGAGAAGTCGGTGGGCGGGACAGCGTCCATCAATTTTAGGTAAAGCCGCCAGCTGATGATGACAAATAAACCCGGCAATATGCTGACTGCGAAGAGACGCACCTTCTTCTGTTGCCAGCTAACGACCAGACCGAGCGCGACGAGCACACACCATAAGATTGCACCTTCCTGTTTCAGCCATGGCAGCAAAGCGAGGCAAGACGCATAAATATAAAATGGATACTCGATTCTTGTACTTAACGAGTACAGAAGATAACCCAGTCCTGTTAGGTAAACGATACTCACGGGAAAATCGACATAGCCCACGATTACACCGCCGGGTCCGGACGTGAAATAGGGAATGAACGGAAACAGCGCGGCAATTAATAAGCCAACCCAGCAACGGCCAGAAATGCGAGTAGCGATGAGCGCTAAGAGACAAGCTCCGGCGGCATAGAAGAATGGAAAGATCGTTTTGATCCAAAATTGATGAGCTTCCCCGATCCACATATACAACCAAAGCTCGGTCAAAGGAATTCCAAGCGGATACTCAGGATGACTAAAAGAGCGGCCCGCGCTGGAATAATATTCGACTGGAAGAACTCCGCCGTTCACAAACGCATAACGCGCCTTGATCTCCCAGTTTAGCAGTCCATCCCATCCGAGGGTATGTTTAGCAGAAACAAAGAAGATGGTTGCAATCTCTAGTAAGACAAAGATCGTAAGGAGCCATTGCGTAATACCGCTTGGCCTGGGCAGCTCGAATATAACTCCTGCACGTTGCTTGGCACGCCAGCCAGTCACTCCGAGAGCTAAGCAAGCAACTGTAACAATGGCTTGCAAGATAACACCGGAAACAAGCGTCCCACCGATCCATAAGAGCAAAGAGACAACGCCAACTCCGAAAAGCCAGGCAAGACAACCGCACTCCAACAGGTTTAACCGAGATAGACTACGGAGAAGTAACAGCGTAACACCCATGCCTGCAGCGAATAGGGTCAGATAAGCGGCTGCCAACTGAAGTAAGATCACGGCCTAGCCTCCGACGCCGGAACTGGCACCAAAAGAATGCTGGAACCAAGGCGAATCCCTTTCCCCAACCACGTCGGCGGACTGACCGAGCAAAAAACGATGCCGGCAACCGAAGCAGGAGCGATCGCCTCGACTTCTTCGTCGGCAGTTGTGCCTCGAAGCTTCACTATCTGCACCTGTCTCGGCCAAGACAGATAAGCGATCAGCATGCCCAGAAATTCGCTTGGCGAATTGTCAGAGCGTACGAAAATAAGGAGTCGCTTTCCTTTCGGCAGACTCTGTAACGACTCATCCACGGATTGCGAACCATTTTGTAATCCAGTCAGAGCCTGGAGATAAAGATCGGTCGAATGGTTCGCTTCGATCGGACCAATTCTATTTTCCAAAACTGCACGGGTAGAGATTGGGGCGCTCTGGAAAAGGAAAAGGCAGAGGAGCGAACTCCAAACAATGATGTGGCCGATCAGCAGTCGGTCTCGGAGATTTCGCCAATTCATGTTAATTGGGGGCGTATTAACGGTGTCCGACTCGCTGCTGTTCGCTGATTCAAGTAAAATGATAAGGAAAATTGCTCACGAGAGGACTCGAACCTCCACGGGTTGCCCCATACGGTCCTGAGCCGTACGCGTCTGCCAATTCCGCCACGTGAGCTCAAAAAATTCGGCCCGTTAAATTGCGCGGCCATCTCGCGCGCGCAAGCCGAAATGACAAGGTACGGTCTCGCCCTGAATTTATCCGCGCCGTCGTTTGCGCGCCCGCGCTTCCAGCTGCTGCGCCTTGCGGGCTTTGCCCAACGAACGGAGCAAGTCGGCGTAATTTGCAGCCACGATTTCGTAATCCTCTGGCGGCTGATCGGTCGCTTCTTCCCAACTCTTGAGCGATGCGCGGTAAAGCTCGGCTGCTTTTGGATAATCGCCGCGGGAATGATAGACGACCGCCAGATTGCATTTCGATTGGGCAATGTCGGGATGTGTTGATGGAAACACTTTTTCCCGAATGCCAAGCGCGCGAAGGTGGGTCTTCTCGGCCTCGGCGTAACGCTTCTCATTGGTGTAAAAAACCGCGAGGTTGTTCAAAACCGAGGCGACGTCGGCGTGCTGGGGTCCGAGTTGCTTTTCGTAAATCTGAAGCGCGTGCAAGTAATACGGCTCGGCCGCCTTCTGTCGGCCTGATCTTCGGAAAATCAGTGCGACGTTGTTAAGCATCGTTCCCAAATCCGCGTAAGGCAGATCATCGAGGTGCGTGCCGGCAGCGATCGCCTTCTCATAATAACGGATCGCTTCTTCTTGTTGTCCGAGGTTATCGCACAAGAAAGCCAGTCGACGCGCCGATCGGTAAAGCAAGCGTTGATCGGGTGGTTTGGCTTTCTCGAGAACGCCGTGCGCCTTTAGCAAATAAGGTTTCGCTTTCACGTGGTCGCCACTTTGATCGAGAAGCTGCCCGAGTTTTTCGTAACTCAGCGCCAGCGCGTTGTCGTCATCACCAAACGTGCGCTTAGCAAGCTCGAGTAAAGTTTCGGCGACGCGAATAGCTTCGGGCAAACGACCGCTCGCGCGGAGCGTATCGAGTTTATCGTTGAGAATGCTCCAAAGCTTCTCTTCGCCTTTCATGCTGCATCACCAGCCTTCGCTCAGCTGTGTGACCAGCCGGTTGGCCAA
>Ga0209152_10000808_pt1 | contig 13263 bp, 9 predicted proteins | sample GraSoiAngelo_107_FD_185873 | JGI IMG/M metagenome (GOLD analysis project Ga0209152, IMG submission 185873) | Grasslands soil microbial communities from the Angelo Coastal Reserve, California, USA - 14_0903_09_30cm (SPAdes) (version 2) | ecosystem: Environmental > Terrestrial > Soil > Grasslands ...
GGGAGCCAGCAACACGATATCTCCCGGCTGGGCACTTGCGCTTGCCCGCTGAACGGCACTGTCCAGAGATTCCGCATGAACAATCTCGGCCGCGCCTTTAACCTGCGATTCGATCTTCTCTGCCGCTGCGCCGATCGTATAAACGCGCTTTACTCGCTGGCGCAGAAGATCGTTGAGAACCGTGTAGTCGCTGCCTTTATCTTTTCCGCCGAGAATGAGGTGGATATTCGCGGGAAATGACTCCAGAGCCTTGATGGTAGCGTCTACGTTTGTAGCTTTCGAATCATTGTAGTATTCCACGCCGCGAATTGTGGCGACGTATTCCAGCCGGTGCTCTACGACCTTGAAGTTGCGCACCGCCTCGGCGATGACCTCGGAATTACAGCCGCTCAATTTGCCCGCGCAAACTGCGGCCAGAACATTTTCTAAGTTGTGGGTCCCTTTTAAGGGAATTTCGGAAACCAGCATGATCTCCCTCTGGCCTGCGGGATCACGAAACAAAATTCTCCCGTCACGCACGAACGCTCCCTGCCGCACCTCATTCTTCCGGCTGAACCAGAAAACTTGCGCTCGTGTTCTGCTGGCCAGTGCAACGCAGACAGGATCGTCGGCGTTCAAAACCGCAAAGTCGTCTGCCTGCTGGTTTTCAAAGATGCGGGCTTTAGCATCAACGTAGGTTTCGAAAGTGCGATGCCGATCGAGGTGGTCCGGCGTAACATTGAGCACCACGGCAACCTTGGGCCGGAAAGTCTGAATCGTCTCAAGCTGGAAGCTGGAGACCTCCAGAACGATGACTGAGTCAGGCCGAGCAGTGTCTACAAGTGAAATCGCCGGAGTGCCGATGTTGCCGCCCACTCGAGTGGGATATCCGCCTGCAGTGATGATTTCGCCGGTCAGAGTAGTCGTGGTGGTCTTGCCATTTGAGCCTGTGATTGCGACGATGTTTTTTGGCAGAAATTGCGCGGCGAGTTCGATTTCGCCGATTACCGGCTCTCCTAGTGCCCGCGCCTGGACCAAAGGCGGCGAGTCGGCGGGCACTCCCGGGCTGACCACGATCAGGTCTTGCCCGTGAAATGTACGCTCGCCATGTCCGCCGGTCTCGATGATGATCCCGTGGTCGAGCAGAATAGGGATTTCCTCGCTGAGCTGTTCCTGAGGCTTGGAATCTGAGACCGTCACTTGGGCGCCGCGGCTTCTCAAGAACAGCGCCGACGCAACACCCGATTTGCCCAAGCCGACTACTAGTACGCGTTTGTTATTGAGCTCCACGGCTTAAACGTGAACCTATCGTAATTTCAGTGTGGTCAGCGCGAACAACGCAAAAACCAACGAGGCAATCCAGAAGCGCACGATAATCTTCGACTCCGACCAGCCGAGCAACTCAAAATGATGATGCAGCGGCGCCATCTTAAAAATGCGCTTCTTGCGTAATTTGTAGGAAGTTACCTGCAAAATCACCGAGATCGCCTCAATGACGAACACTCCTCCGATAAATGGCAGCAGCAATTCCTGTTTGATCATCACGGCAACCGTGCCGATCGCGCCGCCTAAGGCCAGCGAGCCGACATCGCCCATGAAGACCTCTGCCGGGTGCGCGTTGTACCACAGGAATCCAATGGACGATCCGACCATCGCCCCGCAAAAAATCGTCAGCTCTCCTACCTGCGGCATTCGTTGGAGTTCAAGATAAGAGGCGAACGTAGCATGCCCGCTCACATACGTGAGCACGGCCAAAGCTCCCGCGGCGATGACAGTACAGCCGATGGCGAGGCCATCCAGGCCATCGGTGAGATTCACCGCATTGCTTGCCCCCACGATCACCAGGACGACGAACCCTATGAAGGGAAGAAATGCCAGCGGCCAAAGTTCAGGATTGCGCGCCAGCCGCTCAATCACAAGGTCCGGCGTAAATTGCTTTAGGAACGGCACCATTAAACGCGTGGAATAGAGGCCGCGCGTCTGCATCGCAATAAGGGTAACGGCGATCAGCACGCTGGTTGCGATCTGCAACCCCAGCTTGGCGCGGCTCGTCAGGCCTAGATTTCTCCTGTGCGTGACTTTTGTGTAGTCGTCAGCAAAGCCGATCGCGGCGAACGCAGAAGTTGCGAGCACCGCAATCCATACAAAGCGGTTACTCAAGTCGGCCCAGAGTACGGTTGGAATAACTGTGGAGATTGCAATGAGCAGTCCGCCCATCGTCGGAGTGCCAGCTTTTTTCTGGTGGGCTTTTGGGCCCTCTTCGCGAATGTATTGCCCGATCTGAAATTCGCGCAGCCGGTTAATGACTAGCGGCCCGATGATCATTGCGGTAAAGAGCGCTGTTAGACTGGCGAACGCGGTGCGGAAGGTCAGATAACGGAAGATGCGGAAGGGCGGAAAATAATGATAAAGCTTCAGGTACAACAGCCAATAGAGCAATCAGCCTCCGTGCCGACTTCCGCTCTCAACTGCACCAGACGCGCCCGCGCGGTGCGACTTCCAGTATTCCAAAGCCTGTTCCAGCTTCACACCTCGCGAAGCCTTCAGCAGCACGACATCGCCTTCGCGCGTTTCGCGCGCCAGCCATTCCCCCGCTTCCTGCGGCGTGGCCAAAAACTCGGCTCGCATTCCCGATTCGCGCGCCGAGTCGACCATTGACTGAGCCAGACCGCGAACGCCGACGAGAACGTCGATCTTCCTCTCTGCCATGTGGCGACCGGAGCTGCGATGCATCTCCTCGCCCGCCGCGCCCAATTCCAACATTTCGCCCGCAACTACGATGCGCCGCTTAGCCGGCATCGCGGCCAGGGCATCCACCATTGCATCGAGCGCTTTTGGATTGGAATTGTAACAATCGTTGATGATCGTAATGTTACCGAGTTTGACGACCTCACCCCGTTTGTCCGCGGGAGCGAGCGTCGCCAGAGCTCCGGTTGCCTCGGACAACGTGAGGCCGCGATCGAGTCCGACAGCAACTGCCGCGAGCGCGTTATAGATGTTGTGCGCTCCAACCAATGGCAATGAAGCCTTCTCGCGACAACCTCCCACAACAACATCAAACGTGGAACCCTCGGCGCCATGATGCTTTGCGTTCTCGGCGCGCACGTCAGCTTGCGTGCGCAGTCCATAAAGCACAACTTTGCCATGAAAATCACGCCCGAACTGTGAAACGTACTCGTCGTCGGCATTGAGCACGGCAATGCCACCAGCGGGCAGGGATTCGACTAGCTCATATTTGGCGCGAGCGATCTCGCCAATCGATTTGAAGAACTCCAAATGAACCGGAGCAACATTCGTCACCACCCCAATTTCCGGCTGGGCGATTTTCGCCAGCGCCGCGATCTCTCCGGCATGCGACATGCCCATCTCAATCACCGCCGCGTCGTGCTCCGGCTCCAACCTGAGCAACGTCAGCGGCAAGCCGAAATGATTGTTGAAGTTTCCCTCAGATTTCAGCATGCGAAAACGCGAGGAAAGAGCATGGGTAATAGCCTCCTTCGTAGTAGTCTTGCCGGTCGATCCGGTAATTCCGATCAGCGGCTTGCCCCACAAACGGCGGACGGCCGTGGCAAGCGTTTGCAAGGCGACGAGAGTGTCATCGACCGGCAGAAGCGGTGTGTTAACTAAGTACCTCCCGAGCTGATCTTTGCGCACAACCGCCGCGATTGCGCCCTTGCTTAATGCCTGCTCTACAAAATCATGTCCATCCAGCCTCTCGCCTTTTACGGCGAAGAAAAGATCTCCCGGCTGAATGGTTCGCGAATCTATGGAATATCTTTGAGCTATGACATTGCCATCGTAGCTCCCCGATGCGGATACGAATTCAGCAATTCGCGAGAGCGGCAGCTTCATGGATTCTTTCCGGCAGTGGCGGTAGCAGCTTCACAATCGTACCCTGCCTCGCGGAGAACTTGCTGTGCGACCTGCACATCATCAAAGGGGATCGGACCATCCCGCATCACCTGCATTTTTTCGTGGCCCTTGCCAGCGATCATCACTATGTCCCCCGGACTGGCTTTATGAATCGCGAAAGCTATGGCCGCTTTGCGATCCGGCTCCGTCTTATATTTCGTTCCCGAGCGCTGCAGTCCGACCATGGCATCGTTGATAATTGCGAGCGGATCTTCGCTGCGCGGGTTATCGGAGGTCAGCACCACGAAATCACTGCCCCGGCCGGCGGCCTCGCCCATTAGTGGGCGCTTGGCGCGATCGCGATCGCCGCCGCAGCCAAACATAGTGATCACCCGACCTTTCTGGCCTCCACGCTGGACAAACTCGCGACCGAGAGCCGTGAGATTGCGGAGTGCATCATCGGTATGCGCATAGTCCACGACGACCGTAAACGGCTGTTTGCAATCGACTCGTTCAAATCGGCCGGGAACGCGAGCCAGCAATTCCACACCGAGTGCGATTGCCTCCTGATCGCAATCGCGCGCATAACCCGCGCCCGCCGCGGCCAGGATGTTGTACACGTTCACTTTTCCAATAAGAGCCGAGAACAGCGGAATCGTTCCCTCGGGTGTGATCAGATCAACCCGCGTCCCGCGTGGTGTCATCTCGAATTTTTCGGCATGGAAATCTCCGCTTGCGAGCCCATAGGTAAATGTCTCAGAACTCCGCTTCCTGCTGACTTTCTCCAGCTTACGTCCGTAATCGTCGTCGATATTAATAACGGCAGCGCGCGGCGCCTCGGTTCCGCAGCCCTCGAAAAGAACCTGTTTGGAAGCAAAGTATTGATCCATGGTGCCGTGATAATCGAGGTGGTCACGAGTTAAGTTTGTGAACACCGCGACATCGAAGGCAATTCCGTACACCCGTTGTTGCTCGAGCGCGTGCGAGGAAACCTCCATTACCGTTTCTGTTGCGCCGTGACCCAGAGCATCCGCAAGCATGCGATTGAGTTCCAGCGCCTCCGGGGTTGTGTGCGGTGCGGGCAGGACTTTTCCAGCCACGTGATACTCGATTGTGCCAACTAGGGCACATTTGCGTCCGGCAGCGTTCAGGATCGACTCAATCAGGAACGCTGTTGTGCTCTTGCCATTCGTGCCGGTGATGCCGGTACTGGTCAGGCGCTCCGCAGGACGTTTGTAGAAATTTGTGCTCAGTCGCGCCAGTGCGCGTCGTCCATGTGGCACTTGCGCCCAGGCAACTCCGTTGCGCGGTTTTTCGCTGGCCGAGTCGGTGATGACCGCAACCGCGCCCTCGGAGATCGCTTTGTCGATGAAGTTGTTTCCATCGCTCGATTCACCGCGCATTGCTACAAAGGCATCTCCGGGCTTCACCCGGCGCGAGTCGTACTCAATCCCGCTGATGCTTGCATTGCCACTCTGGGAGAGGATTTCTGCGCCTTGAAGGAGATGCTCGAACGTCATTGGATGGAATTATAGGGCATGGTGAAGTTTGGGCTGGTTCATCGGTCAGCAATGAATGTAAGAGCTGTCCCTCCCTGCGCGGGCGAGGACGCCCGCACGACAGCCGGCGAGACGCCGGCGCTACGATCATCGGCTAGGCCACGGCATCGAGATCAAGTCCAGTTGCTTCCGACAACTGCCGAGACGCTGGCGCTATAATCATCGGCCGAATCTTACGGTCACTCTCGATCCCGCCGCCACATGCGAACCTGCGGGCGGCGACTGCTCACGCGCGATGCCGCTGCCCACTGCATCCAAATCCAGGCCGCTTTCTTCCGCGATTTCGATTGCCGAGCGAACACTTTTGCCAGCAAACGATGGCACCACAATCCCGCCTTGCTCGACGTCCAGAACGACTGTGCCTTCCGCTGGGGTATCAGGAGAGCTTGTACGTGCACCGACTGACACTCTTGTTTCTGTCGTCGCAGAAGAGGATGCTTCGCGCTCGCGTATCGCGGCTGGAATCACGGCCGCGCTCGCGATAGCTGGGCTTGGCTTGACGGGCGCAATCGGAGCCGATTTAGTCTCTGGAGTGTTGGCGTCCGCCGCTTCCAGGTTGTCTCCTAGTCGATCCGGCGAGCCTTCCGCGAGGTCCTGATCCTTCACCCGGCGCTGGGCCAAGAACACGTCCCGGTTTGAAGGCAGTTCGACATCGTGCGTCGTATGCAGATACTCGAGCACCTGCTGCGCTATCCGCTGAAACACCGGGCCACCGACCTGACCGCCGTGATGCCCACCTACCGGAGAGTCCAGAATTACGGCGATCGTGACTGCCGGGTTGTTGACCGGAGCGAATCCCGCGAAAGACGCGATGTACTTAGTCCGCGAATAAGTTCCGGTAGCCGGATCAACTTTCTGCGCCGTGCCTGTCTTACCGGCCGAGCTGTAGCCCTCGAGAATGGCTTTTTTGCCGGTTCCGTGCAGGACAACACCTTGCATCATCTGCTTCATTTGCGCAGCGGTCAGCGGAGAGAGCACGCGACGCTCCTCGGTGGGATGAAAGGCAATCATTCCCGGCGCGCTCTGCGGCTGGGTTGTGGCAGCCACGATTCGCGGAGCAACCAGAACACCATCATTCGCGATACTTGAGACCATGGAAGTCAACTGAAGTGGCGAAATGCCAATCTCCTGCCCCATCGAGATTGCGCCGATGGAAACTTTGGACCAACGGCTCAGGGGTTTGGCAAGCCCGCGTGTTTCGCCGGGAAGCTCAATGCCGGTCTGCTGCCCGAAACCATAAGCCCGGATATACTTGTAAAGCCGTTCATCGCCCAAGCGCAGCGCAATTTTGATCGCGCCGACGTCGCTAGAATTCGCCAGAATGCCTGAAACCGGCAAGATTCCAAACGGCTTCCAATCGTGAATGCGGCGGCCGTTGATTATGATCGACCCCATCTGGCAATCAAACATTTCATCAGGGCGAGTCAGCTTTTCTTCAAGCGCCGCGGAAATTGTGACCAGCTTGAAAGTTGATCCCGGCTCGTACACATCACTGACGGCGTGATTCTTCAGCTTCTGCGGTTTGATTTCGCGCGAGAGATTTGGATTGAAAGTCGGCCTGTTGGCCAGCGCCAGAATTTCTCCGGTATGCGGATTCTCAACGACAACGGTGCCTGATTCCGCGCGCGTCTGCTGCATCGCCGTTTCCAGCTCGCGCTCAGCAATGTACTGGATTTGTTCGTCCAGCGTGAGAACGACGTTTTCACCCGGCTCAGGCTGCTTCTCCACGCTGCCGAAATATTTGCGGCGGGCGTCGACCGAGATCAGCATCCGCCCCGGTTTGCCGTGCAGTTTGTCTTCGTACTCGCGCTCAATTCCGCTGAGCCCCTCATCGTCAGTTCCCACGTAGCCGATTACCTGGGCAGCAAGTTCGCGCTTGGGGTAGAAGCGCTTTGATTCCTTTTGAAAATAGATTCCGCGCAGATTTAGAGAACGAATTCGTGCAGCAGTCTCGGCATCCGCTTTACGTGCGACCCAACAGAACGTCCGCGAAGCCTTGCACTTGGCTAGCACCTCGCGAGGATCGGCCTTAGTGATTCGCGTGATGAGCGAAATTGTTTGCGCAAGGTCTGGGATATCGGGCGGGACGGCGAAAACAGAATCCACTGAAACTGACATGGCGAGTTCACGCCCAGCCCGGTCGTAGATGATCCCGCGTTTCGCCGAGACCTCAGTCGTGCGCTGCTGTTGATGTTGAGCGCGCTGCTCGAAATCTCCATAGCGAAAGACTTGAAGATAAACTAGGCGCACGCAAATGACCGCGCACCAAATCACAAGAATTGCGCCCAGCAAGTACAGGCGGGAATTGGTTTCGTTGCGCACTGTGCTGGTTGCCACTTTGCAGCTCTCTGATCGATCAGGACGACATCAACTTCATATCCATGCTCTGGCAGGCTGCGGAAAAACTCGCGAAAGCAGATTCCTCACCGCTAAAGCGATTCGGAATGACAAAAAATACAGGGCTTTACGGCACTAGTAAATTCGTGCCCTTTTCAAATACGTTCCAAACCAGAGTTTTTCCGCAGCCTCCTAGACAAACATGGCGGCCCGCCTTTGCCATAGCGGCCGCCACTTACCCTGCCGGACGTGTTCGAAGACGCCCGGAGGACCTCCCCGTGCGAACTTATCGAACTGCAATGAGCGAAACCGATGCCACGCTTGCCAATTCCGGCACGCCGGCATCGTTGTCCGCATTAATGCGGATCACCTGCCCTGCTTGCGGTGATTGCAATCCCAGCCTTCGTGCCAGCATGTCGATCCGTTCTGGATCACGCAACGAGGCTTCTTCCAGCCGAAGCGCGCGGTTCATTTCAACCAAACCATCGCGCTGTGTTCTCAGCGATTCAATTTTGTATCCGTACTCGATGGCCTTGAAATGCTGCCAGGCGAATGTCATCACCAGCAAGAACAGGCAGCAGAGCGCGAAGGCGAATTGCTTCATCTCGCGGCTGCGGTTTGGATCTTCGACCTTCACCAAGCGCGAATTGTCGATCGGCTTGGCAAAGTAAACTTCTGGAGTTCCCGTCCAGCAAGGCTTCCGCCGGACGACCGCTGCTGCGCTCTGCGCCGCTGCCATTTATGCCACCCCGGCAAGACTGGAATCGGCCTGCGCCAGTTCCTGTTGTGCGACGGCATACCAGTAGGCGAGCCGGTCTTCGCGCTCACGCTCGTCCGCGCGCGTTTCCGCTCGCTCGACCACGGCCGTCAACTCATCAATTACTGTTCCCGTGTACATGTCCCAACCTCCGCTACCTTCCGACTCCTCCGGGACGGCATCGAAAGAAGGTAGATTTTGTTTTCGCCCTTTAAGTGAGAGGCGATGCCGTCCCGGAAACCTTGTTGGCTCGTGTAGCGGCGGGTCTTTGACCCGCCCGGACGGGTCGGAGACCCGTCGCTACGCAAGCGCTACTAAACTCTTTCTGCCGCCCGCAATTTCGCACTTCTTGCTCGCGGGTTGCGATCAATCTCTTCTTCGCTGGGGGTCACTGGCTTCTTCGTCAGCAACCTGTATTGCCCCAGCTTCGCGTCCTCGCGCATCGCATCTTTCACAATGCGGTCTTCCAGCGAGTGAAAGCTGATAACCACCAGCCTTCCACCCGGTTTCAGCACCTGCGGGGCAACTTCCAGCAGCGCCCGCAGATCGTCCAGTTCGCGGTTTACGAAGATTCGGACAGCTTGAAAGGTCCTGGTCGCCGGATGAATCCTGTCGTACTTGTGTTGACCCAGTTTCATTGGCCGGGCCGCGGCTGAGATCACGACTGCGAGTTGCGCAGTCGTCAATATCGGCCGCGACCGGACAATGGCTCTGGCGATTCTCCGCGACCTCCTTTCCTCACCGAATTCGTAAATCACATCGGCAAGCTCACGCTCGTCGAAGTGGTTTACCACTTGTTCGGCGGTCAGCTCGGACTGCGGGTCCATCCGCATGTCGAGCGGTCCTTCCGCCTGAAAACTGAAGCCTCGCGCGGGATCAGCAAACTGCAAGCTGCTCACTCCGAGATCGGCGAGAATCCCATCCGCAACTGCGGAGGGAAAACGCCGGCCGATTTCGGCAAACGATGCGTGCAGCAGCGTAATCTCCGGCCAATCAGTATTTGCCGGCGAGACGCCGGCGCTACTGAGCCTTTTCCGCGCGATTTCCAGCGCCGCAGGATCTTTATCGAGCCCAATCAAATGACCCGGCGCGCCGAGGCGTTTTGCGATTTCTAAGCTGTGCCCGCCAAGGCCCACCGTGGCGTCGATATAGGTCCCGCCACGCCGGACGGCTAAAAAGTCGATCGCTTCTTTTAAAAGAACTGGAACGTGATTCCCACCACGTCCAACCCCCTCGGGGGTGTCTGTTAAACCCTCGCCCACTAGATGCCCAGATCGTCGAGCGTCTTCTCATCCTCAGGCGTGAACGATTGCTCCTCGATCTCCTTGCGGTACTGCTCCAGGTTGCGGATCAGCAGGTGCGTGAGATTCCCGGTCACAGCCACTTCGCCCTTGATCTGCGCCGAGTCGCGCAACAACTGCGGCATCAGCAGCCGGCCCTGGCCATCCATTTCCACCTGTTGACCCCAGTAGTTCACCCGGTCCAGGAACTTTTTCTTCGTAGGATTGAAGGTGGAGAGCCCCGCCAGCTTTTGCTCGATCCGCTCCCACTCCTCGAAGGGATACACTTGGGCAATTTTTCCGTCCAAGCTTGTGATATAGAATTGCGTGCCGTACTTCTCGTCGATCACCCGCTTGAACTCCGCGGGGACCTTGAGGCGTCCTTTTTCGTCCACGCGAGTTGGGTGATTGCCGCGAAACATTGGTTCTGCCCTTTATCGGGGCTTTAAACCTAGTGGCAGCGACTGCCACAAAAACGAGGGAGGTAAAAGCGGCAGCAATTTGGGTCGTTTCAGGTTTTTCTGGGCTCGTTTTGGGCGTTTCAGCCTTGAATTCCACTGGCGCCTCGGGTCTTACTTCTGCCCACAACCTCTACTAGCTCGACCACTTTCTACCACTTCTGCCCACATCCTACGCCTAAACGTTTTGCTGTCAATAGGAAAGTTACAGGTTGTTGAAGGGAAATCAGGGTAGCTGGGCAGAGTACGATAAATTGTGGCTTACCGATTTGGTGACCACTAGGGGTTGGGTTTAGAGACTTGGTTCCTGATATCGCTCGCCCGGAAATAAGGCGCGTTTTGCTGAGTCTTTTTTCGAAACTTTCTGTGGAAAAACTGGCGAGGCTCAACGCACCTGAGCTACGGCAGGCGTAGCCGAGGAATCAGGAATCCTGTTCTGCGCTGATATTCTTGAAATTCAGGTCCGAACTTCTGGCGCAGAATGCGTTCCTCTTTACTAGCCTTGATTACGTAATTTGTCAGCAGCAAAACAAAGGCGGCAAGCCCGCGCCATTCGCCGACAGCTAGGGCAGTGCCTGCGATTCCCAGCAGCATGCCCGTGTAGATGGGATGGCGAAGCCTCGCATACGGGCCCGTGCTTATGAGCTGGTGGTTCGCCTTGATCTCAACCTTGTCGCTCCAGTAATGGCCGAGATGCCGCCGCGCCCAGATCATCAGCGAAATGCCGAGACCGGCCAGCGCAACCCCCAGATCTCGAATGGCTGAATGATCGGGAACGAAAGGTCTTGCGAGCGGCCCCACCGGCAGCGATGGCGACAACAAAAGCACAAACGTCATCGCCAGGATGAGCAGCCGCAGGACGCGATGCGCACGCGGCTCCCCTGACTCCGAAGGGTTCCGGGCGGCAGCGCGGGCGCTGAGAATCCAATACAGGCCAACCGCAGCCCACAGCCAATTCAGCACCGAATGCGTCTGAGCTGCAGTCGTGGGTTTCTCCCGGTGCGGTCGTCAAAATAGTAGATCGCGTTTCCCGCCCATGTGTCGAGACGGATCCCACGTCCACCTGATTTGCATTCTGACTTCGGGCATTATGCGGTGACTGGAGAAAAACGAAGCTCAAGAAACAAGGCGGACGCGCTAAGCGCGTCCGCCTTGAAGAACAAATGCAAGTCCCTAGAAGATAATCTTTGCTGCGAGTTGCAGGTTGAACGGCTCGCCAGGACCCAGTCCAGGGGCGCCATTGAAGTCGCCGATGGTGTCGCGAACGGTCCCGTCGGAACCTACGGATCCGGCTCCGGTCGCGAGATTAATGCGATTGAAGACATTAAACATCTCTGCACGGAGCTGCAACTTCATCCGCTCCGTTATGCCGATGTTCTTGATCACGGACACATCCACATCGCCAAACCCAGGGCCATAGAACGCATTCCGGCCCAAATTCCCAGGACCCGATGCAGGTGTGGCAAACGCGTTCGGGTTGACCCATTGTTCGCCCGGCTCGCCGCCAAGCGATTTTGAGAAGCTATGGGAGACACCGGCGAATGGGTTGCCGACCAAGTCCACACCAGGACGCTGCGTTCCGGCATTAAAGTTAAACGGCTGTCCTTTGTGGAAGGACCATAGACTGCTAAGTTGCCAGCCATGTGTCAGAATCTTTGGACCATGCGACGATCCTGGAATGTCGTACGTCCAGAAAGCGGTGAAGTTGTGCCGCGTGTCAAAGTCACCGCTGCCGTAATCCAGCTTGGGGCGAGTGTAGTCGAATTGAATCGCGCCACGGTATTCGGTCATCGTGTCCAGCTCGTGTGCCCATGTATACGCAAACTGCGAGGAGAATCCGTGCCAGCCTCGTATCCTGAGGACGGATTGCAGGGCGTTGTAGTTGGAGTTGCCAACGCTGTTGAGCTGCAAGACTGACCCAATATTCGGATACTGCGCATTGAGGTGGCCGTCCAGGTTAATGTCATCCATCACTGATAGCCTGTGACCTCCACTGCCGACGTAACCCACCTGTAGAACAGCAGCGCTACCGAAGCCCTTCTCCACCTGCAAGTTGTAGTTGTAGAAATAGGGTGTGCGGAAGTGCTGGCCTACTGCATAAACGTTGTACATTAGCTGCTGGGCGGGATTGTTCGGATTGACGCAGTTACTGAGGGTCGGACAGGGGACGAGCGGAGGGAAAATGTAAGTGTTGGGCTGCCAGGTAAGCGAACCAACGCTATAGTTGGCGACAGGCGACGGCCCTATCGGATTGTCCTGCAAGCCGTCAGCTCCCGCTCCGCCCGGCCGGAAGTCGAGGAACGGGTTCATATTGATTTGGTCGTAGAAAACGCCGATTCCTCCTCGTACAACCAGATTCCCGTTCGCTGTCGGCTGGTAAGCAAAGCCGAGGCGTGGGGCAACATTGTTATGGTCGGGCGGGAAAATAGAACCAATGCCATTTCCCTGAATGACCAAACCCCGGTCCGGAGTAAACACGGCTAAGTCCTTGGCCAAGCTGTGGAGTGGCCCGATGTATTCGTAGCGTAATCCCAGATTCAGGTTGAGCTTGCGCGTCAGTTGCCACGAATCCTGCCCGAAGAAATCAAACGCGTTGACTCGAACCTTCCGCTCTGCTCTGCCTACGGCGATTGAGGCAGAAGATACGTCGCCGGCCAGAAAGTCAGCGAGGGCGCATGCCGGGTCGTCCGTCACGCCGGGGCAGGTCGTCTCGCCGGTGAAGTTGAAGCTTCCAAGGGAACGCCGGTAATAGAACTCGTCCACACGCCCCTGCCGGACTTCGCCCCCCAAACGAAATTGGTGTTTCCCGACCGTATAGGAGAGGATGTCGGTTAAATGCCCGGTGATGTCATTTCGGCCTTCGGGTGGCGTGATGCCCACCTGATCAAACCCGGAAATGGCGATGTTCGGTGCGCCAGGAATCGGGTGTCCGTTGATAAGAGCGTCAGGGCTGGTAAATAGACCGAGCGCCTTTTCATTGAAAGTATTGTTCTTGTCGTGGAAGACCTGAGTGAAGTAACTGATGCCGAAGAGCACCTGGT
>Ga0209152_10000810_pt1 | contig 13258 bp, 7 predicted proteins | sample GraSoiAngelo_107_FD_185873 | JGI IMG/M metagenome (GOLD analysis project Ga0209152, IMG submission 185873) | Grasslands soil microbial communities from the Angelo Coastal Reserve, California, USA - 14_0903_09_30cm (SPAdes) (version 2) | ecosystem: Environmental > Terrestrial > Soil > Grasslands ...
ATTATGGTCTCCAGCCCTTTTCCCGGAGAGACTTCGCGGATGCTCGTAGCGCAGTTCGCTCTATTGCTCCTGAAATCAGCGCGCAAAGTAGCGTCGTTCTCGCGTAGTCTTGCACCCTATTTCGTGGTCAATTCCGCGCGCCGGGGGATCAGTGCTAGGCATCTCCCGGCTGCCTGCTCGAAGGGTTTTGCCTTCCATTCTAAGTCAAGAATGCCCGAATCATTGGCGGCCAGATTGCTGGGGGCGTGCCCCGTCCAGATGGGTCGGCGTCGTCATCCGGACCGTGCCGGTTGAATGCGGCGTTTGGGGCTCTGGTCCCAAGATGGAGCCGACCTTTTTCATCCAACCCGTATCGATTTCCTGTTCTTTCGAGGTTACTTGTCGGCTGCCCGTACCGACATCCGGGTGATGTAATGTGCGCTGGCCGCGCCAGAACCCGGGGGTACTCACGTTGAACTTTACAGCACTGCGGCCTCATCATCCTCCTGTTGCCCCCACAATTCACGCAATCCGGTGAGCTTTTCAGATAGTTCGACGAGCACCTGCTCGATCTTTTTTGAACTAAGGCTGCCCCTCTGAGAGTTGAGTTGGCGGGCAATCTGATTGAGGTTATTGCCCACTCTCGCGACCTCAAAGATCGCCCATTCTCGCTGCAACTGTGATGCCGGGTCCACCGGCCGGTGTATCGGCGCCTTTCGATGGTTCGCAATTGCGCCCTCGATGACGTACCGCGAGAGGGATATTCCTGCCTCTTTAGCTCCCTTACTGACCTCCTCATGCTCTCCCTTGGTGAGCCGCACCCGCATCAGCTTCGGGTACTTTTTCGGTCTGCCTCTAGTCCTTTTCAGGGCTGGAAGGTATTCCCTGCATTCGCGGCCCCGCGAATGCGTATCCCGCCCTAACCTCTCTGACTCTACGTTGATTTCCGTTCGCTTTATCAACTCAAACCTCCGTGTTTCTGTTGGCGCAATTCAGGCGATGAATGGGGGCGTGAAGTCAGCGTTTCGTGACGGTTGTGTGCGCATGAATGGACGGATTGTTGTCGAAGTCGGGCGGCAGTTGGCACTGAAAAGTGACGGAATGGCCGCAGCCTGTGACCGTGAATCGGGGGCTGAACCGCGAAGAATGCGTGCTCGGGCCGTGAATTCGCTTGGATTGCCCGGTGCGGTTCGCCGGACGGTCGCGACGAGCAAAAAGTGACCGGCAATCTAGCCGCTAAGAGCGCCCTCAAATGTTCCCGCGATGCATCGCGATGGCTGCCGCTTGGCGCCCGTGGAGGCAGTAGTTGGGGCGCAACTCGGTGCCACGGACCCGCGAAATCGGAACGCGATAAGCACGGGTCCTGCGAACCTGACTGCGCCGATTGGAAATGGTTCGCAGACCCGCGCCACAACCGGCCTTGGAACTCGCCAAAAATGAGTAGCGTTTTGGACGGATCAATCCGCCATTTCGGAGGGGGAGCATGGCGGCAGGCGGTGGTACTCTCAAGTTCACTGCGAGGGTGTTTGACTTCCACTTGTGCTCCTGAGCCGTGTGTCTGCCGGTGTCGATTAAGACCGTCTGACGGGACCATTGGGCGGGTGTTTCCCGGACTGATACCGTGTTGCTTAGATGTGTGCGGTCAGGAGTGCGTTCATCGGCCGCCAAGCTGAAGGTCTGAGCGTCATCAGAAAGCACGCTTCCAACTCCTCCGCAGTCGCCATAACCCGTTTTTGATAGTGCTCTCACTCCGACATGAAGACTCCGCGCCGCTCGCTCACTTTCAGCCGAAGTCCGGCAGGTACCGTCACATGCGTTCGAGTCGAAGCGTTCGGTTGAAGAATCGAGACCAGCGGCGCGGGCTAACTCACCGGCGCGGTGCTCTGTCCGCTTCCAAGAACTCCTCGACAGCTCTCAGAGAGAACAGAACTCGGCGTCCGATGCGAACTGGTTTCAGCCTGCGAGACTTCACCAGTTTCCAGAGGGTGCGTGAGATCTGAAGAGCCTTACAGACTTCAGCTATTGAATAGGTCAGCTTCGGGTTCTCTTGAGTGATCAAAGTCCATGTCGTCCTTTCGAAAAGTATTCGGGGCCATGTCTCTGATCGCGCAGTCGGCCGATCTAAGTGTCAAACTTCTTTAGCTGCGCTGGCATGAAGATGCCGAGCAATCGGTATTCCAAGCGGTCACAAGTGGTGGGTCGCGGCAATGGGGCGACTTCGCTTTTGAGGTCAGTTCACCAGGTCTCACCTATAAGACCCTGCAGATCAAGGCGAGATTGTGGCCGTAGCCACCGAGATTAGTATGCTCCTGCGGTGATTCCAGTCCGTTTCGGCTAGCGGCCGAACTGTCGGAACGCATGCCGGTTGGCACATTGCTGCTCAGTGAAATCTCGCGGCAAGCAGTAGGCGAGAAACCCGGTGAGATTGGAGGGGCAGTCCACCTTATTGGCCTTGGTTATATCTGTTGAGTGAGCGTTCGGCGCCTCAACGTTCACATTTCAGCGGATGAGATTGTACAATCGCGAGAGTACACGTTGGCTATACGGGCTATAGGATAAAAATCCTGGCGGCTGATACGCATCATGTATCGCGGCGGGTCTCACTATTCCGTTGGCTAGTCCATCGCACAGTCAAGGGCGGATGCCTACCCGATCGCCGCATTTCTTCGAAAACATCCGGACGCATTAGTAGATCGCAGCCTTCCAGGATCCGATTCTCCTCGTCAATACGGTCACCAACTGGGCGTACGGTCCAGCTGCGAAAAACAACTGCCGTAGCGCCCGACCTGTCGTCCAAGGCAAGTTGATCCTGCCAAGATGAGCGTCCGTGCAGGTTAAGACCCGCAACCAGACTCGGGTCTATCCCAAGCATCGCGATCTCACCCAACCAGTCCTTTACGAAGTCAATACCAACTACTTGTCCCACGAACCGTGACCGCGGGAGGGGGCCTTCATAACTCTCCCACCATGCCTCGCCGTCACCCCTTGAGAGTGGTGTTATTGTGGGATCATGAGTCCCCAGCGCCTTGGGAAACTCGATTCCCTCCATCACAGTCACAGTGTCGCTACAACGCAACTTACCAGACACGACGAGCTGCCGTTCAAAGTAACCGCAGCGGAACCACCCGTCATATTCATCGCCGCCAGTGATTGGTAGCACCACCTCGGCACCGTCGCGCTGATCTGCAGGCAACGGTATCTGAGGGCGTGGAGTGCGGCTGTTCCAGTGTGCGACATGCAGCCTCACACGCGGTACGACTCTCAATACAATATCTGAGCGGACCCGCTCCACTGATTGGCCGTACCGTCGAATGTGACGGTCGATCCCGTTCAGAATTTCATGAAAAGCTGTCTCGAACAGCTCTTGCTCCCAAAACAGCATTGGGGTCTCAGGAAGACCATCACAAGCAATACTCGTTGCGGCTTCGTGGCGATACCGCGACCGGTCTCGCATACTTGGTACTTCCCATAGGTCATAGAATCTCCGCGCTACTAATCGTGAAAAGTCAGGCCACACAGTGCTGATGTCCTCGACTCGATCTCCCCAATCCAGCGTAAGAACCGCCCTCTCTCTTCGCTCCGGAAGTTGTATCGTGGACGTATGCAGATGATCCTCTTCGTTTCGCTCGATTGGTCGACCCACGCGCTGAAGGAGAAAGCCAGCTAGCGACTCCAGCCCGAAAATCCTGGAATGGCACAACGCTTCAAGCTCATCACTCAATGCAAGAGTTATCGGATAAGGACTGACCTCTGTCTCGACAAGCACGGCCAGAATAATGAGCGCGGAACTGATCGGCGTGTCGATGCTTAAAAATTCGCGTAATGGTCGCACGAGCACCGATGGATCTTTGGAGGCTACGGCTGCGAAACCGGCGAGCGCCGCCGTCTTCCTTCGGAGTTCGGGGTGGTTCACCCTTGCGAGGAGTAGTAGCGCTAAAGCCTCGTTCAATGACCAGTCCGATGTCCGATGGGGCAAATAAATCTCATCGAAGGCCCAATCGTCATTCTCGTTGTTCGGCAGCCTATGTAGGACTACGCCAAGACCCGCAGCCCACGCCTTGAAAGCCGTTTCGGGGCCAGGAGCGACAAGGGCTAAGAGTTCAACGAGATTACCTGTTAGACCCAAAAAATACTCCTGATCGGTGAGCAGGTGCGCTATCTCCGTCGTAACCGTGCGAGTGGCATCCTGGCTCGACAGTGCGAAGGCGCGTGCGGCCCAATGCAGGAAATTACTACCGCCAAGGAAAGTCGATCCCCCGTCACCGCGCGATGAGGCATATGCCAAAGCGTAGGATACTGATGCCACCCGGTCATAGCCGTGACGTTCTAAACCCTCGGCGAGATCGGCGAGAGGGATCGCTCCCGTCCCAAAGTAGCTTTCGCGGGCGAAGTATCGAACCAAGCGTATCGCTTCATCCTCATTTCCGGAATCTACCATCTCTGCAAGCCGGTAGCCGAGAGCATTCACGAAGCGGTCTTTGCGGGCAGGCTGATCGCCCAACGAGCGGTGACGCTGCCGGATTTCTGTCAAAAGCGATATTGGAGCGGCACCCGAAGCAAAAACGGGCTGCTCCTCAAACCACGGCCAAGGATCGGTCGTCCAAAGTTGCTCGGTCGTATGCGGCGCAGCAGACTCGGCAGATAGCAGTTCAGCCCTTGGTAGAGATACTTGCCGTATGGCAGCAAAGTCAGCGACCCTCGCCCAAGCCATTTCATTGAATCGCTCTGAGTCACCGTGTATTTGTGCCGCCAGCAAACGTAGCGCATGCTCGCTAGCAGGCTCTTGTCCATAAAGTCGATCTAGAGTCTTTAGTCTTCTCTCTGCATCTGCGGTTTCGCCGTTAAATGACAGCGTCGCATCGAGGAAGAAAGCAATCTTTGGATCAGCGGCAGAACTTACAGCCTGAAGGAGGCGCGCAGCCGCATCTTCGTAGCGCCAGTCGATTGCTCCGCCCCGCTTGGCTAACGAGTGCGCGACCAGCAACGACGCTCCGACAGGATCGATTTTGGCCAGTTCCCCTGCCCAGCGAGCTGGTGCATACCGCGTGAATTTCCCATCTGTGTGATCGACAACCGCGTTAACGAGCGGCTGTAGGGCAGCCATCGCTGTGCAAGCTCCCTCGTTGTTTGTGCGAGCCAGCCACTCTACGCTATCAATGAACTCGAAAATGGTGGTGTCCTTCCGGAAACCGTAGGCACACAAATGAACAGAAGCCGACCGCCAGCGCGCCCTAGCTTCTTCGAACAGTCCGGCGATTGCGAGAGCACGAGCAACTAGCAGTTCCAGATTCGCATGTACTTCATATAACTCTCCCCCCTTTTCAACGTGCTTAAGCTGTTCCCTCATTGTGTCAAGTACGCAGCCGGTCGAGCCGGAATGGCTATGGCTAAGGAAGGGCATAAGTATCGAAACAAACGCCTCTGGCGTTAGCGGCCCATCCGGTGAGCGCTGAAGATAGGTGGTTGTTCCGCGTGAAATGTTTTCTAAATGGGTTAACGCTTCCTTCCAAGCCTCATTCTCACAAAGGAGTCGAAGCCCTCTTGCGATCGTTTCGTGTATGATCCCGTGGATAAAGTACAAATCGCACGCGCGGGGAGTGCCAACGAAGGGCCGCGTGTCAGCAGCCAAAGCAGCGAACGCGTTGACGACAGCCTCCTGCGCACCCTTTGGATCGGTTGAGAATTTCGCTTCCGCGACAGCCAGGGAAACAACAAAGCACAGCCATGCGCGATACCATCCAACACCGTCGACCTTATTCCGAACCAGGTCGAGCACCTCCGGCCTCGCTACTGCTGCGATCTTGACGCCAACAACCCACTGGCGGATCGACGTAGTTTCAAGCGACGAGCGCCCGCCATCGACGGCGATCTGTATGCTATTCAGGTCCGGTATCCATCGGACTATTTCGCTGGCATCTGCGCCGAGCGTGAGGCACTCAGCAGCCAGCTCAATCGAGTGAGTCTCGCGAGAAGCGTGTGTTGCTGCCTCTCTCGCAGCCGCACCCTCGCCGGTGTTCATTAACGTGCGTGCGAGTTCGATCAAGAGAATACTTCGCGTCTGGTTGTTCATCCGCGACTCATTTATCAAACGTTTGAGCGTGCTAGTCCCGCTGAACTGAACTACCCTCCTAATCAGGGATCTCAAGTAATCAATACGGGGTGATTCGATCTGTCCGATATAGCTAGACAGGCTCTCGAAAATGTCTTCGCCGTGCTGTAGGCGAAGCTCGCCGTGAGCCTCAGCGATAGCCAGCTTGTCCCAGGCGCTGTCATTGCCATGGCCGCCTTTACTCGCTGGTCGTTCAATTTCCCGGCCTAGGTCGAGATAAGGTTCCCAAGGCGGGACCTCACCAGCGTCGTCACATAAGGAACAGAAGACAAGACCGACTGAAGCGGGAAAGGTCGGCCTTCCATCGAAGAGTAGCCGCTCGTTGAGCGCGGCCGCTCCGAAGACCGTCGCGTAAGCGCGCCCAAACGATTCCGGATCAAGGAGCTTTTCTTCGAAGCACGTAATGCAAGAGCGACGCAACTCAGCGCAGCGGGCCAGGGCTGACCAATCTGCCTCTTCTGCGGCGATATAGGTCGCGAGTTTCAAGTTCTCTTCAATCGCTTTTCTCGAGTGACCCGCATAAACGCTCCAAGATACGAACTCTGCATTCACTAACAGTAATGCCTCGGCATTACGTCCGGCCCGCCTCAGGCATGGCAAAAGGAATCGGTACGCCTTAGCGTCCTGGTAAAAGTCGCGACGTATGAGCCAATCTATTACGGGCGCGATTACCTCGGCAGTTCGTGCACCCCTCTCATTGAGACGCTCGACAATGAATCGGCGGAAGCTCTCATGAAACACACGAACACCGCCCTGCCCCGACACCTCCGTTAATACCGGGGAGAGGTGGGACAGAGCTTGAGGGATTCGGTGAGCTAACGCTCGGAGAATGGTTTTTATCTCTTGCTCAGTTAACGCAAAATCAACAAGTCCAAGGAGGTCCGCTACCACCCCCGCTGTATTGCCTGCTTCCAGACCAGCCAACAGGTATTGGTAGTAGCGTGAGATTTGCCCGTCGATGAGAGGCGCATCGCGCAACGCTTCGATTGGATCAAATACTGCGTTGGTGGCTAGTTTGGTTAGTATGTGGCGACAGAGAAACGTTCCATAGAGGGGGTTACCTTCGCAACGTTGAGAGATCTCTTCGAGGAAGTCACCTATAAGACCATCAAATCCGGCACTGCTCAGAGCCGACAACACGTTTAAATTCTCCGCGAGAGCTGCGATTTCGTCCTTGACCCAGGCGGGCATTTCTATGGTCACGGATTGTGTGGATAGCGGCTCAAGGTGTTCACCAGGCTGAGATCCGATTACTAGACGAATGCCTAGGGGCAGCTTAAGAGCTGCCAGCTCCTCTATGATGTCTACCTCCTCGCGGGAGAGGTCCTTAGATTCGGCGAATACTCGCGAAATATGATCCACGCCATCAACGATCAAGGTAGCATCCGCAATGATTCCCTGTTCAGCGCCCTTCCTCAATAAGTCTTCGAGTTCATGCGGTCCCGCTGAGTAGATGGGCTGATGGATGGCTCGTAGTTCCGGTCTCGCATGAATCAAGTCGAAGATGAGGTTCGCGAAGAGAACATTGGTCGTTATCCGTCGCTGTACCTCTCGGTCGCCCGGTTCCAGGTAACAGTAATGACGCGCTACCAGATGCCCTTCCTTCTCCAGTGCATCAGCCAGATCGGTGAGGACCCAAGACTTACCGGAGCCCGGCGCACCGACGAGAATCGTTGCCGTGCCCGACTCATTTCGCAGAACATTGAGCAACGCCGAGCGCTTAACCTCTACCGCTTTGACTACTGGGAATTGCTGAGCTACTCGGCAGAAATCTTTCCGCAGATGGATCTCGACTTCGACTTCGGACGCGGTGAGTGTTCGGCCCGCCGCTCGTGCCTGCGCCGCCATCTGCACCAATTGCGCTGCTACATCAGCCGTTGTGCGCGTGTGGTTAGGATAGCGCCCGATGCCGATGGTGTTAGTTAATAGCTCACACAGAAGTCGCTCGAGTTCTCCTGGGGTTGATGGGTTGTTTGAGGAAGTTGGGCATTCGAGTTCGATTACAAAGCGCGCAGCAAAGTCGAGGAAGTGCTTGCGGGCGATATCCTTTGCCTCCCTCAACCGGCCCCAGATTGGAATGTCACCGTCGGGCCAGATCAGATCTGATTTCAGACGGTAAAGCTTGGTTTGGTAGCCGTCGAAGGTAGGAGCTTCTGTTATTGCTTCGAGTAAGTTTCGGAGTTTGGGGTCGGTAGGTTCCTTCCACGTCGCGCACAGGCGGTACTCGTCCGCCGCCTGCTCACCGACGGCCCGGTAGCTTCTTATCAGACTATCGATCTCAAGCTGAGAACGAACTGTTGTCAGGTCTTGTAACTCGAAGGGTCGATCCGCCTTCTTACTCGACTTGATTTGCCTCCGTACCACCCGCGAGTCAGCGCGTATGGAAAGGTCGTCGAAGCGATCATCCTGGGTCTCCTTGCACTCGACCCCAATTGCGCCATATTTTCCGGTCAGACTTAAAGCTAGATGAAAAGCGGTCACCGAATCCTGGTAGTTGTACCCGCCGCGTGCCGGCCCGAGGCCAGTGAATCGTTCCTTTCCTTGTATCTTAAGTGGAGACACTCTCAATTGGTCAGGGTGGTTCTCTCAACGAACCCTTTCAGAGGCTTGGCTTTGGTTCTACGGTCCAACTAGCAGGATGATCGCAACCTCGCAAGGCTGGGCAAAGAGCGTGGCACCCGTACGCCAAAATCAGATGACCGGTACTCAATAGTCCCAGACTTCAATCTGGTCCAGCCCTTTGTCGGCCAACAAGTCTCTCAGCCGTCCGATCCTGTTGGCACCTGCGCCAACGATGACCATCCATGTCATCCACAGGCGCGAGTAGCCGCTGCACTGACCAATGCATCTGTTGATTTCGTTCTTTGAAGGATTCAACTTCAATTCGATCGCGAGCAAATCCCCAATGAGAATATCCGGCTTCCCCTCTGGTGTGTTTTGGTACAATTGGATTTCCCAGTCACTGTTCTCCGCTAGGTACTCGGCCAAGCTCTCCGTCATGTCTTCCTCCGAGAGATACCCCTCCTCGGGCTCCCAGTGTTCCAAAAGATCTCCGATTTCTTCATAGACATCCTCAGCCTGCTCAGGATCGTCAAGTTCCGCCCTGCTCTTTCTCTCCTGTTCCATCTGACTTCGAGCGAGCGCAGCCCCGATCATAGTTCCACCGACTCCCCATAGCAGATGAGACCAATTACCCTGCCCGTTTCCTGGATCATTCGCCATAGATCCTCCCTATTGATGTCTCCATGATTAAAGAGCAGGAAGTATAACTTACCGGGGATAGCGACTCACAGACGTCTAAGCCCGATTCGATGCGGGCTGCCACACGACAGAGTTAGTGCGTACGCCTTATCTCATAAGGAGATGGTGAACATCGGTCTTATTCTAAAGATCAGTTCGATTCAGATACTCGAATCCGCTCTTCATCTATTGAACTCCGGGATAGTCGTCGGTGCTCATTGTAAGTGGCACCCGGAATGTTCTTATCTGCCTCCCGATTGAGCGGTTAATGATAACCCGTTCGTGTCGTCGAAGAGATTTTGTGTCGTGTGTGCCGAGCGCAGGCCCCTCTGAGAATCGAGGTCCTATTCTTCCCCGCCAATGAATGTAAACCGATAGACGCCCTGTTCCTCCGGAACGAAGCCATCTTTACCGCTCCTTTCGAGATTCTCCCACTGCTCTTGGGAGAGCTGAATGCCCTTGTATTTTTCTCGAATCTCGCTGAAATTAAAGGAAGCGGTAGTGGCGGAAAGATAGTCGAGCTTCTTCGTTTCAGAGTCCTCAAGAACTTCGCCGGTTACTAGGCGCAGAGGAACTGTGAATTCTTCAACGGTTATCGTGCCTTTCAGTAGGATGTATTCGACTTGCAAAAGGAGACCACCATCAGTCTTGACAAAAGCAGGCGGCGAAAACTGATCGAGCCTGACTTCAAGGTAGCCGAGCGGTCTGGGTCGGGTTAGCTTCTCTTCCCAGCATTTCCAAAACAGAGTCTTTATCGTACAGTCATTCGTTCGCGGCGCGTCATAATCTTGACCGTTTTCCGAAAATACTCTCGTTCCGATGAGAGCCTGAAGAGGAGCATCGATTGTGTTCAGCTTCAGAAGCCCTTTGGCATCGACTATATCGAAATCGTGTAGTGCCACTGAAACGGTCGAGATCATCCGGCTCCAGTCCGTCTCCTCAGCCTCACGGTAGGTGCGGAATAAAATATTGTTCTGCTGAGCAACCGCTTTGGCGCCGGCATCAAAGCCTGTATTGGATACCATTACCCCGCGTGAGGCTCTGACATCTTCCAGTTTCTTTGCGAACTGCTCAACTTTGTCAATGCCAACAACTCTCGAATACCGTTTGCATTCAACAACTATAAGTATCGGGATTTTCCCAATATTCTCCTTCAGAGTTACATCAAGCTGTCGCCTACGGCCGGATCTTCCAACAATGAAGTCGTTATGAGTGATTGTAGCGTTGGGGGCAAGCTCCTTTTGAATTCTAGCGATTATGATCTCAAGCTCCTTCCAGTCGGTTCGTTCAGAGGCTTTCTTCTTTCGCGTCTTTCTCGCCTGCTTCTTTACTCGGCGTTGGCCCATAATGAAAAGGCTATCCACAAACCTTGGCTGAGATCAACCGCGATGATACAGGTTCCGCAAATCCTCGGTGAGCATGCGCTAAATAAGGGTCTAAGCGCGCATACTCTCGCCTCGTTTCGAGCCACGAGTACTGTTAGATCTCAAACAACCCGGCGTGACTTGCTTTTCGCCAACTTCGATGAAAGGTCCTGCTGCTAGCGGTTCCTGGACGCTTCCGCAATACCAAGCTCTGCCTCAAGCCTTGCGTTATATCTGTCAAGCGCTGTCGCAATCTGCTTAGTCTGTCGCTCGTCAACGTTGACGTATCTGAGAAAGGTCTTCATCTGAGCGTGACCTGTGACCTTCATGACTTGCTCCATTGGCATCCCGCTTTCAATCATTCGAGTCGTCGCCGTGTGTCGCAGATCGTGAAATCGTACGTCTCTAATTGAGGCATCTTTGCGCGCGCTTCCGAACGAACGCTTAACGTTCGTGGTTATTCCAAAAACGGTTTCATGCGGTTGCTTGGTCGAGTTTTCCCAAAGAGTTTGCATCTCTTGCTGTACTCTTGAGGTCATGTTGACAACGCGCTCCTTCAGCGTCTTGGTTGTCGTAGCCCTTATTCGAATCTCGCCTGTGTTGAAATCTATGTCTGACCATTGCAATTGAAACAACTCTCCGCGGCGCATTGCCGTATCGAGTGCGGCAATTATCAGAGAGCGAAGATGTGCTCGACGACCAACGCATTGAGCCAATAAGTCCTGTTCCTCTCTCTTGCTGAGGATACGAGTGCGCTCTCTTTCGGCGCTCTTAATAATAAGTCCCTTGCCAGACTCGAACGGGCTCTTCTGCAACCAGCCCTGTCGCTTCGCATAATTGAAGACTGCTCGAAGCGTCTCAAGCTCGCGATTGACGCTAGCGATTGATCGAGTGGTGTGGATTTTCGTCTTCTGTTGAAGCCGCTCGAGTCGATAGCTCTGTATATCTGTATGGGTGATAGTCCGAACCAATCGCGAGCCGAACCAATTGCGAAGGCTCTTCAGAAATCCGGTTGGCGTAATGAGCGAGCGTCTACCATGTACCTTATGACCATCAGCATAGATGGCCGGCACTAGTTCGCTCTCCTCATACTCCTTGGCCAGTTGGGCGAATGTCATACGATCGGCATCAAGACTCGCGGCGCCGTGGTCCTTCAGCTCACGGAGCAACTCGTCAATCAGTTGCCGCGCATGTGTCTTGTTCTCAGCTCGACGCTTCTTCTGCCTGCGATTGCCGTCTGGACCAACATATGTGACTCTCGCCCAGATGGTATCCTTCTCGATTAGCACCGATCCTCTTGGATCAACCGCGCCTTTTATTCTGAGATCTTCACAGAGAGTGACAAGTAATCTTTCCGCTTTATTCCGAGTGCGCGCGCGACGCCTTACCTGATGTGAGCGACCTTTATTATCGACATAGGTGACCCGGGCATAGATTCCGCCCTTTTCGATCTTGACGGAGCCCTTTCTGTGCCTAGCCATCGCACCTCCTGACCAAATTTGTCCGGCCACATGTCCGGCCACATTCGACTATAACATGGCGACACCTAGAGCTACATCGAGAAAATGATGAGTGGTTGATAAATCTTGTGCAAAAGGCTGTTAGCAGCTTACTGAGACATTCAGCGACATTCAGAAACAGCATCGACCCTTGCCTTCTAAGCAGGGGGTCGCAGGTTCGAGTCCTGCCGGGCGTACCAAAGATTCAATTGATTTAAAGGCAGCTAAACGGCTGCCTTTTCTTTTTTTTGTGCCAATGGTGGGCCGCCCGTGCCGAAGAGCATCCTTTCGAGCTTGTCCGCCGCGGTTGCTGCAGATCAGGTAGGACGTGACTGTAGGTGTTAAGCGTCAGAATGATGCTCGCGTGGCCGAGCCGTTCACTGACGATCTTGGGGTTTACCTCTGCCGACAAAAGCAGCGGGGCGCAATTGTGACACAAACTGTACAGGTTCAACGTCTGGTTCTCAGGCGGTCGAGAGTCCGTGTCGAGAGCGGGCGCGTAGTAGAGAAAATACCAATCGTGGGGCGGGCAGCCTGGAGAAACCTCGTAGCGTCGTCAGGTACGGGGGGGAGTGCGGTTTCGGAATCCCTCCGCGTCCTTGTGGGTATCGTGAATAGCTTGTGAACGGCGCTTGCCGTCTCCTCCGAAGAAGATCTTTTACGGAACCCTGAGGATTTTCTAGGATTCTCATCGAGCGCCTTTACGAGATTGGGATTTGACCAAGCAGTTAGAGACCAACTCGAGACCGGCCATATGTGGTCGGGTCAAAACCGGCCATAGGAAGCCGGCGGAATAGGGTGAGTAATACGCCATCAAAGACCGCTTGCGCAAGCGGGTCTTTATCAACAGCGGGTTTTTATCAGACGAAGTCGCGTAGCATCCTTTTTTCTCCTCTTTTGTTAAATTCACTGATCCAGCAGTAGAGGCTGTGGGAACTATGGAAACTCGGAATGGAACGAAGTGGAATGGAGAGTTTTCCAAGCGGCTGTGGGAATGTGGGAAATCATCAAGAGAACATCCCCTTTCCTTAATTTGATTTTCCATATTTCCATCAGACGCGGCAGTT
>Ga0209152_10000811_pt1 | contig 13234 bp, 21 predicted proteins | sample GraSoiAngelo_107_FD_185873 | JGI IMG/M metagenome (GOLD analysis project Ga0209152, IMG submission 185873) | Grasslands soil microbial communities from the Angelo Coastal Reserve, California, USA - 14_0903_09_30cm (SPAdes) (version 2) | ecosystem: Environmental > Terrestrial > Soil > Grasslands...
GCTCAAAATCGCTGAGAGAGAATATGGAATTAAGCGGCTTCTCATGAGTGCGAAGCTGCTTGCTGGAGCAGGGGAGATGTTCCTAAAGCAGTACGGCAAACTTCTGGCATTGTCTCCTACCAAGCAACTCGCCATGGAAACCATTGTCGAACAGTTTCTAAGTCGTGTCGACTTCCGGGACGCGCAATTCTTCCCAACAGAACGCTCGCCGCTTGCCAAAGGGCACAGACTCATTCTCATTACGCCTTTTGTTTCATTCGGTAGGCCGATTATTAGTCGCATAGCGGTTTCGACTCAGACAATAGCTGAGCGCCTGAACGCCGGAGAAAAGCGCGAGACAATCATCCGAGACTACGATCTCAAAGAACCGGAATTTGACGAAGCGCTCCTCTACGAGGCCGCTGCCTAACTACACCTTTTTCACTGACCGCGATCTCGGACTTCACGTCGTACCTGATGCCCTAGAGGCTGCGGGTGCGTCCGTTGAGAGGCACGATAAGCACTTCCCGAATCCAAGAACACGCGACACGGAATGGATCGCGTTCGTCGCTGCTAAGAACTGGATCGCCCTAACACGCAATCGTAAGATTCGCTACGCCACAGACGAGCGCGATGCTGTTATGCAAGAGGGGCTCCGTTTATTTATTCTTTTCGGAGTGAACCATGCGAGGATCGCGACCAATCTGGTGAGGAGTCTATCACGGGTCACAAAGTATTGTGACTCCCATGTTCAGCCATTCATTGCGAAGCTTCACTTGCCGGACGCTGAGAAACTCAAACACAATCCCCTTGCGCCAGGTAGCATTGAAACGTGGCTTACCGAGGCCGAGTGGCGCTCATTTCCTAGGTGAGCCAAGTATGTTAATGCCCTTGTTAGGCGGTAGTCTCGGTCTCTTCGGCACGCACGAGTCTACCCGATAGCCAGCCTCGTGCGTTTCATCTCACGTGTCGTTCCAGCCACGGCGTGTCTATCGTTTGGGTGCTGTCCAAGGAGATCCCGCCCCGGACCTCTTTGTCGTCGTAGGAGCCGGTGATTGAGATCATGTCTTCGAGAGGTAGGATGTCAAGTTCGGCCAACTCGATTGGCCCCTGGTCGTAGGGACAATCGATCTTCTTTCTTCCATCGACCGTGACGATGACGTCCGCCGTTGCAAGGCCACCCCGGTACCCGTGCCCAACCGCGGGATAGACCGATATGGCCGTCTCGACCGTATGAGAGCCGATCGTTTCACGTCGCTTAAAATGACGAACCGAACCGCCTGCGATCAGGATGATGCCTTGGCGATCAAAGGATTCGAGATCTGCGAACATACCCATTTGCGTCGCGGGATCGTGCACGAAGCCGGTTGTCAGACGGACCTGGCCTACGCGCTGCAGCACTCGGTACTCAATGATCGCGAAGGTGACATCCGCCGCCGGCGATGTTGGAAGCAACGCGATGACACTGAGTGCCGCCGCTAACGTTCTGGTTCTCGTAACTCCCCTTGGCATGTGCTGCCGCCTAACGGGGTGCGCCTAAGCTGCGGCGCCGAGCAACAATGATCACAAATGGAATTCTACCATAGCCGACGGGCGCCGTCAGCTTCAGGCGCGTGTTAGGCGGCAACTTCACCACCATCACAGATGTCGCAGAGAATCGAGTCGTGTCTGCAGCGAGGACGACAGATCGCCCACCTTGTCCCATATGATCGATGAACCCTGGCAAAAGCGCGCAGCTTGAGCCCCAAGCCATTGTTCGTAACCCGACGTCTTGATCGTCGCGAAAGGCGTCCACTCAGCCTTGCCTCTTTCCTCCGTTGGCATAAAGTCGCCGCACAACATGTACTGTTCCCTTCCACTAGGAGTCATAACGTGCCCAATGCGCACAACACGAAAGCGAACAGGATCTGGTGGGCGGTGGGTATGAAAATCAGTAGCGGCTGCGGTAAGCAAGAATTGTACGACCGAATCGATTGCCGTGTTCTGCAGTTCAGCAGGAAGTACCTGCGTGGGAGTTACTGTATGGGATTCACTGCGCGTGACGGGAGCCGTGCTGCAGGCTGCGAGACCTATCGTCGAAAATAGGACTGCAAGGTATCGCATGATTCTCCTCCGGTGCTGACGGCTTGGCGTTCTGCAACAGGGCAACTCCTCGCCAGCAGCAACACCCATCACACGACATACCGACCAACCGGCCGGGTGATGATGGCCAAGGGGACGCCACCGCCGCTTTGCGCCGGGCCCAGTGGCGAGATCAGTCCTCAGCTCACCGCTCTCTTCACGAGCGCGCCGATCTTTGCCTCTTCGGCGGCGGTCAACTCCTTCAGCGCGAAGGCGGTGGGCCACACGGCGCCTTCGTCGAGGTTCGCCGCGTCGCTGAAGCCGAACGTCGCGTACCTCGTCTTGAACTTCTGCGCGCTTTGGAAGAAGCAGACGACCTTGCCGTTCTTGGCATACGCGGGCATCCCGTACCAGGGTCTCGCCGAGAGGGCTGGCGTGCTGGCTTTGATGATAGCATGGAGCCGCTTGGCCATCGCGCGATCCGGTTCCGGCATCTCGGCGATCTTCGCGAGCACGGCGGTTTCCCCATCCGCCTTGTCCGCGCGCGGGCCGCGACGCGCCACCGCCTTCAGCTCTTGGATGCGCTCCTTCATCGCGATTCGTTCCTCGTCCGTGAATCCCTTGAACGTCTTGCCGATCGCGGTGGTGCTCTTGGCGGACTTCTGCGTGCCCTTCTTTGCAGGTGGCTCAGAGAACCTCCTCATAGTGACTTTGGGTTGGAAACCTCGCCGCAGTTCGAATGCAGACCCGCGCTATTGGTAAGATGGGGCACCTGCAGCGGCGCTCTCAAAAGGCAAAGGTCTGCTCCTCCGCAATCAGCATGATCGGTGGTCCGCCCGACGAAATCTTCGCCGCGTGCGCCAATGTCTCCTTCCCACCTGCCGACGCGGCACAGGCCTGCAGGGCTTCGAGCGATGGAAAATGGACCTCGGCAATCCGGTAAAACGCGGGCTTGCCCTGAGGCGAACCCTGGACCTTGGTCGCAACGAGCTTTGTCTTACCGCCGAGCTTCTTCACCGCCATAGGTACGTGCTCATCCTGATAGAGTCGCTCGAAGGCCTGCACGTCTTTCGGCATTGGGTACATCACTATGAGTTTGACCGCGGCCATGAGCTCCCCTCCTTGGCGTGCTAATCGCCAGGTGCGTCGTTGGTGCCGCCTAACGGATCGCGCTTAAGCTGCGGGCGACCCGTCCACCGGCGCAAGGCTGTGGGACGAAGTCCGCGCCCCGCCTTGGGGCCGCTCATCGATTCGGTCGGCGATTCTTGGGTTCATCCCCAACAATCATTGACCTATGCGCGTTGCCGGATCCCAGTGTTCGTCCGCTTTGCCATCCTTGAAACGCCACATATCGAACCAAGTCGTGGTGTAGCTCTGTGAGGAATCCTTGGCGTCCTTCGCTTCGTGGACGTACGCGACCACCACGAGATCGCCCTCCGCCACCACCGACACGACTTTCGTGTTCATCTTCTGCGGGATTGGCACGGGCGTCACCTTCCGCACCTCGGTGAAGAACTTCACCACACCATTGCGTCCCGACGCCGCGTTCGGATTGTGCTGGATGTACCGCTCGGTTAGGTACTTGTCTGCCAGTTCCCAGTGCCCCGCCTCAAGCAGGTCTTTTACAATGTGGTAGGCAACCTGCTTGTTCGTATTGAGCTTCGGGTCGCTGCTGTGGAACAGCGCGTCCGGATCGCGCGCGCCGACAACAGGTTCCTGTGCGTGCAGCGAAGGGCTGCCCGCCAGCAGAGCGGCCGCCAGTGGGAGGTGAAGGCGACAAGGCATGTATCCCTCCTCTATGGTTCAGAGAGCGCCCCGAGCTTGCGGGTGTCGCCGGCCTAAGGTGCCGGACGATGGCCGTGCTGCGCCAGCGGCACAACACGCCGCTTCCTTTAAGGCGATCACGCCCGCCAGCTTCAAGCGCTTGTTAGGCGGCGCCCTCGCGGCCAGATCGCCCAGATTGGTACAGATCCGACTCCGTCATGCCTGGCGGTTGTGCTGGGGTATCTCCTGAGACTTGGAGGCGCTGTCGGGCGGAGAACATGGGCCCGCGCATAGGCACATCACGCGCGAACGCCTGGAAGCCCACGGGTGGGCGGTTCACGTCGACGTAAACACCTTCCATTCCCCCGCGCATGAAATACGCTTCATGCCAGAACCCCGTGCCACCGGAGTCACGAATGAAGTTCTGCCACCAGATGCGGTGCGGCTCTGAGCGCGTCCACCGCTCCATGGACTCGAAGTCCTTCCAGTACCACCGCATGCCGATATGCAACGGGAAGAGGCGGAAAATGATGTTGTTTTCGAAATGGAGCAGGCCTTCAGGCCGGGCAGCACCGGCCTTGTCGATTTGGGGGCCAAGGCCAAGCAAGGTCTTGATGCCGGCGAAGGTGCGTACTCGCATGCCTAGATAAATGACGACAAGGTTTGGGAAAGCGGCTAGGTCCACTGCACGCCGATCGACTGGGGTAGGCATGGGCCGGCTCCTCGCGTGGCTTGCGTCTATTGACGCAGGGCCTTCTGCGTCGGCATCTGCGCAAGAAGCAGAACACTGACGCTTCAAGTCGTCAAGAGAGGAGCTGGAGCGGCGCCGCCTAACGGATCGCGCTTAAGCTGCGGGCGACCCGCCCGCCGGCGCAAGGCTGGTGGACGACAGTCCGCGCCTCGTCAGGGGCACAACACTCCGCTTCCCTTAAAGCGATCACCGCCCGCCACCTTCAAGCGCTTGTTAGGCAGCCCGCACCAAACCACGCCAACCGGGGCGACAAACCGACCGCCGTTACTTTGCTGGTATCAAATCGAACTTGCCGAACGTCTCCTGATAGAAAAGTGCCCCTTCTTTACGGTCTCCACCGCTCCAGTGCTTGTGGCCCCCCGGGATCCGGAGAAAATCGCCCGGACCAACACGCTTGGCGCCAGCATCGTCCCTGTAGAGGTAAGCGCCCCGTAAGACCACAAGCAAAACGTCAGCCGTGTGAGTGTGCAGGCCTGCGTCGAATCCAGGGCGGAACTTCGTAAAGCCGCCAAACGGCCCTGTGAGTGTATCTCCCCAGGCCACATAACTAGAGACGCCGGGAACCAGCGGCGCAAACTTCGCCGAACGTGAACGGGCAAAGATCACACCTGTGCCTTGTTCCCTCTGCGCAAAGACGACAGCGGTCGTCAAGGCCAGAGCAACTGAGACTGCACCCAGCGTCCAAGTGCGCTTCATTTCGGCCTCCGGTGTTGTTTGCTGTTGAACGATAGTTCGTGCGCGTCAGCGCACAACACTCCGCTTCCCTAAGAGCGATCACCGCCCGCCAGCTTCAAGCGCTTGTTAGGCGCCCGCCCCGCCTATGGCGTGATAAGCGCACTCTGTGCCGCAACATTCTGCCAGCGGCCATTTCGCTTGAGGTAAACGCGAATGTAGCGGGTCCTGCGGGCAAACGGCCGACCACCGTAGGTGCCAGCCCCCTGCTGCTCACCAGTAACGACGGCTGCAGTCGAATCGAACACCTGGACCTGCTCGTTGCTGACCACGAGAGTCGTCCACTGTATGACGCGGGCCCGTGTATCCTCCACGTTTTGCTGCTTGGTGCGGTGCACGCCATTCGCACCGATGTCTATGAAGTCATCCGCAAGGATCGCAGCGAGCTGCGTGGCGTCCCCACCAAGGTGGGAAGCGCGCCGCTGCGCTTCCAAACGCAAGACTACCTGGGCGAGAGAATCCAGAGGAGACACTTGGACCGCGAGGCCCAGCAGCGGGAGCAGGAACATGATGTGCATAGTGCGTGGGCGCCTAACGGATCGCGCTTAAGCTGCGGGCGACCCGCTCACCGGCGCAAGGGTGTTGGACGACAGTCCGTGCCCGCCAGGGCACAACGCTCCGTTTCCCTTACAGCGCTCACCGCCCGACAGCCTCAAGCCTTGTTAGGCGGCATCATCCCTGGACGGTGATTCCCCTGGCACGCGTTTCCCGGGCATGAGGAACGCCCCGAGTAGTGCAAGCAGCAAACCGCACAAGGCACCGACGAGACCCAGAACCGTGAAGAACGGCACCCGAGTGATCGCCGGTGCCGCCCCGCCATAGGTCGCGAGCGTGAATACGAAGCACAAGACGAACCCGTAAAGGGCGCCGGCAACCACGGCGGTCGCTCTGTTCGCTCGGTAGCCCAGAGCAACCGCCGCGAGCCCCCAGGGCACGAGCGTCCACCATTGAAGGGAGAGGCCATGCGCCGCGGCCCATCCGAGAAGAAGCGCGAGTGCGCCGGCAGCAGCGAGCCTTGGCATTGTCTCCAGTGGTGCCGCCTAACGGATCGCGCTGAAGCTGCGGGCGACTCGCCCGCCGGCGCAAGGGTGTGGGACGAAGTCCGTGCCCCGCCAGGGGCACAACACTCCGCTTCCATTAGAGCAATCAGCGCCCGCCAGCTTCAAGCGCTTGTTAGGCAGCATGCCATCCCCTACCCGCGCCCATTGTAGAAGTTTGGTCTACCTCGCATTGCTAAGAGGCCATGAACCGCGAGCTCGACTCCGATGAGCAGCAGACCCCCGTACCACCACATCCTCAGTGGTGGGGCGTCGAGCCGGAGGACGTGGGCTGAGGCGGCCATCAATACATAGAGCACTACGCCGCCAACAAACCACACCAATAGTCGCAGTGCTACTTGTGTGAGCCGGCCTTTCGAAATGCGCGCCCGAAGACCGTTCAAGAATGCAACCTCGACGTAGTGCCCGCCAAGCGAGAACCACAGAGCAAGGGCCGCAATGGGTAGTACCAACCTGAGGCTATGTCTCTGCACTGCAAGCACCACGCCCACGCTTGCGGCGAGAGCCACGTTTCTCGCCAACGTGCGCCTCAACGGCTCTTCGAATTGGCTCGCGCTGGTGTTTGGTTGCATGCTGCCTAACGGATCGCGCTTAAGCTGCGGGCGACTCGCTCGCCGGCGCAAGGGTGTGGGACGACAGTCCGTGCCCGCAAGGGCACAACACTGCTTCCTTTAAAGCGATGACCGCCCGCCAGCTTCAAGCGCTTGTTAGGCTGCAGCGAGCCGCCGTCGCTTGGGTCAAGCGTCGCTCGGCCGCGCGTGGAAATAGCTGTAGCCGACGCATAGCAGCAAGAAGAGAATAACCGTCGACCAACCGAACGCGTTGAAGAGACCGGCGAGCTGGCTTAGGAGCGCGATGACGAAACCGACTGCGAGTCCGGCAGCATTCCCGAGCTGGACGGCACGACGTGCTGGCGTATCCATATCTTTCCTCGCCAACCAAGCTGCAAGCCCGATCTGGATGGCCGCAGCCCCCCACAGGCGAGCCATGAAGGTTCCGGCCGGGTCGGTCGCCACGCCGTAGAGCGCCAACACGGACGCCGGTGCCAACACGAAGCCAATGCCGAACGCTAGAGCGAGAATCGCATGAAGGAGCATAAAGGCAGCGCGTGTCATCGGAACCTCCCCTCGAGCTACGACTCGGGTGCTCAGGTTCGGAACAGAGGCTGCAGCCTAACGGATCGCCTTAAGGTGCGGGCGACTCGCCCGCCGGCGCAAGGGCGTGGGACGAAGTCCGTGCCCCGCCAGGGGCACAACACTCCCTTTCCCTCAAAACGATAAGCGCCCGCCTTCAAGCGCTTGTTAGGCCGCTGGCCAAAGTTGATCGGCGTGCTAGATTCGCGGCGTGACACTTCTCGATTAGTTAGGAGCAGCACAATGATCGTTCACGGCGTGACCCCGATTCTCAATGTCTCGAAAGTTCCGCATCGGAAAGGGACTAAAGGAAGAGTAGGCGCTTGAGCCAGCACCGTATTGGCCAGCGGCCTAACGGATCGCGCTTAAGCTGCGACCCGCCAGGCGGCGCAAGGGTGTTGGACGAACAGTCCGTGCCCGCCAGGGCACAACACTCCGGCTCCCTTAGAGCGATCACCGCCCGCCAGCTTCAAGCGCTTGTTAGGCAGCAGCATAGCTATGAAGACGTCTGGCCGGGTGGGTCCGCGCGGTCACCCGGCGCTGGCAGGGCGCGCCCACTCTGGTTCCTCTGAGCAACCAGGGCGCGCTCGAGGAAATCGAGCCGTTCTTGCATGGCATCGAGTGCATCACGAAGCTCCCCGATTGCCGGATCAGGCGGCGCAACACTGGGAGGGCGGCGTTCAAGTCGTTTAGCAAAGGCGGTGGCGAATCGCACGACGATCACGCTAACCGCGATGGCCCCGATGACCGCCATGACAGGGATAGCTGGCTCCATCGGTTCGGCTCCGGCCTCAATGACTCGTGATACTGCTGCTGCCTAACGGCTTGCGCCTAAGCTGCGGGCGACTTGCCCGCAGGGCGCCGAGTAGTTGAACGATAGTTCGTGCGCGCCGGCGCACAACACTCTGCTTCCCTTAGGGCGGTCACCGCCCGGCAGCTTCAAGCGCTTGTTAGGCGGCACGCTACTCAGGGGCCTGGTTCACGAGAGCAAGACGGCTAACAACCGCGTTCGGTTCAAGAACCGTACCGGGCGACAACACCGCATTGGCGCCGAGGCGACAGTGATCCCCGATGACTGCACCGAACTTCTCCACGCCCGAGCGGATCTCTTGCCCCCGAATGTAAACCCTAATCTCTTTGTTTCGGCGCTCGTTGTAATGGTTTGCAACCACAGCGCCGGCCTCCACGTTGACATCGGCACCTTTGATGGAATCACCCACGAAGTTGAGGTGGGCAAGAGTCGACACGGCAGAATCGATGGATCGAGAAAGAGGAATCTCGAGTGAAAGGAGCTTACGTAGTCGTCGATCCTCACAGAATACCGGACCTCTAGGGGCGCGTGCCGCCTAACGGACTGCGCGTAAGCTGCGGGGCGACTTCCAAGAGGCGCAAGGAGCCCTGCCCTGCACCATCAGGTCGCTGGCGCACAACCGGACGATTCCTTTAAGAGCCGGCCCCGTCAGCCTCAAGCGCTTGTTAGACGGCGCGCTCACTTTGCTGGCAATGAGGACGCGTACTTCGTGGCCACCTGTACCCATTTGCCAAGCTTCGCATCAGTCTTCAATCCCGCAGGCTCGACCAGAATCCAACCTTGCATTGGACGCCCGGTGAGATCGAAGCGCCGCGTGTGCGGCTGCGACAGAGCACCGTCCGTCTCGTCCGGGGCCAGCCGCACGAGGAGGTCGGACTTGTGAACGCCAACGCACATGTTGCCATTCAGAAGAAACGCGACGCCGCCAAACATCTTCTTCTCGACCAGGCCTTTGCGCTTACCAAGCGAGCCGCGAATTCGTTCCGCTAACCGTTCGTCGAAGGCCATGGATGGCTTTGAGTGGAGTGAACGCGCCGTCTAACGGGGTGCGCCTAAGGTGCGGCGCCGAGCTGTCATGTTCACAAACGCAATTCTACCACAGATGACGGGCGCCGTCAGCTTCAGGCGCGGGTTAGGCAGCGCGGCATCAGAACGAGCGGCACGCAAGGATCAATACAGGACCTCGTGACGAAGATGCACTATTGAGCCGCATCGCTTCGAGACACACGGGTTGCCAGCGATCCCGCCCGAGGACCGCGCCCAGGATCCCGCCTAGCAGTGCGCCCCCAAATGCCCCCGTGAGCCCTCCGACAACGCCTGCACCCGCCTTGCCGCACAAATGGCGGACAGGATCAGTGCACACCGCTGGTTTGATAAGGATCAGCCCCACGCCGAGGCCGCTGATTCCCCCGATCGAGGCCCCCCAGCCCGCCCCGGTCCAGAACGCGGACCTGCGTCCAGAGCGCCGCTCTAGTCGGACCATGTCGCGCACGGGAACCGACAGTGCAAGGGCCTCCGACCGAAGCATAAGGCGAAGTGAATCTGGGTGGACTGAATCCGGGACGAGTGAGAGGAGGATTCCCTCGCTGTGAGTCCCGCAGAACGGTGAAACCGGCGACATACCATGACACGGTCGCATCCAATAGCGAAGACGCTCACCAGGTTGGGGTAACCCGGACTGCGCTTGAGCATACGGTGAAAGGCCCAGGAGGCCGATTATGACAGAGAGAATCGGCGTTCGATTAGCCCGCACGAGGACCTCCTCAAGCGCCGCGCTGCCTAACGGATCGCGCTTAAGCTGCGGGCGACCCGCCCGCCGGCGCAAGAATAGTGGACGACAGCCCCGTGCCCTCTAGGGCATGACCCCACGGCTTCCTTTAGAACGAGCGCGCCCCACAGCTTCACGCGCTTGTTTAGGCGTCACCATGGGGGAAACTGGTCGCTCGGCTGGCACCATTGTTGGTCTGGCCGACATCGGTATGAATCGACCTCAGCGCCACGCCAGTTGATCAATCGTACAGAGGCGTTGGGCGCTTTGCTGGCCATGTAGTGGTGACTGAATCGTTGAAGCAGCGCGTAGCCGTGAGGGAAGGCGCCCGCCCGAGTGTACTCGAAGTATAGGACGTCGCCCCACTGTTGAGGGGGCGCGTCCGGAAATGGTATGGCGGGACCTTCCCCGAACCGAAACAGCCGCATGCCCAACGAGTCTCGCAGCCATGCAGCAAAGGTCGTGCAAACCCAGGATTGAGACGAGTCCACTGCCGCCCCTTTCCAAGGCAGGGTGCAGGTCATGCTGAGGGTGTTGCGGCGCGCTCGCCAGCGTCTCACCGGCGTGAGCGTTGTATACCTGCTCGCCAGCGTGGTCACTTCGGTGAGGGTGTCCGTTACAAGAAGCGTGTACGTGTCCTCCAGGCCGTCGGGCCGGCGAATGACGATGTCGTACGCCCCCACCTTAGCAGGTAAGCGAACGGTCCCGCGCGCCGGACCGATTGCACTTGGACAGAGCTGCGGGCCCCTTGGCACGCCGGCCAAGTACAAGTCGATGTGGCTCCCCCTAGAATTGAGGGACATCCCGAGCGGTAGTAGACAACTGAAGGTGCGCCTCGTGGTGGCAACCATGTACAGCGACGGTCCGCTGTCGCGCGCCGAGGCCAACCGAGGATCAAGGTACTCGGCCAAGATCAAAGCGAAGGAATCGTTGACGGCCTGGTACTTAGTCGTGTCAGGGGGAGATTGGCTGGCCCAGGCAGGTGACGAGCACGCCAGTAGGAGGATCCCGACGACGGGAGGTGGCACAAAGTGTGTCATCGACCCTTCACGTGGTGACGCCCGCTTGTTAGGCCGGCGGCGCACTCAGGCCCGACCCTGCAGGCCCTTCGTGACGGCGTCGACAGCAGCATCCGCCAAGTCAAGCACCGCTCCCACGGCAGCCCGAACACTCTGCAGCAAACGGAACAGGGCCGGCCGACGGTACGGCTCCGGCGTGGAGCGTGACGGGCCCGAGGGGCGAGGCGGCAATGGTGGAGTCCCTGCCCCGACAGCCGTCGGTGGCCGACGCGCGGGAGGGACGAGCTCAGCGTCTTCCTGCGTCTGCCGCTCGAACTCCTCTTCGCTACCCGAATCCTTGTTCTCAACCGGGCCCTTGCGCTTACCCGGCTGCGTGTTCTTCTGAGGCTTCTTTCCCTTTCTCATATGCTCACGCTCGGCCTAACGGATCGCGCTTAAGCTGCGGGCGACCCGCGCGCCAGCGCAAGGGTGGTGGACGAAGTCCGTGCCCCGCCAGGGGCACAACACTTCGCTTCCTTGAAAGCGACCACCGCCCGGCAGCTTCAAGCGCGTGTTGGGCAGCACGCCCACGCACCTCATCAATGAACCCTTTCAGAACCGCCCCGTCTGTTGAGCACGTTGTCGATGCATCGAGCGACCGCTCTCTCAGGCGGACGAGGCCACGCTCCCCGTCGGACGCTAGAGTGGTCGCCCGAAGTACAAAACGTACCCGTCCGCATCCATGACTTCGAACCCGCGCAGTTGGTCCGAGTTGTTGCCAAGAGGCTCCCGGAACGAAACGCCACGGGATGTGAACTCCTCGGCCAGCGCGTCCGGATCAGGAGTATAGACGTACGCGTCCCACCTGGCCCAGTGATGCCGGCTGGGATTCGGCGTCGGCTGCACCTCAGGCGTGATGGCCTTGAGCATGAGCCGAACGCCGTCTCGCTTCAGCATGGCGAAGTATGGATCATCCTCGGGACCGAGAAACGTTAGTTCGAAGCCTAGGCGATCTTTGTAGAACGCGATGGCTGGCATGACATCGCGCACAATGAAGAACGGGGCGATGTAGCCGAGTTGTGCCTGAGTGGTTGGCGCAGTCATTGGACCTCAACCCTCGAGTTGCGACGGTCCTGAACGAGCCGGCGTACTTTCATCAGCACTCACTAAGAGCGGCAAGCGGTTGGGTGCTGCCTACCGGATCGCGCTTAAGCTGCGGGCGAACCCGCTCGCCCGCGCAAGGCCGTGGGACGACAGTCCGTGGCCCGCCAGGGGCACAACACTCTGCTTCCATAGAAGCGATAAACGCCCGCCAGCTTCAAGCGCTTGTTAGGCCGCCGATGCCGGGAAGTGTTCGATCAACGATGCCAAGGACCGAGCCCGCCGAGGGCCAGCGCGGCCGCAAGCACTACGATGGCCAAGACGAGAAGAATGCGCCGGCGCGCTCGGCGGACCGCGTGCCAGACTTCGAGGTCAACGAAGTAAAGGCCCGGTGCCCCTTCCCGCAACACCGCGTGGTCGCGCAACCGCTGCACCGCGAGCCCGTCGGGAATCCCGAGTGCTTCCAGGGATTGGGCCGCCGCGGGGCTAGTCGCACCCCCGCGTGCGAAGGCTTCGACCGCGCGGCGCTCCTTGCGTAGGATTATGGCGGCAACAGCGGCGGTTCCCATAACGGTCGCACGACCTCGTGGCGGGATCGCGCTTAAGCTGCGGGCGACTCACGCGTCGGCGCAAGGGTGGTGGACGAAGTCCCGTGCCCGCCAGGGGCACAACACTCTGCTTCCCTTAGAGCGATCACCGCCCGCCAGCTTCAAGCGCTTGTTAGGCCGTGCGCTCAACTCGACGGCCTGGTGGGTAAGCGGATCTGGATGCCCATGAGCAGATTCACGCCGACGGCGGACTCACGATCGAGGATGTCAATCAGATAGACGTCGGCGAACGGACGAACGTAGGGGGTGGGAGCTTCCAGACCCAGCACGATAGCGTCAGTGAAGTTGCTGCCGGACGTGTCGAGTTGGAGGCTCGTGTTGCGCAAGCTGCTGTGTATCAGGATGAAGCCATAGCCAACTGACGCGAATGACACCGAACCTCGAGGCCTAACGCGCACGGTCCAATAGGCCTGCCACGCTGAGCCGGTGAAGCCGGTGGCTCCGGGCCAGTTGGTGAAGACGCTGAGCGC
>Ga0209152_10000816_pt1 | contig 13173 bp, 10 predicted proteins | sample GraSoiAngelo_107_FD_185873 | JGI IMG/M metagenome (GOLD analysis project Ga0209152, IMG submission 185873) | Grasslands soil microbial communities from the Angelo Coastal Reserve, California, USA - 14_0903_09_30cm (SPAdes) (version 2) | ecosystem: Environmental > Terrestrial > Soil > Grasslands...
ATTCGAGCTCAAGCTCATCGCCGACGTGGGCCTGCTGGGGCTGCCGAACGCCGGCAAGTCCACGCTCATCCGTGCGGTCTCCGCAGCGCGCCCCAAGGTGGCGGACTATCCGTTCACGACCCTGCACCCGAACCTGGGAGTGGTCGACGTGGGGCAGCACCGCAGCTTCGTCATGGCCGACATCCCCGGTCTCATCGAGGGGGCCGCGCAAGGGGCGGGACTCGGGATACGGTTCCTGAAGCACCTGCAGCGCACGCGGCTGCTGCTGCACCTGGTGGACATCGCGCCGCTCGATCCGCAGGCCGACCCGGTACGCGATGCACGCGCCATCGTTCGGGAGCTGAAGAAGTTCGCCAAGAGCCTGGCGCTGAAGCCGCGCTGGCTGGTGCTGAACAAGCGCGATCTGCTGCCGCCGAGCGAAGCCGAGCGGCGTGCGCGCGCCATCGTGCGCGCGCTGCACTATCGCGGGCCGCAGTTCCTGATCTCAGGGGCGACCGGCGAAGGAACGAAAGCGCTGTGCGAGGCGGCTATGAGGTCTTTGGAGGTGCACGATCGAGCGGCACGCGAGCACGCATCATCTCCAGGAGATGCTGGCGTCGCGCCGCCGGGCGCAACTTGAGAGGGGTCGGAATGACCGGGATCGGGATGCTGGCCTTGGAGTTCGCTGCGCTCATCATTGCCTCACTGCATTGCGCGGATACGGGCCGCCAGGCGACTTTTGTGCCGTGCAGCCTTGTTGCGGTGGATGATCTGCTTGCTCACGAGCGAGTCGATGATCGGGACGGCCTGGTTGTAGCTGCTCTGGGCCGCCTCTTTGTTGCCGCCGGTGAGAGCCGTCGTCACGTCGCGCACCGCGGTGCGCATGCGCGAGCGCAGCGCCACATTGCGGGCGCGGTGCTTCTCTGCCTGACGGGCAGCCTTTTCGGCGGACTTGGTATTGGCCAAGAAATCTCCGTATCCACGGCCGGGTCGCAAGCAAGCGAAGCGGGCTAGTCTGCGCATCGGGGCGGCGCTTGTCAACGCGGCGGCGAGCGGGACGGCCGACGCCGAGCGCTTCACATAAACTGCCCGTGGGCGCGTGTCGCACGGCGCGATGAAGTTAACTTAGTCTTTTGACATCAATGGCTTAAGCGGATCACATGGAGCTCATTCGAGGACTCAGCGGCGCACATCGGCGCGCGGACGGCTGCGTGCTGACCATCGGCGCGTACGATGGCATCCACCTCGGCCACCAGGCGCTGCTGGCACGCCTGCACGAGCACGCGGCGCGGTGCGGTGCGGCCGCGGTTCTGTTGACGTTCGAGCCCATGCCGCGCGAGTACCTGGCGCCGGCTGATCCGCCCGCGCGACTGACCTCGCTGCGCGAGCGCTGGCGCATCCTCGCGCGCACCCGCCTGGATTACCTGTGGCTGCTGCGCTTCGGCGAGGCTTTGCGTAACCTCCCCGCTGAGGGCTTTGCGCAGCTCCTGGCGCGCGAGCTGCGCCCCAGGGTGGTCGTTGTCGGGCACGACTTTCGCTTCGGACGCAAGGGCGAGGCGACCGCGGCTGTGCTGGCTGCGGCCGGGACGCGTCTGGGGTTCGACGTGGAGGTGCTCGCCCCCGTGATGCTGGACGGCGAGCGCGTCAGCAGCAGCGGGGTGCGCGCGGCGCTGGCGGGCGGGGACTTTGAGCGCGCGCGGCGTTGGCTCGGGCGGCCCTGGTCGATGCGCGGGCGGGTGATGGCGGGCAAGCGCCTGGGACGGGATCTGGGGTTTCCGACCGCCAATCTGCCGCTCGGGCGCCGGCGCGCGCCGGTCGCCGGGATTTTTGCGGTGCGCGTGCACGGGGTGGCCAGCGCGGCGCTGCCGGGCGTCGCCAGCCTCGGCACGCGCCCCACGATCGGCGCAGTCGAGGCGCTGCTGGAAGCGCACCTGTTCGATTTTTGCGGCGAGCTGTACGGTCGGGAGATTGAAGTCGAGTTCGCGGCGAAGTTGCGCGACGAGGCGCACTTCGCGACGCTCGAGGCGCTGACCGCGCAGATGCAGCGCGACGCTGCGGATGCGCGCCGCATCCTGAAATGCTGAACGGCCCGGCAACTCGGGCCCGTCGACGCTTGAACGACCATGGCGGACTACAAACACACCATCAACCTGCCGCAGACCGACTTCCCGATGAAAGCGGATCTCGCCCAGCGCGAGCCCGCGATGGTGCGCGCCTGGGAGGAGCGCGGCACCTATGCAAAGCTGCGGCAGCTGGCGCGTGGGCGGCCGCGCTTCGTGCTGCACGACGGCCCGCCGTATGCCAACGGCGCCATTCACATCGGTCACGCGGTCAACAAGATCCTCAAAGACATCGTGGTCAAGTCGCGCTCGCTCGACGGCTTCGACTCACCCTACATCCCGGGGTGGGATTGCCACGGGCTGCCGATCGAGCTGCAGGTGGAGAAAAAGCACGGCCGGCCCGGCCAGAAGCTCGACGCGCAGGCCTTTCGCGCCGCCTGCCGCGCCTATGCGCACGAGCAGATCGATCTGCAGCGCGCCGACTTCAAGCGGCTCGGTGTCCTCGGCGACTGGGACCGACCCTACCTCACCATGTCGCCGGGCTACGAGGCGCAGCAGCTGCGCGCCTTCGGCCGCATCATCCGCAACGGACACCTCTACAAGGGCGTGAAGCCCGTGCACTGGTGTCTCGATTGCCGCTCGGCGCTCGCGGAGGCCGAGGTCGAGTACGAGGAGAAGACCTCACCGGCGATCGACGTGGCATTTCGCGTCGCCGACCGTGACGACCTGGCGGCGCGCATCGGCGCGAGCCCCGCACGCCTCGGCACGGCGCCCGTGGACCTCGTGATCTGGACCACGACGCCCTGGACGCTCCCGGGGAATCAGGCCGTCGCCCTGGCGGCGGAGTTTCGCTACGCGCTCGTGCAGGCGGGAACCGGCGGCGAGCGGCGCGGGCTGATCGTGGCGGCCGAGCTCCTGGAACCCTCGCTCAGGCGCTTCGGCCTGGGGGACGCTGCCGTGCTGGCGCAATTCGAGGGCCGCGCCCTGGAGGGACTGAAGCTGCAGCACCCCTTGCAGGACCGGCAGGTGCCGGTCGTGCTCGGGGAGCACGTGACGCTCGATGCAGGCACCGGCGCGGTACACACCGCCCCGGGCCACGGGATCGAGGATTTCGCCGTCGGGCAGCGCTACGGCCTGCCGGTGACCAACCCGGTGGGCAACGATGGGCGCTTCCTGTCCGATACCCCGCTCGTGGCCGGCCTCAAGGTCGATGCGGCCAACGCGGTGATCATCGATGCACTCGCCAAGGGTGGGCGACTCCTGCACCAGGAGTCGCTGCGCCACAGCTATCCGCATTGCTGGCGTCACAAGACCCCGGTCATCTTCCGCGCCACACCGCAGTGGTTCATCAGCATGGAGCGCGCCGGCCTGCGCGCGCACACCCTGCGTGACATCAAAGGCGTGCAATGGACCCCCGCATGGGGCGAGCAGCGTATCAGCGGCATGATCGAGAGCCGCCCCGACTGGTGTATCTCGCGCCAGCGCACCTGGGGGGTGCCGATTCCGCTGTTCGTGCACAAACAGACCGGCGAGCGCCATCCGCGCACCCAGGAGCTGATCGAGGCGGCCGCCGAGCGGGTCGCGCGGGGCGGGATCGACGCCTGGTTCGCGCTCGAGCCGCAGGAGCTCCTCGGCGCGGACGCGCAGCATTACGACAAGGTCATCGACGTCATGGACGTGTGGGCCGACTCCGGGATGTCGTTCGAATGCGTCGGCGCCGAGCGGCCGGAGGTGAGCGCGCCGGTGGAGCTGTACCTCGAGGGCTCGGATCAGCATCGCGGCTGGTTCCACAGCTCGCTGCTCATGTCCGAGGCCCTGTATGAGCGAGCGCCGTACCGCGGCGTGCTCACCCACGGGTTCACGGTCGACGAGAAGGGCCGCAAGATGTCCAAATCGCTCGGCAACGTCGTGGCGCCGCAGAAGGTCATGAACAGTCTCGGCGCCGACGTGTTGCGACTGTGGGTCTCGGCGACCGACTACGCCAACGAGATGAGCGTGTCGGACGAGATCCTCAAACGCATGGCGGATTCCTACCGCCGCATGCGCAACACCCTGCGCTTCCTGCTCGGCAATCTGCACGGCTTCGATCCCGCACGCCACGCTCTGCCGGGCGCGCAGCTGCTGGCGCTCGATCGCTGGGTGCTCGGGCGCACGCGCACCCTGCAGGCGGAGGTCCTCGAGGCCTACCGCAAGTACACCTTTCATCTGATCTATCAGAAGGTGCACAACTTCTGCAGCGTCGATCTGGGCGGCTTCTATCTCGACGTCATCAAGGACCGCATGTACACGACGCCCGCCGCGGGCGCCGCGCGCCGCTCGGCGCAGACCGTCATGTTTCACATCGCCGAGTGCATGGTGCGCTGGCTCGCGCCCATCCTCAGTTTCACCGCCGAGGAGGTCTGGCGCCATCTTCCGGGCGAGCGAGGCGAGTCGGTGTTTCACGAGACCTGGCATACCCTGCCGCAAGCGCCCGCCGATTCCATCGACTGGGACGCACTCCTGCAGCTACGCACCGACGTCACGCGTGAGCTGGAAAAGCTGCGCGACACCGGCACCATCGGCGCACCGCTCGATGCCCGGGTCGAGGTGTACTGCGTGGCGGAGGAGTTCGCGCGCTTCGCAGCCCTCGGCGAGGAGCTGCGGTTCTTCTTGATCACCTCGCACGCGCAGGTGCACGAGGCTGCGCTGGCTCCCGCGGCAGCGGTGCCCGCCGCCAACACCGGCCGCAGCGGCGTGTGGATCCTCGCGCAGCCGAGCGCCGATCCCAAGTGCGTGCGCTGCTGGCACCGGCGCGCGGATGTCGGCTCGGACGCGCGCCACCCGCAGCTGTGCGCACGCTGCGTCAGCAACATCGAAGGTCCGGGGGAGCGCAGGAAATTCGCATGAGCGAGGCGGGCAACGGCAGCACGCCGGCGCGGCCGGCGCAGGTCGCGGGCGCGGCGGGCGCCCTGCCGGCGGCGGCGAGCGGTTGGCGCTTCCTGCCGCTGGCGGCGCTGATCATCGCGGCGGACCAGCTCATCAAGGCCTGGATGGTGCAGCATTTTGCGCCGCTCGAGCGGGTGCACGTGCTGCCGGTGCTCGACGTCATTCTCACCTACAACACCGGTGCGGCCTTCAGTTTCCTCTCGGAGGCCTCGGGCTGGCAGCGCTGGCTGTTCGTGCTGCTCGCGCTGGGCGTGAGCGCGACCCTCATCGTGTGGCTGCGGCGGCTGCGCGCCGCGGTCCACGGCCTGCTCGCCTGCGGGCTCTCGCTCATCGTCGGCGGGGCGCTCGGCAACATGATCGACCGCCTGACTCTGGGCCGGGTGGTAGACTTCATTCATGTGCACTGGCGGCAGGCGTATTTCCCCGCGTTTAACCTGGCCGATTCGGCCATCACCGTGGGCGCCGTGGTGCTGCTGATCGATGCCTGGCGCGAGACCCGCGCGGCCAGGCGGGTGCGCGGCTGATGCAGGTGCTGCTCGCCAACCCGCGCGGCTTCTGTGCCGGTGTCGATCGCGCCATCGACATCGTCGAGCGGGCGCTGGAGCTGTTCGGCGCGCCGATCCACGTGCGTCACGAGGTGGTTCACAATCACCACGTGGTGGAGCGCCTGCGGGCACGCGGGGCGGTGTTCGTGGATGAGCTCGCCGAGGTGCCCGCGGGCGGTACGGTGATTTTTTCCGCCCACGGGGTGTCGCGCGCGGTGGAGGAGGAGGCCCGGGCGCGGCGTCTCACGGTGTTCGACGCGACCTGCCCGCTGGTGGCCAAGGTGCACATGGAAGTACAGCGCTACGCGCGCGAGGGATGCGACGTGATCCTGATCGGACACGCCGGACACCCGGAAATCGAAGGCACCATGGGCCGCTTCGATGGCTCCTACGGTGGCCGCATCCATCTGGTGCAGAACCTGGCTGATGTCGGCGCGCTCGAGGTGCGCGATCCCGGGCGGCTGGCGTCCGTCACCCAGACCACGCTCTCCGTGGACGACACCGCGGAGATCGCCGCGGCCCTGCGGCGCAGATTCCCGCGACTCGCCAGCCCGCGCCGCGAAGACATCTGCTACGCGACCCAGAACCGCCAGGACGCCGTCAAGAAGCTTCTCGAGCAGTGCGACGTGCTGCTGGTGGTGGGGTCGCGCACCAGTTCCAACTCCAACCGCCTGCGCGAGCTCGCCGACCGTGCCGGGGTACCCGGCTATCTGATCGACGGCCCGGCGGACCTGCGCGCCGAATGGTTCACGGGCAAGCGCGCCGTCGGCGTCACCGCCGGAGCCTCGGCGCCCGAGCTGCTGGTGCAGCAGGTGCTCGAGCAGCTCGGCCGCTGGGGTGCGCAGGCGCCGCGCGAGATCGCCGGCCGTGAGGAGAACGTGTTCTTCGCCTTGCCCCGCGAGCTGCGCCGCGAGTCGGAAAAACCCGCGTAGCCGAACAGCTCCGCCGCAGCCGAAGCTTGAGGGATACCGGGGCCGGCAAGCGGGTTGCCGTTCCCGGCGATCATTTCCGTGCTCCCCCGGAAACCCCCGCGTGCACCAGCGACACTCACTTGGAGGACAGGCGCGCGGGAGGTCTTCACATGCGACGCACTACCCCTCTTGGATCTGGATGTCCGGTCCTCGCGCTGCTGGCGGCAGCCGCCTTGCCGCTGATCCTAACCGCCTGCGGCGGGGGCTACGGCGGCGGTGGCGGTGGTTCGGGGGGCTCCTTGAGCTGCGGCAGCGGCTACTCCAATGCCTGCCCTCCGCCGACCGTTACCCTGACCGCCCCGGCATCGGGAGCGACCGTGAGTGGCACGGTTGCGCTGACGGCGACTGCAAGTGCTTCCTCGACCTACGGTCTTACGGTCACGAGCGTCGCATTCCTGATCGACGGCACGGCGGTGGGAACGGTGACCAGCTCGCCCTACACGTACATGTGGAACAGCACGACCGTGACCAAGGGCAGCCATTCGCTCACCGCCAAGGTGACCGACAGTGCGGGCGACACGGCGACCACGCCGGCCATCATGATCAACACGACGGGTATGGCGATCGCCGCTGTTGCCATGACTGCGGCGCAGATCTTCCCCGCGCCGATGTCTCAGGCTTCCGGAATGGCCGACTTGACCGTGAAGCTCGACACCGGCGCCACGCGCGGCACGGTGAAGCTGACGGGCCTCAGCGCGACTGCGGTGACCATCAATGAAGGCTTCGCTGGCGCGACCGGACCTGCCCTCATCAGGCTCTCGGCCAGCGGCGACAACACTGCTGAGTGGGAAGTGCCGGCCGATGCACTGCTCACCGCCGAACAGCTGACTGCGCTGTCGCAGGGTAAGCTCTACGTGATCGCAACCTCCGCGGCCAATCCGCGCGGGGAGATCCGCGGGCAGATCGCCCCCGACAACGTCGCCGTGACGTTCTCCACGATGGCCCCCGCTGCCGAAGCGCGCTCGGTCAGCCCTGCGGCCGGGGGCGTCGTAGCTACGACGGTGGATAAGAGCGCGTACACGCTCAGCATTCACGTCAACTCCACGGGCGTGGACGATGCGGATGCAGCGCAGGTGGACAGCGCCGCCACCGGGCGCAAGCTCGCCGTGCTGAGCAAGGACTCTGTCGAGATGGGGCACTGGTCGACGGAGCTTGCCCCCATCAGTGCCGCCGACGTCGGCCACTTCGAGGCCGGCAAGTGGTACGTGAGCATCGCCACGCCGGTGGAGGCGGGCGGCGCGCTTCGCGGACAGATCGGAGCACCGGGCAACTGAAGCTTCTGGCTCCCTGGCCGGCCCGCGCAGGATGCGCGGGCCGGTTTCAGAAGAACCCGTGCAGCTCGAGGAAGTACAGCCGCGTGTGCTCGCTGGCGAGCTGCGGTATGCCGTCCGAGTAGCGCACCCCGGCGCGCAGCTGCACGAACTGCACCGGCGTCAGCTCGTACAGCAGGCTCCAGCGAGTCTGTGCATCGTGCGCCACGCGCCGGTTCGGATCGAGGTACTCTGCCGTGACCTTGAGATTGTGGCCGCGGGCGAGGGTCCAGTCGGCTTCCACCAGAGTCGCGAGCGTCTTCACCCCGCCACCGGGAAGGCTGCGGTCATCGACGAGGTCGGCCTCGCCGAGCCAGGCGACATTGCCGGTCTTCAGTCCGCCGAACACTCCCCAGGCGCTCCTGCTGCCGGCGGCGGCCGCGTCGTTGTAGTTGGCGGCCGCACCGAGCCGCCACAGCGACTCGACCCAGGTGAGCTGCGCGCTCGACTGCTTGCCGTTGCTGGTGCCGGCGCCGCCGGCGGTGCCGTTGCTCACGGCGAGCTGCGCATCCCAGTGACCCTTCAGCCAGCCGAACTCCACGCCCTCATCGGGCGTGGTCATGTTGATGCCGCTGACCTGCCCGACGAACGAGGTCTGATCCTGCAGTCGCAAGCCGAACGGCAGGTACATCTGTCCGCCCTTCAGGTACCAGCTGTGATCGGCCGACCAGAACAGGCCGTAGGCCTCGCGGTTGAGCGCGCCGCCCGGTGCCAGCTGCTCATCGACGTACACCAGCAGCCGCTCGGGTATCACGCTGGCGCTGACGTAGAGCCGCGTCTGCTCCATCTGGAAGTCCTCGAGGGTCTTGCTGTGCGGGACCTGCTGGGCCTGCGCATCGAAACGCAGGTCGGCGCCGAGCGCGAGGTAGCGCGATAACTGCCCTGCCCATACGTCGCTGCCGGTATCGACGCGATGCGCCGGCAACTGGGTCTGCGCAAACACGTTGCCGAAGGCATTGCGCAGGCCGCCGCCGGTCGGATTGACATGACACTGACTGCACTTGAGGCCCTGGGCGACGGCGAGGTACGGCTCGGCGTGTGCCCCCGCGGCGAGCAGTACCGCGAGTGTCAGACAGCGGGCGCTGAAGCGCAGTGAATGGATAATCATGGTGTGGTGTCCACGGTGAATTCACGGGTGTAGTCATCGCCGAGTACTCGCGCATCGACATCGGCAAGCGCGCCGCCGCCGTTGCCGCGTAACGTGAGACGGTAGCGGCCGGCGCCGAGCGCGCGGCGCGGAGTGATCAGCAGCACGCGCGGATTTCCCTCGGCCAGCTCCGCGCCGAACGGCCCGGCCGGTTCGGCCGCCTCCCCGATCAGGTGCTCGAGGTGCACGGTGGTGTCGTTGACCAGCGAGGCGTCGAGCTCGTGATTGAACGCCACCACCATGCGCGTCAGCGGCGCGGAGAGCGTCGCCTCCTGCGCCGGCGAGATGGCCATGACCGCAAAGGCTGCCGAGCTGGCAGCGGCGGCCGGTGAGTTGGCCGCGCCGTCGCTGATCCACTGGCGGATCACGTCGATGGTGGACTGCGGCAGCGCGGGTGCGCCGAACGGCATCTGCACGCCGACGATGCCGGCGGCGCCCTCGAGTTTCAGAACCAGATAGCTGCTGTCGGGCGCGCCGGGCTTGACGCGCAACAGACCCGACTGCTCGTTGCTGGCAACACCGACCAGCAGCGCGTAGCTGTGCGCGGCGTCGAGTTCCAGGCCCTGTGGGGCACCGGCGCCGCTGTGACAACGCACGCAGATCGGCGTGAACACGTTGTCCTGAATTGACTGGAAGTCGGCCGTTAATGGTGGCGGCGGCGCGCTACCGCTGCCGAGCGGTTGGCCGTTGGCGTCGAGGCCGGCGCCGTTGCCCGCGCACGCGCTCACGATTGTCACGCTACATAGAACCAATAGGCGCATGCCTGACACACAGACCATCACACCGCTCCTTGCAGGCGAAATCGAGCCGTGAGTGGGCGCGGTACGCGATGTTGGTTTCCGTTCCCGCCGAATCTTTTTTTTCGCCAGCGCCTAAACCGCCGCGGGCGCCCCCGACACCTACCAGCGGACAGATACATTGGAAGGTTTTCACATGCGACACATTCTCGGTTTCAAACATGCGCGTCAGCGCTGCTGTTGATGGCGGGCGCGCTGGCGCTGATCCTCAGCGCCTGCGGTGGCTACGGCGGTAGCAGCGGCTCGGGCTCCATGGCCTGCGGCGGCGCCTACGGCGGTACGTGCCCCGCGCCCACCATCACCATGACATCCCCCGGAGCGACCGTGAATCGCACCGTCAGGCTCACTGCCAGCGCGGCCGCCATGGGCGGCGCCTCGATCACGCGGGTCGACTTCCTGGTCGACGGTACGATCGTGGGAACGGCGAGCGCCGCTCCGTACACCGTCAGCTGGGACAGCACCACGGTCGGCGATGGCAACCACACGCTCACCGGCAAGGTCAGCGACAGCCAGAATCAGACCGCCACCTCGGCGGCCCTCACCATTGCGGTAAAGAACAGTCCGGCCTTCAGCGTCGCGTTGGCGGCGGCGCAGATCTTCCCGGCGCCGAACTCCACCGCCACCGGAACCGGGAATCTGACCGTGAAGCTCGCGAGCGGCGCCATCAGCGGCAAGGTGACGCTGAGCGGCGTCAGCGCGAGCGCCGTGACCATCAACGAGGCCTTCGCGGGCGCAAGCGGGGCCAGCCTGATCACGCTCGCGGCCAATGGCGGCGCCGCGGGTGAGTGGGACGTGCCCGCGGGGGCGCTGCTCACCGCCGACCAGGTGACCGCGCTGTTGCAGGGCAAGCTCTACGTGATCGCGACCTCCGCCGCCAATCCCGCCGGCGAGATCCGCGGCCAGATCACCCCCGACACCGTCACGGTGATCTTCTCGGCCCTGGCCGGCTCCCAGGAGGTACCGCCGGTCACGATCATCGCCTCCGGCGTTGCCGCCGCGACGGTGGATGCGGCCGCCAACACGCTCACCGTTCACGTCAACTCCACCGGCGTGGACGATGCGACGGGGGCGGAGGTCGATACCGGGGCCGCGGGCGCCAGCGGACCGAAGCTCGTCGCCCTCACCAAGGACAGCGTCAACCTGGGCCACTGGTCCACGGAGCTCGCAGCCATCACCGCGAGTGACGTCGGCAACTTCACCGCCAACAAGCTGTACGTGAATGTGAAGACGCCCGCCGATGCCAACGGTGCGATCCGCGGGCAGATCAACGCCTCGTCAACACCGCCCGCCGCGCCAACCCTCACGCAGCTCAAGTCCAGCGCGTTCAGCGTCTGCGGCGGCTGCCACACCGGCGGCGGCACGTCGCTCCCCGCGTCGATGGACCTGACGCCGAGCCACATCTACGCCTCCATCGTCAATGTGGCGAGCGTCGAGCAGCCGGCACTCCAGCGCGTCAAGCCGGGCGATCCGGACAACAGCTACGTGGTGCTGAAGCTCGAGGGCGCCGCCACGATCACGGGCAACCGCATGCCCCTCGGCGGTCCGTTCCTCGACCAGGCGACGATCGATCAGGTGCGGGCGTGGATCACCGCCGGCGCGGTGAACAACTGACAGGCGCATCCCCTGGCCGGCCCGCGCGTGCGTGCGCGGGCCGGCTTTTTATTGGCGCTGGTAGAGCGAGCGCTTCAGCTTCCAGCGCTTGTGCGACCAGGGCCAGTCGCAGGGCGCGGAGCGGATCTGCTCCTCCACCCGGCGCGCGTAACGCTCGGTCAGCGCCCCCGCGGGCAGGGGCTGTGCGGGGCCGGCGAGCGGCTCGAAGTGCATTTCGTAGTAGCCGCGCGCGGTGCGGCGCATGGCGATGAAGAACACCGGAAAGCGTGTCACACGCCCGATTTCCTCAGGCCCCAGGTAAAAGGCGGTGTCGCGGTTGAGAAAGCGGGTCCAGTACTTGTGCTCGCTGGTGGTCGGTTCCTGGTCGGCGACCAGCGCCACGGCGCGCACCACGTCGTGGCGCTTGATGATGTCCGCCAGCAGGTCCCTGGCCGGCACCAGGCGGCTGCCGAAACGCGTTCTCACCTTCATCATCTCGCGCTCCGCCCAGCTGTCCACCAGCGGCTTGTAGGCGGCATCGAGCGGATAGCCGAGCTCGAGGGACAGCGCGAGCAGCATCCATTCCCAGTTGCACTGATGAGCCGCCACCAGCAGCACCGACTGGCCCTGCGCGAGGAGGGCGCGGGGCGCATCGAGATTCACGATGCGCACGCGCCGGCGGATCTCCTCCGCCGGCAGCGTCACCGACTTGAGGACCTCCACCAGCATCTGCGCGAAGCCGAGGTAGTAGCCGCGCATCACCGAGCGCAGGCGCGTCTCGTCGAAGTCGGGGAATGCCCGGGTCAGGTTCTCGCGCACCACGTGCTGGCGGTACGGGAACGCCCGAAACGCGAGCCAGCCGAGGAGGCCGGCAAAGCCGTACAGCGCGCGCAGCGGAATGCGCGCCAGCAACCGCGCCCACCAGGCCGGGCGCGCGGGCGCGAGCGGCGGCGTGGTGATGGAGGCGTTGCCGTTGCCCGGGGAAACCTCGGTCAGCATTCCGTCTTAGTTTACCGGATGCGGTTGCGTGCCGGCGGGCGGCGGCTGCGCCGTGAGCACCCGGCCGAAGCGCGGCGCGAGCCAGCGCTCGATGTCATCGATGAGCGTGAAGACCGCCGGCACGATGACCAGCGTCAGTTCAGTCCCGTGGAGGTGATGAGACCGCCGATGACCGCGATGGCCATCGGCTGGCGAAAGGCCGTGTCACCGCCCAGTCCGACCGCCACCGGCAGCATGCCGGCAATCATGGCGACGGTCGTCATGACGATCGGGCGCGCGCGCTTGTGGCCGGCCTCGAGGATCGCCGTGAGCCGATCCTTACCGGCGCGCATCTCCTCGATGGCGAAGTCCACCAGCAGGATCGAGTTCTTGGCGACGATGCCCATGAGCATCAGGAACCCGATCATCACCCCGAGGGAGATCGAGTGTGCGGTGATCAGCAGCGCGAATACCGCCCCACCGATCGACAGCGGCAGCGAGGACAGGATGGTGATCGGCTGCAGGACCCGTGCGAACAGCAGCACCAGCACGGCGAACACCATCAGGATGCCGGTGGCCATGGCGATGGAGAAGTTGGCGATCAGCTCGTTCATGTACTTGGCATCGCCGATCTCGACCAGGTGCACGCCCTGCGGCAGGTGCTTGAGCGTGGGCAGGTTGTAGATGGCCTTCATCGCGTCCCCGAGCTCGGCGCCCTTGAGGTCCGCATCGATGAACAGGCGGCGGCTCTGGTTGTAGCGGCGCACCCGCGTGGGACCCTCGCCGAAACTGATGTCGGCGACCGCCTTCAGGGGTACGGTCCCTCCGCCGGTGGTGGGCACCGGCAGGTTCTCCAGCGTCGCCAGGCTCT
>Ga0209152_10000825_pt1 | contig 13092 bp, 9 predicted proteins | sample GraSoiAngelo_107_FD_185873 | JGI IMG/M metagenome (GOLD analysis project Ga0209152, IMG submission 185873) | Grasslands soil microbial communities from the Angelo Coastal Reserve, California, USA - 14_0903_09_30cm (SPAdes) (version 2) | ecosystem: Environmental > Terrestrial > Soil > Grasslands ...
ACAAGCCATTCTGTTCTCTGGACGAGTCTTAGGAGATCACCGGGCTCAACTTTTCTGGTTGCTAGAATCTGGTCTTCTGTGAATTCGCTTATCCAGTCTGACAGAACTAGGCTGGCTTTGAGTTCTGAGAGGAATACGTCGTAGGCTATTGGGTCTTCGAACTGGTTGGGCGCGTATCCCATGATCTCGTCGCGCTGGCTCTCGGCCATTACTCCCAGCTTGTCCAGTTCGCTTCCTCTTGGTCTAGGTCGCGGGGCCAAGTCCGGTGTTCTTGATATTAGATGCAGAAGGCTGAAGTCTGTCATCCTCTTGGCTCGGTTGTAGAGCCCGTCCCGGATGATGACTGCAGACATGGGATCGATGTAGAGTTCAGATACTCGCTTGCCGAATCTGGAGGCTTCCAAATCTCGTCCCTCCATTACGACCATCTCTTCTTTCGCGAGGAACTTGAGAACCTCGCCGATCTTTCCCTTGATCATTCTCGGTCCGTACTGGTGGGCGTAGAAGGTTCGTCCAAAGAACTCGTACAAGCCTTCCTCAGTCTTCGCGTAGCCTGCGGCGACGGTCGAGAGGACATGGGGTCTCAGGATCTTCTCAACGGCGAGTTTTGACCAGAGTTTCTCAGGCTGGGCGATGACGTAGTTCTCCATGAGCCAGTCAGCCTCATCCTGATTTCTAGCAATCAAGACTGACTCTCCATACTTGTCGTATTTTGGTCGACCGGCGCGTCCGCAGAACTGTTTGTACTCTAGGACGCTGATGGGATAGCGTCCGTGTCCCGATTCGAAACGCTCGTAGCTGCTGATGATGACTGTTCTAGCGGGGAGGTTTACGCCGGCCGCCAGGGTCGGGGTCGCTGCGAGAACCTTGATCCTCCCATCACGAAAGGCCGTTTCTACTATGCCACGGTGGGGGCCTGTGAGTCCCGCGTGGTGAAATCCTGCACCGGAAGCTATCTGGCTTGCAAGGGCCTCACCAAGGCGTGTCTTCTCTCCTGATGAGAGGATTCGTTCAGCTGTGGTGTTGAGTGAGCGTTCCTCGATCTTGGAGAGCCGGGGCTTGACGGCGAGGGCAGCTTTTCGTCCCATTTCCACCGCTGACCTACGGGTCTCGGTGAAGATGAGTGCTTGACCTCCACTGCTCAATACGTCGAGCGCGATATCCAAGACTGGGGTCTTGGTTCCGCTCTGGATGGCTCTGCTGGACCCGTCATTGAACTGTAGTTGGCCGAGATTGTAAATGCCTTCCCTCAATGGGACCGGTCGCCAGTCGGTTGTGACGGAGCCCGCCTGCAACCATTGCCCTACTTCGTCTGCGTTTCTGACAGTGGCGCTCAGGGCAAGCATTTGGATGTCTGGGTTGATCTCGGTTAGCCGGGTCAGAACCACTTCGAGGGTGGGTCCCCTCTCATGTTCAGTTAGAAGATGAATCTCATCAGCGACGACGAGGGATAGCTCGTTCATCCATGGAGCTCTATGTCGTAAGAGAGAATCGGCTTTCTCGTTGGTCGAGATTATGATGTCGTACCTTCCAAGCCACGGGTCCGAACTGTCATAGTCTCCTGTGGATATTCCGATTCGCAGATGTTCGCCGCTAGGCTTCTTTATCGAGGAGAATCTCTGAAACTCCTTGAACTTCTCGCTCGCCAGCGCACGCAAAGGAGCTAGATAGATCGCCTTTCCATTCCTTTCAAGGAGATGTTTCAGGATACAGATCTCGGCCACTAGGGTCTTACCGCTCGCGGTAGGACTCGCCAGAACTAGATTCTTCCCGTCTAGTACTCCGGCCTTTATCGCATCCTCTTGAGGCGGATAGAGCGAGTCGAGACCTTCACCCTCTAGCAGAGTTACGACTTGAGGGTCTAACTGAAGCTCTCTAATTCTCACTCTTGCAGATACTCCTCGGCATCAGAGAAAAACTAGCCCGCAGTTCTCTTCAATCTTCCCGGTTTGGGAGAGTATAGTATTCCTTCCTTAATCAACTGTCCGATGAGACGTCGGGCTTCCCTCTCCTCCATCTTCTCCTTGTCAACAAGAGCCGCAATGAGAACCGTCTCCTCCACCGTTCCAGTCTCCCGCTCCATTTCTGCAACGGTCTCAATTACTCTCTGGAACGAGTCGCGGAGGCTGCGGGGCTTGCCAGTCATTATCACGTCAATGTCCATCGCACCCGTCTTGACATCGACCCCAACGTCCGAGAGCGACACAGTCATTATCCGAATAGCACTCTTCGCGTCTTCAACTGTCACGGTATCGCGCAGAAAGGCGCGAGCCCGGGCTTCGGAAATTCTCACAAGCGCTTCTAGTTGCCGCGGAGTAATGGCAACTGCCGCATCTTCCCCTCCCTTCGATCTCATCTTCAGGTAAAAGTCGCGTAGCTCGATAACCGCCTCGGGAGTTAGGACCGGCGTGATTCTCTTTGCGAAGCTAATGTATTTGCGCAGGAAATCTGGAGCGAAGGGCGCAGTTTCGGGGCTGACCTTGCTCCTGTGAAGGGCGAGGATGTGCTCTGACATTCGCGAGTCGTAATCTGGTTCAGGCTGGTCTTTGATGATGAAGATCAAATCGAACCTAGAAAGAATTGTGACTGGAAGGTTGATGTTCTCACTCACATTCCGATGAGGCTCATATCGACCCAGTGAAGGATTGGCCGCGGCCAGAACTGCTGCCCGAGCGTTCAAGGTAGCGACGATTCCTCCCTTTGCTACGCTGACGGTTTGCTGTTCAAGAGCTTCGTGAATAGCGACCCTGTCGTCGGGACGCATCTTGTCAAGCTCATCAATGCAATTGTGGACGCATACTCCGTCGGCGAGAAAACTGGACCCTTCGGGAACGCGGAGGTCATAGACGGGTCCTTTGTAATATTCCACCTTGACCGAGATGACCTCGTCCATGGCATAGTCAGAGGCCGAGAGGGCGCTGAGAGACGCGGCTTGCTCCGAGGACAACCATTCGTCAAGGGTGTCTCGTAGGCGGCGAACACCTGACTTGAAAGGTCGTCTCGTTCCCGCTCGAAGCTCGTAAAACGTACTCCAGCTCCCTCTTCGAAGAAGCTGACTAGGAACGGGCCGGATCTCTTTCAAAACCTGCGCGAGCAAAGGCGCCGGGACCTCTTCGTTATCCGAGGAAATGGCGGTCGATCGAACAGGAATCTTTTCGCACTTGATCGAATATGGAGATAAGACTCTAACGAGCCTCGTTGCATCGTCACGACCAGTGATCTGAACAATCTTCACTCCTTTTTGCTGGCGAATTCTCGCGTACACATCAAATCGTCGCAACGCCAAAAGTAGCATTCGGTTTGTGTCTAGATCATCTGAAAGTGAGAAAGTTATGTCGATCATGCGATATTCCCTGCCGCTTTTTCGATAGTGCTTTGTGGAGACACACCCGTCCGCATCCATACATCCCGCGAGGAATCCGGCAAGCGTGTCCTGACCAAAACGAAGAAGATTTTCTAGGGTGTTGCGGGTCGTCCAGTCGTATAGCGCAAACAATAGGTTCGAGTCGCGTCGGAGATTGTGGATTCGGAATGAGTCTTGGCGTGTGCCCGGCCTTAGGCTGTCATGCCAAGCAGTGTTGAAGGTCGCCTGGGAGGCTTGTTGGAGGCGGTCTATGTGTCTGCGGTGCAAGTCGCTTTGTGTGATTCTTACGATAGAGTGCTTCGAGTTGGATCGGGCGTAGCCGTCGCCGTAGATGAAACCAAGTATGTAGGCGAGGTCTGGCGTGATGTGGGCGACCTGGAACCGCTCTGTTTTCTTGCGGCGGCCGTACGCAAACGCGCGATCACGCCACTCCTTCAGGTCCAAATCCAGCAATAATCGTCTAAAGGTGTCAAGACGAATCGCGTCTCTACCCCTAAGTGTGAGGGCTTCGCGCCGAAGACCATAGTGTCGGCTGGCTGCAGCAAAGCTTCGAAAGCGTTCGAGCACTCGCTTACGAAGTTCTGCCCGTTCTTCCAGTGATGGCTGAACAATCCAATCGTCGGGCAAGATATCCAATATCCGGACCCGATCATTGCGTTGAGGAAGACGTTGAATGGTCAGAAGGCGGTCCCCGATGCGAATCTCCCTGGCTGGCCGCCAGCTGAAGCGCGGACCATCGAGCAACAAGTGGTCCGGTGTCACACGAAGCCCGAATCCAGACTTCATGCCGAGACATACCAACGGACCCTCATAGTCGCGCATCGTGACAAGAGTAGCTGCAGCTTCACGTGCCTGAAGATTGTCCAAGCCGAGGTTGATTGTTCTACGTCCCAACACCGACATGCTCAAGCGGTACCCTGCCTTTGTCACAGCTATCTTCGCGTTCTTCGCATCGAAAAGATGACCAATGCGAGTTGAGATCCCGTCGATCAACACTTGGCTATCGGGGTGGAGACATGCCACTCCTTTGTCAGCGAGTACGAGGGCGCCAGCTTCTAGAATCATGCCGCCAGTCTTTTCACGCAAGACTGCTGCAGTAAGACCTGCAGCTGTTGTTCCTCGCCCGGATGTGTAGAGACCTCTAGGCGCGATCCTCGAGACGTACTGAAGCAATTGACTCTTGGCGGTCCCAGGATCCCCGATTAACAACACGTTCTCGTCGCCTCTAATGTTGACTCCATCGGGAAGCTGTTTTGCCGTTCCGCCGAATAGGAGGTAGAGTATTCCCTCTTTCACGTCCTCGTAGCCGTATATTGACGGGGCGAGACTCATCACGAGTTTTCGCTGTACCCATGGATCTTGGGCCGCCTCCAGTATCTGTTTCTCATCTTCTGGAGTAATTTCGACGACTTCTGTTTCCTTCCCGACAACATCGACGAAGTTGGCGTCCAGGTAGATGTTGAAGGTTCGAAGTCTTCCTCGTTCTCCGACTGCTTGTTTCTCCGCACGAACGATGGATGTTACGGAAACTCTGTCGCCTGGACGCGCAGAGTCAACTAGATCGTCCTCCAACCTTACCTCGAGATATCTTGGCAGCTGTCCAGGGGGAAGATCTTCGGGTCTCTCCTGTATTCGAGCTTCCTGTGTGTTCTTGAATTTTGATTGTTCCTGTAAGAGTTCGAATGAGGTGCTCTGCTTGCAGAACTGGCAGTGACTTCCGGGTCCGTGGATCAGCTCTCCTTCTTGGTCTAGAACTGTTATTTCGAGACATTTTCGGCAGCGGAAGACTGCGCTGACGATTGTTGGTTTTACTTGGGTTGTTCGTACGACGATGCCGTCCACGAGAGCAATTTTCTTGATATGTTCCGCTCCGATCTTTCTGAGGGCGGTCTTCTCTGGTAGGCGTCGGAACCGTGCGAAGATCTTCCCCACGTGTTCGGCATATTCAGGGTCTTCAACCCGCATCTGGGCGGTGGCAGCCGAACTTGCGTAAGTGATGTAATCGTCAGGCTTCTCGACGAGGCTACGCGCCAGGGCGGGGTCGAATGAGATGAGGTCGTCGAAGTCGATGATGAGGGATTTGCCGTTAGTAATAGCGACTTGGGCCAGGCGTTTTCGGTATTTTGAGCCTATTTGGTCAGATTCGTGAGTTCGAAAAAGGTCCTGGAAGACATCCTCTGGTCTGGCGGTCTTGAGAAGGGCGGTCAACTGGTCGCTTCACGTCCAAGAATGTCTTTCTTCCACTTGTCCACCGTTTCCCGGATGCTCTGATAGAGACTGAGCTCTTCGGCTGTGAGGTTGGAGGTAAGCTCGGTGGTCTGTTCGCCCGAGGCGCTTAGGGAGGCTATTTTCTTGACTCTGATGTTAACGATGTCTTGCGCCAGGGAGACTGCCTTGTCTAGGTCTCTGCCTTTGGCTCTGTCCTTGGCTTCCTGACTCTTGAGATCTTTCAGGAGCCGTCGTAGCTGGAAGTAGAAGATGCGTGGGAGCTTAGGGACTTGACGGGACCCGGGCAGGGTCTCCTTGTAATGGGTTGTGGAGAGCGTGTTGAGCGTGAGCTGGTCCTCGTCGCGGAATTTCGCGTATCCCATTTGCACTAAATGAGTAGTGATCCAGAGCGGAAGCTCCACTTCTTGGCCTTGACGGTACGGGCCCATGACTCTGTCGCCCATTCTTGTCTCAGGAAATTCTCTGAGAAAATTGACTCGGCTGGGCGAGTTTTCAAATTCGGTATCTACTATCGTAACTATGGATGGTTGTTCGTTCAGTCTGCTCGCCCCAGGAGGGAGTGTGACGGTTCGGAGACCCCACTATATCTGTTCTTGACCAGAAAGAACGATCTGATCCTCAGGATATTTCGTGTAGAGGTGAGCGAAACAGTCTTTTGTATCAGACATAAAATCTCACCGGCTGACCCTGTTGGAAGCTGCTCTCTGGACCGAGAAATATCGGCCCAAGACTCTGGACCAGATAGTAGATCAGGAAGAGATCGTTTCTCGTCTCAAAGAGTTTGTCACGAGAGGATCGATGCCACACTCCCTCTTCGCCGGACCCCCGGGAACAGGAAAGACAACCGCCGCACTATGCCTCGCACACGATCTATTCGGAGAGAGATTCCAAGACGTGTTCATGGAGCTAAACGCGAGCGATGAGAGAGGAATCGACGTTGTCCGTACTACTGTAAAGGAGTTTGCGCGGATGGCATCGCTGAGCCAAGTCCCCTTCAAGATTCTCGTCCTGGACGAAGCTGACAACATGACCAATGACGCACAGGCCGCTCTACGAAGGACGATGGAGAAGTACACTGAGACCTGCCGGTTCATCCTCTGTTGTAACTATTCTGGGAGGATAATCGAGCCCATCCAGTCAAGATGCGCTCTATTCCGCTTCACTCCTCTACCTGAGTCGAAGATTGTTGAACACCTTCACAACATCGCCAAGCAGGAAGGTCTGAAGATTACCGAATCGGGTCTCAAGTCAGTTGTCGAGGTCGCGGAGGGGGATCTAAGGAAGGGGATCAACACGCTTCAGGCAGCCGCGTCAATGTCCAAAGGGATTACGGAGGAAGCGGTCTACCAGGTGGTAGGTAGGGCGAAGCCTACTGACGTTCATGAGATGCTTACTCATGCGATGAAGGGCGATTTCATCAAAGCCCGGGAAGAACTCCGACAGCTGTTGGTCAAGTATGGACTGTCTGGATCTGAGATCGTCCGACAGATTCACTCCGAAATCTTCCGACTCCCCGTCCCAGAGAAGAAAAGAATCAGCCTCATCGAAGCAGTCGGCGAGATCGACTATAGACTCGTTCAGGGCGGAGACGAAGAGATCCAGCTAAGCGCATTGCTAGCGAAACTCGCGTCGGACGCATAGCTTTGAGACATTTGCCATGTCATTAGAACCTTGGACGACAAAATACAGACCGAGAACAAGCAAGGACGTAGCTGGGAACAAGCCAGCCATCGAGAAACTTCGAGACTGGATCGATTCATGGAGCAAGGGCAGACCCACTAAAGCAGCAGTACTGCTCTACGGCCCAGCCGGTGTTGGTAAGACCTCAGTAACAGAGGCCCTAGCCCGAGAACGCGGCTGGGATCTCGTCGAGATCAACGCGTCGGACAAGAGAAGCGGAGACATACTCGCCAAGGTTGCGGGGCTGGCATCGACCCAGAGCACCTTGTTCAGTAAAGGTAGGCTAATTCTTCTGGATGAGGTAGATGGAATCAACCTCCGAGCTGACCAAGGAGCAGTGGCGACCATCCTGCAAATAATCAAAGAGACCCAGTATCCGTTGATCTTGACCGCCAACGATCCGTGGGACCCAAAGACCCGACCGCTAAGAGAAGCATGTCTCCAGATAGAACTCAAACGGCTGGGAGTACGGGACGGTCTCCCACTCTTGAGGAATATTCTGAATCAAGAAGGAGTGAAAGCTAACGAGGACGCTCTGAGGCTCATACTGGATCGAGACCGCGGCGACATCAGATCCATCCTAAACGACATTCAACTGCTTTCGAGCAGACGTCGGTCGTTAACCATCGAGGATATTGACCTTCTGTCAGGACGGGACCGGACAGAGTCCATCTTTGAGGTGCTGCGGATAATCTTCAACAGCCGGACTACGGCATCGGCACGACGAGCCCTCTCAATCTCAGATGTTGACCAGGAAATGCTGTTTCAGTGGATCTTCGAGAATGCACCATACCAAATACCGAAGCCGAAAGAGCTGGAGGAAGCCATGTCTGCTCTCGCCGAATCTGATCTATACTTCGGCCGGATTAAGAAGACCCAGTCCTGGCATCTCCTGTCGTACGCCCTTGACCTAATGACAGCGGGTGTGGCTATTGCGAAACAAACATCCCTGAGCGGCTGGGTCCCGATGAGGTTTCCGCAGAAGATCAGTTCGATGTCCCGAACAAGATCGATTAGAGATATCCGCAAAAAGGCTGCCGCGTCTATTGGCGTCAGAAGCCACGTCTCCGTCCGTAGAGCCCAGCAGCTCTACTTTCCCCTCCTTCGATTCATCTATGAGCACAACCTGGACGAATACGAACGGATTGCCGTGTCGCTAGACGCGAAAGAGGAACTCGATGATCTCCTCTCCAACGAAATGAGACCGCCGAATTAGGGTTGCTTTTTTCAGAGCGTAGAGGCTGGCCTAGCCCGCTTAAAAAATCAGCAGGAAAATAGAGTGTTACGGTGAAGCGATTTTCTTCATGTATTTCTTTACGAGTTCATCAAACATCTTTTCCACGCGCTCGGGACTTGGACCTTCAACTTCTACTTCGTAGCTTCCCTTTTTCACGTGGATTTTCCAGTTAGCCGCTTGATCCGTCATAAGCCGAGCAGGCAATCCGGCCGGGTATTAATCAGTAACTGTTTCCTTACGAACAACCGCGACCACCGCCTGTACCCTGAGATGTCCTACATCAGATTAAGATGTGAAATCAGCGATTTCGAATAATCAGAGCTGCGCCGATGAAGGCGATTACGGTGAAAATACTGATGGACCAGCCCATCTGTACAAGCGTTGCTGGCTGAATCAACGCTCCTTCACCCATAGGGGTAGTTGCTGCTATCGCACCAAGTCCACCAAAGAACAGAAGGAGAGTTCCAACGGTAAGCATGGCTTCGCGCAAGAGAGTCCTCTCGAACCCGCTGTAGCGAGAGCGAACGGAATTAAGATTTACTCTTTAGAAAAAGTCACGCTCTAACTCCGAACTTTTGGGAATTCCGAGTGTTATGGGCTTAAAACATTGGAAGTGTTATGATGAATCGGGTCCTCGGCACTTTTGAGAGGAAGTTGAAGTCACCATAGTGCGGAACTTGGAAAAGGCTCTGCGTCAGCCTCGTTTTCGCCTTCTGAAAGCGTCACTGTAAAGAAGTTTTTAGAAGTCTGGCTCTAAAGAAGCATTCGAGACAGGGGTACACGTTGAAAGATGTTCTTGACCAAATTAGACTGGCGCTAAACCAGAATCTGTATTATGTTGCGCTTTGGACTTGTCTTACCCTTCCTGACATTTGTGGGGCAATTGACTCGACCAATGGACAGGCTGATCCAGGAAAGTATGCTCGTTGGTACGATAAATGGGTAGCAAGGAATTGTCCATCTTTCACGGGACAAGATTGTTACTATTTCAGATGCACGATGCTTCACCAGGGTAGAATGATGATTCCCAGAGGAACATATTCGAGAGTCTTCTTCTTAGAACCTGGCGCAACTTCGAACATCTTTCACTGCAATGTCTTCAATAATGCATTAAATATTGACCTTAGAATATTCTGTGAAGCGATGATCGATGGGGCAGAACGATGGTTGAAAAGTGTAGTAGGTACACCTCTTTTCACACAGAATTACAATAGTTTCGTAAGGAGATACCCGACTGGCATTCCCCCATATGTTGTCGGAACGCCCGTGATTGGCTAGGCGGCACTCTTGACTTGTCCTGCTACCAAGCAACTTGTTCCACTTTTCTTGGCTGTGCAGGAAAGGTGTTGTCAAGAAGTCCAAAAATGCATAAACAGAACTTATTCAGGTAGAGACATCTCAGTGAGATGTTGTCCGTAGGATTTGGAAACTGCACGAAGCCGTTTTGTCAACAACTTTGAGTTAGTACGTTGGGTCGCCTACGTTTTCATCGGAGGAGCGGTCTACGCATCTATGTGGCAGGTCTACGCCGATTTCCTATTCTCAGCGGGACAAATCTACGGTACTCCGCTTCCAACGATAGTTCAGATTCCCGTCCTCGGAATCCTGCCAGGAGCACTCATCTTCGTTGTACCACTCTTACTTTCGATAGTTCTGACGAGGGCAAAACCAGAGAAACAACTTGTACCTCCTCTCTACATCAACTTGGTAGCCTTCGCCTGGTTCATGAGTTTTAGTCTGATCAGATACACTTCCGACCTCATAGTAGCCTTCGCACTTTTCGGGGTGTTAGGGTTTTTCGGAGGTACATTCCTCAATAGGATTGCAGTTTACCTCTTGGGAATTGCAGTCAACCCTGACGATTTTGTATCCTATTCGTTCACGGTACAGACTGATTTTGATACTGTCCAATCCATGTTTGAGACCGACAAGTATCGCAAGAATATTGGAGTCGTCGAAACTGAGATGGATGAGAAGAAATCCATTCTCACTTTGTATTGCAGGAGCTCATATCGATTCGTCGTGCGAGTGGTTTCCAATGCCCCTGTCGTAAGTTCGACCATCGCCGTAGTCTTCTACGATAGAGCAGATTGGTACGTACGACCTAAGACTGAAGCACTGAAGGAGGGAGCCGAATCCGTCGTTTCCTATCTGACGAGTATTTTTCAGAGAAGTCAGTTCGGCATCGCAAATGCCGACTGGAAAGAGACACCTGCGACACAACTCTTGGTAACGTCAGTCATGGATAGACTGGAGGGAGTGATCCCTCGGTACAAAGAAGTCTCTCGTGTAGGATGGCTCAAGATAATGGCACTCATCGGAGCAATGATCTTCATTGGACTATCAGCCCTCCTTCTCCAAGACCTCCCGACCTCAATCGGGTCATTTATTGTGCTTCTACTCTATGTGGTATTCGAACTACGTTCAGGGAGAGAAGGACGCAATTGAGGATTAGCAAGGAAACGCCTCAGCCCCCCTCAGATGACATGAGAGATCGAACCCCTGGCTATATCAGAGTGAGAGAAGCCCTAACTGTTCAAATTTAGAGGGCGTCTGAAGGGTGGTTCAACCACGCGAAATCGCCATCAGTCTATTCTTGGCTGGAATCTTAGCGGCGATACCCAGCGTTGTATCACCGACAATCGCCCTTCAGATTTTTCAAATTGCCGCGGGATTCACGAGCGCAATTTTCTTCTACATCGGAACGATCGCACCGAGAAGGTGGAAGCCCAATTTTGACCTTGCGACGAAAGTAATCGAAATTCCTCTGGGATTTGGGCTTAGTAGTCAGCAAATCGTGCCGAGAGAAGTTCATGGAAAAGTGCTACAGATAGAAGTAACCAACTCCATCAAGTCGAGAGTGAATGCGAGTCATTGCCGAGCCAAACTATCGATAGATGGAATTACCTCCGGGGAGGAATTCATACCTTGGCGATATATCGAAATTGCCTCTGGCAGAGGATCGGGTTGGATGCAACTTCACGATTTGCCAATCTTGCGAGGCGACAGCGGATTGCTGGCGATCTGCTGGACGGAGTGCGGAATGCAAAAGGGCTTCGTTCAGACATCTTCGCCTCAGATTCAGTGGAGCCCGTACCATCTTACTCTGGGGATTACTTACAAATGCCGACTGACAATTTTCGGTGATTTCAAACCCTCGTTGTATGAGTTCTCCTTCACTATCCAATCAGAAAACGCTATTCAGTTCACGTTTCCAAAGAAACTATGAAGGAATCCGAATTAGACATTCTCATTATTCCAATTTCTTCCTGATTTCCTCGTCCATTATCTTTTCATACGATCCGTCCAGCAAGTAGTCCGAGCGCTTACGAATCAGATTGAGCAATCTGTTCCTAGACTCGGTATCAAATCGATACTTCCCCTTCAGCCCCAAGAATTGCTTCCTACCACGATAAAGCGTGAGTAGATGAAAATAATCAGTCATCTCCTGCATCGTGAGCGGATTCTTTCTGCCAGATTCCTGAACATTCCGCTGTTTAGCCTCTCTGAGTATGCTGCCAATAACTTCGCCTGAAGCGAGCCTCGCAAGGGCTATGACATTCCGACTTGGAGTCAGCATCATAGCAAGCCATTCCCTGACCTTTTCCTCTGAGTCTCCATTTCTCAGTTGATACTGAGCCGTTGAAACTAACCACGGTCTATCGTCCCTCTTTGGCACGGGGTTTCCCGAGAAATCGCTTTGAAATGGCGAATTGTAACTCCCGCTTCATAAAAAGATGACCTCTTTTGGGCAGCCTTACTCGTTGAGCGCCATATTGATGAGCTGTGAAGTGACTCCCAGGTAATTGCGATAGTCGAGAGCTTCCTTGATTTCTTTGAGCGTGAGCCTCTTTGAGACGACGGGATCCTCCTGAATCGCTTTGCTGAACGCGACCCCCGAGTCCAATGATCTCACCGAGACTCTTCTCACCCTGTCGTAAGCGTCTTGTCTCGCGACTCCCTTCTCGACCAGCATATTGACAATTCTCTCCGCTAGGACAGCCCCCTGGGACAATTCCAAGTTGCGCTCCATATTTTTGGGAGACACTTCCAACCCTTTCAGAACCCTAAACGCGAGCATCAGCATCTCATCGGTCAGAATGAAAGACATTGGAAAGAGAAATCGCTCGTTCGCAGAATTCGACAAGTCCCGTTCATGCCAGAGTGGGACATTCTCTAAGGCAGGTATCACAAGGGCTCTTAGCAGCTTGGCCAAGCTGGATGCTCGCTCGCTGAGTTGGGGGTTTCGTTTTGAAGGCAGGGCGGAGCTCCCAACCTGTTTCTCCCTATCGAAAGGCTCCAAAGCTTCAGCAATCTCGCTTCTCTGAAGATTGCGAATCTCTGTCGCAAATTTGTCTAGACTGGACCCGAGTAAGGAAAAGTAGGTGACGACCTCGGCGTGAATGTCCCGCTGGATCACCTGGGTAACCAGCCCAGCCGGCTTCAGCCCAAGACCCCTCAGGGCTTTCTCCTGGACCTTTAGCGCGTTCTTCCCAAGTCCAGCCCCAGTTCCAACGATGCCCAGTATCTTTCCAACGAGGGCTCTCTCACGGACTTGTCTCAGACGCTGTTTGTGCCGCTT
>Ga0209152_10000829_pt1 | contig 13048 bp, 9 predicted proteins | sample GraSoiAngelo_107_FD_185873 | JGI IMG/M metagenome (GOLD analysis project Ga0209152, IMG submission 185873) | Grasslands soil microbial communities from the Angelo Coastal Reserve, California, USA - 14_0903_09_30cm (SPAdes) (version 2) | ecosystem: Environmental > Terrestrial > Soil > Grasslands ...
AATCGCGTAGATTGTCTGCTCTATCTTTCCCTCCTTCTTCAGGCTCTTGAGGGCTTTGAATTCTTGCTCATCCTCTACTATGCAATGCAGAGCAGTAACTCCTAGAGCCAATAATTTCTCAGAGGCAACAAGCAGGGCCTCTCTCGTCTCTCTTTTATCCCTGGGGATCGACCTTCCAACCATCTCAAGGGCTCGCTCCTTCAATATGCCATTGGGTTTGCCAGTCGAGTCTCTATCTATTTCTCCACCAAAGGGTTCGGGCGTCTTTTCATTTACGCCTGCCGCGGTCAGTGCCGCCGAGTTTGCAACAGCGACGTGGCCGCAAATTCTTCTGAGGAAGACCGGGTTTGCCACGATGTCGATGTCGGATCGATCTGGATATCGGTGTTCTCGAAGCTTCTCTTGATCCCATCCTCTTCCAAGTATCCATTGGTCTTTCAGTTTTGTCGAAGCGGCCTTTTCAAGCATACTCTGGATTTCATGGATGGTTCTTGCACCAGACAAATTGAGGGTCCGCGTTAGCATACCGTATCCCAGAAGGTGAATGTGGGAATCGGCGAGACCGGGGATGGCGACCAGTCCATGGATGTCGAGAGAATCGGCTGACGCGGACCCAGGTTTCAGTAGGTCTCGGTTCGCACCGGTGCGGGTGACCCTTCCGTTTCTGATCGAGATTGCTTCAACTCGACTCTCTCCGTCGGGCTGAAGGTAGATTCTCCCGTTGTGAATTGTGAGATCGGAATTGGCCAAGGTCTCTTACTGAGGCGCAGTTGCTACCGGTACGGGTTTTAGGAGGGAGGAGACGGTCGGTTCAATCATAGATGGCTCTTTCAAGGGCGGTCCACAGACTTTGCCCACGCAGACATACGCAGCTGGGGCCGCTGCTGGGTCATAGCCGAGTTGCCTTATTCTCTCAGAATCTCTTACCGGGTCAAGATGGAGCAGGTATCGTCTAACGGGGTAGATCTTCCTGGCTTGTAGTCTGAACTTTTCAGTTTCCTTAGACTTGGATCCGAGAATGGTGATTCCGACTGGCCCGTTTAGTAAGTATTCGAGTGCAAGAGCATATGGGGCAGCCATTATCCCGTATCGCTCATACTCGCTTGTGAAGAGCCTCAGCGTTTTCTCCGCAAGCTTCTCGTATCGCTCGTTCCCTGTAATCCAAAACAAGCGCAGCGTGGCAGTTGCCATTGCACTGTTCTCGTCCATGGGTTTGTCCCGAGCCCGAAGTTCTCCAATATCTGCTGATTGTTCAGGAATATCGTAAAATCCTCCACCTTTTTCATCACCAAGTGTCCTAATCGAGTCATCCAACAGTTTCTTCGCTGTTTCAACGTGTTTCGGGTTTCCTGTGTGTTCATATGCATCTGCGAGAGCGTGCAAGGTTAGAGCATGGTCAATCAACAATCCCTTCAAGGCGGAGACATCCGTGCCGAAATAGTGTGGCAACGCCCCCTTACTGTCAATAGTGCCTAAAACCCGCTCTATGGTTTTCAAACCGAACTTCGTGTACTCGGGGTTGTTCAGAACAGCGCCGGCGAGAAAGTACGACGAGACGAAGAGAACATTGTAGTTTGTGTAGAAAGTCTTGTCGATACTGGGTGCCGTGTGCTTCTTTCGCTCATCCAACCCTAGCTTGTAGTATTCCTCATTGGCATCCTGGCTACCGTAGAAACCTCCGTTTTGCAAGTCTGCAAGTTTCGATTGAACGTATCGTAAAATACCTTCAGCCTTTTCTTTGAAGAACGGGTTTCCAGTAACCTGATACGCTTTGAGGTAGGTTGCAAGAAGCCGGGCGTTGTCCTCCGCCATCTTCTCGAAATGGGGTATCGTCCAATCTCTCGTCGTGGAGTATCTGAAGAACCCGTCCTCGATATGATCGTAGAGTCCGCCTTTTCCCATCTTCTCAAGAGTCTTGCTGACGACCGTAAACATTTCTTTCTCTCCGTGGTAGCGGTATCTTGCGAGAGCGTATTCGAGGGAGTCCGCCTGGGGAAATTTGGGTTCGAAACCAAAGCCACCGTAATCGATGTCAAAATTGACCGCGACAGCTGTAGCAATATCCCTGGCAATACCCTCCGTCAGAGGGTCTGAGGTGGCCTTTGGAATTCGAGGGGGTTCAAGTTTGCTTCGAACTTTTCCCTTGTTCTTTGCAAACATGTCGAGTACTGATCGTATGACTTCGCGTAGCTGTTCAGGTGGAATGTACGTGCCGCCTGTGATGATCTTTCCGTCGCTGTCGAGGAACGCCGTGGTTGGCCATCCTCCCATGTTGTATCGCCGGTTGACATCAGGTCTCTTGTCCGTGTCGACTCTTATCGGGACGAACTTCTTGTTGAGGGCGTCAACTATTGCCGGATCCGAGTAAGATGTTTCGTCCATGACGTGGCACCAGTGGCACCAGGATCCTTTGATATCGAGGAGAATGGGCTTGCCCTCAACTCGTGCCTTCTCGAAGCTCTCCTTGCTCCAATCAAGCCACCGGATTCTTCCCAACTTCGGTCCAACTATTCAGGTGGCTGAGAATGATATAAGAGTCCCATTCTGGATCGGTATGCGTTGTCGCAGTCTAGAATTCGGATGGAGATAGTTGTCTAAGTACCGACGCGAAGAGCCCGTAACAGTTCCAAAGCATCGACATTGTCCAGTATGCGGTACCCCCACGGATCTGAAGCAGGAATATTGCAGCGACAAATGCAGAGTAGCTGGAAAGAAGATTCAGAGGACCAAGATGAGAAATATCTTCGTAATAACCGGACTGGTCTTCGTATTCTACATCGCGTTTCTGCTCTTCGTCCCCAAGTAGAGCCTAACTCTAGATATGATCGGATTTATTCGCTCGTCCCACTATCTCGCGGACCGAGCGGTACCGGTTCTCTTGAAGGAATTTTGACATTCCTGCAGTGATCTCTCTGAACACATCAACCCCTCTATACATCACCGCTGTTCCAACTTGGACTGCTGACGCTCCCGCCATCATCATCTCAACCGCCCCTCTCCAATCGGTTATTCCTCCGACACCAATGATCGGTATTCTAACAGCTGCCTTTGCTTGGTAGACTGTTCTTACAGCGAGGGAGTGGAGAGCGGGGCCAGAGAGGCCTCCGTAGACTCCCCCGAGAATTGGAGCGGCAGCGTCAACGTCTATGGCCATCCCTAGTGCTGTGTTGATGGCCGTGAGGGCGTCAGCCCCCGCGCCTTCAGCGGCCTTGGCAATTTCTTGAATGTTAGCAACGTTAGGCGTGAGCTTGACAATGACTGGCAGCTTGACTCTGGCCTTGACGACTCGTGTTACCTCGGAAACCATTTCCGCTCTCTGCCCGATCTCCACTCCAACCTCCCTGACGTGAGGGCAGGACACGTTCAACTCTATTGCGACAGCACCGCCTTCCTCTCCCTTGGAAGCGGCTTCTGCGAATTCTTCTGCATCGAAGCCGAAGACGCTAGCGATGACCGGAACTCCAGCCTTCGATACCGCCGCCACTTCTTCACGCATCTCATCCATTCCCGGATTCGGAATCCCAAGAGCGTTAAGGTAGCCGCCAGGAACTTCGATAAAAGACGGGTTCCGATAACCCTCCCTGCCCTTCCGGTTGAACGACTTTGTAACCACTGCCCCCGCTCCTGCTCTTGAGGCGCGGACCATGACTTCGCTCGAAACTCCCAGAATTCCGGAAGCGAGAATCGTTGGGTTGGGGAGCTTTATACCGGCAAACTCCACCGATAGGTCAGGTTCCAAATGCTGCCGAAACAGTATACAGGTGCCACGTTAATTATCTTCGCACCACACGAGCTACGCCGGAGCGACTGGACTGAGACCGGCGAGCGATCTTGAAGGCGTACCTGGTCGATTCACCGGCAGGGCTTTTCCTGCTGGAAAAGACGGGCAAGATTGCTGAGAAGGCACTTTTTCCCCGCCATCCCAAAGATGCTGCAGTGAAACTTAACGAGGTTCGCCAGGGAATACTGCCCGCTGAATTTTCTGAATTCGCGAACCGCTTGTCCCAGATGGGCTTGGAAAAGCTCACAGTAGACAACGAATATCTTGCAAAGATCTCGCGGACCATCTTGACTTCGGAAGTCATCTTGGATGAACGGGATGAAACGATCTCAAAGTTGCGGAACCGGCTACCCAACATGCTCGTCCGATTTAGAATCGTGGAGTCAAAGGATGATTATGAGAAACTCGTTCACGATGTGTCAATGGAGCTCGCGCAGGCATCAATTGCAGAGACCGGTACAAAGCGAGACTTGTATGCAATCCAGACAGTCAGATGCATCGAGGACCTGGACAAGGTGCTGAATCTGCTTGCGGGACGAATACGAGAATGGTACGGCTTACACTTCCCTGAATTAGACAGGCTCGTGGAAAAACATGATAGCTACATTCGGCTCGTCCAAAGCCTTGGGACACGAGATTCATTCTCCCAAGAGTCTCTTGTCGAGCTGGGGATACCTCAAGAACGATCTAGAATAATCTCGGAAGCGGCTCAGAAATCGTCGGGCGCAGACCTCCCTCAACCCGATCTGCTCTGGCTACAGGAAGTCTGCACGACGGTTCTCCAGATGTACAAGCTGAGGGAGACTGCTGAAAGGTATACGGACAAGATCATGATAGAAGTCGCGCCGAACATGACGGGAGTCCTTGGCGCGGTTCTCTCTGCTAAGATCCTTTCAATGGCGGGAGGATTAGAGAACGTGGCTAAAATGCCGGCCAGCACAATTCAAGTGTTGGGGGCAGAAAAGGCGCTTTTCAGAACCCTAAAAACGGGGGCTCGCCCTCCAAAGCATGGGATCATATTTCAGTACGCGGCAATCCACCAATCCCCTAGGTGGCTGAGAGGCCGGATCGCCCGCGCAGTTGCAGGGAAACTCGCTATTGCCGCTCGAATGGATGCGTTCGGCGGATCCAACGAAGGGGACAAGATGCGAACAGCGTTAGAGAAGAAGTTGGGCGATCTCAAAGATCGTTATCAAGGACAACCACCCAAGAAGAAGCATGGTACGCAATGGCGTCCAGCCCCACCGAAAGTTCGAAGGGATCTACCTGATCGGGAGGGAAGGGGAAGAGAAACTAGGTACCCGCAGCCTGGTACCGGGAGAGACCGTCTACGGCGAGGAAATCGTCAAAGCTGGCGATGAAGAGTATCGGGTCTGGGACCCGTTCCGGAGTAAACTTGCAGCTGCGATCTTGAAAGGTTTGGGCAAGATCCCTTTCGCGAAGAAGTCTAAGGTCCTTTACTTGGGAGCTGCGAGCGGGACAACTGTCAGCCACGTAAGCGATATCGTAGGGCCTCAGGGGAAAGTATTTTGCGTGGAATTTGCGCAGAGATCCTTTAGAGACCTAGTCAATAACGTATCGAAGAACAGGATAAATACAGTGCCGATCTTCGAGGATGCCCGGTTTCCCAGTAGATATAGAAGTCTAGTCTCCGAGGTAGATTCCGTATACTGCGACATCGCACAGCCGGACCAAGCAAGAATATTGGCTGAGAACCTTGATACATTTCTTAAACAAGGAGACGATTTTCTCATGGCGATCAAAGCACGAAGCATTGATGTAACAAAAGATCCAAACGCCATTTTTCGCAGAGAAACCGAGATTTTGAAGAAGAGGGGGTACGCGATCGAAGAGATGGTTCGATTGGACCCTTTCGAGAAAGACCATTGCATGGTTCTAGGCGGGAAATAGGTGGCGCCGTTTCTCCTGGATCAGGACGGATTTTTTGACGTGATGCTTCAAAACGAATTGCGAAAGCTCAACACGCATCTTCCGAAGAATAGGAAGACCATTAGCGAATTGTTGGCCGAGGACCAACCAACTGTCTCTACGGTTGGCGGAGAGAAGGTCAGTATGAAAAAGACTGAAGTTGAAGCTTTGAGCGCAAAGCTGCCCGATCTACTACGTGACAAGGTGAGGCTTCCCATTGTCTTGTTGAGGAGGAGAGAGTTAGGACCTGGCGCGTTTGTATTGTTGGGAGATGATTACGAAGAATTTGCGCTTTCCAAGGTACTAGGTGAATATGATGGAACTCTTACAGATTTTCGGCGGTCAAGAGAATCTGCTACAGTTTTTTATAAGCCGCAGGTCAGTGAGCTGATGCGTCGTTTTCACTCTCTTATCGTAGTGGGATTCGGTCTCTCCGAGTGACCGCAAACTAAACGGATTGTATGACACTCGCCGCCCGGTTGGCTAGTGACGAGACTCCACGCGACCATTGAACGCTTATGTACGGCATGGTTCCCACGTAGCTAGCCGATAGCTCTCTTGCTTGAGGACAGCATTGCAAAGCGTGTCGTTCACACATGTTTGAGGGTTCACGAAGATGACATGGTCCTCATCGAGACTTGGCAGCACACGGTCGACTTAGCCAGTGAAATAGCTCTAGAGTGCTATCGGACAGGCGCAAAGCCTCTCATCACACTCAACACCGATCGGCTCTGGTGGGGAACCCTTGCTGAGATTCCTGAACAATATATGCGCAAGATCCCTCGCCACGTTCTCAGCGCTGTCGACAATGTAACCGTCTGGATTGCGCTTGGAGGCCCTGAAGACCCTTCCAAGTTCCGCGACGTACCCGCCTCAAGACTAGAGATCCTTTTCGAAGGAGACAAACCCGTCCTCGACAAGACTTTCGAGAAAAAAGTTCGGACAGCCGAACTCCTTCTAGGTCACGTTACGCAGCAACGAGCTAAAGCTTACGGCTTCGATTATGATCGTTGGTTGAAAATGACCGAAGAAGCGATCAAGGTCGACTATCCGAAGCTCGCAGAGCTCGGAAGAAAAGTAGCGTTCCGCCTAGAGAGGGGAAGCAAAGTGCACATCACATCTAGAGGAGGCACCGACGTGAGGTTCGAGATAACAAAGAGACCCATTCACGTCCAGGATGGGATCGTTGATCAAGCTGACGTAGAACGCGGACTCGTTTCAACACAATTACCTTCAGGTAAGGTTGAGGTCGCGCCGCTGGAAGAATCAGCCCGAGGAACTGTGGTTTACGATCTGCCCAGAGCCCTGAAAGGAAGGCTAATCCAAGAGCTAAGACTAGATTTCGAGAAAGGTCGGATCAAGGAATTTCATGCCAAGAAGTATGAAGAAGTTTTCCGCGAAGTCTTTGAGGCAACTCAGGGCGACAGGGACAGGATAGCCCAGTTTACCCTGGGACTAAACCCGAAAGTGGATCTCATCGGATACACTACTGACGAGCTCTCTCTAGGTACCGTGACGATTGGCGTGGGAGCGAACAAGGGCATCGGCGGCAAGAACGACAGTAGCTTCACATTCTCGGGAACCATCACGAAACCTACGGTTGAGATTGACGGGCAAACAATAATGGTTGATGGAAGAATGACTCTCTAACACAAACAGTCCGTTTTTTAATCATAGTACGACACGTGACGCGCAGATTTCGCATGGCGAAGAAACAAGTCGACGTTCTAGTACTGAATTCGAATGAGACCATAACCCTAGACTCTCCCGACACCGAGACAGGACTTGGCATAATCGACAATGGAGGTGTTGCGATAAATCAAGGCAAGATAGTTTTGGCGGCCTCCACAGAACTGCTCGAACGAAAATTCCGATCGAGAACGATAATAGATGCTGAGGACGAAATTATTCTGCCTGGCTTCGTGGACCCTCACACTCACCTGGTCTTCGCAGGAGCTCGTGACGCCGAATTTCAGCTTAGGATAGAAGGAGTCTCGTACATGGATGTCCTTCGCAAGGGTGGAGGAATAATCGAGACTGTCAATCGCACCCGTCAAGCTAGCGCGGAGTCTTTGTTTCGATCTGGGAAACAGAGACTCGATACTTGTCTTGAGTCCGGCTCGACTACTGTTGAGATAAAGAGTGGCTACGGGCTCAGAGACGACGAAGAGTTCAAGATTCTGAGGACGGTTGATCGTCTGAAGAAGAATCACCGGTGCCGTATCGTCCCCACGTTCATGGGCGCTCACGCGGTTCCGCCCGGAGAGGCTTCATCTGAATATGTTCTGAGTGTGATCGACGAGATGCTGCCTGGGATTGCCCGAGCGGGACTAGCCGAGTTCTGTGATGTGTTTTGCGAGCAGGGAGCGTTTGATTCGCTCGAGTCGGGCAGGATTCTTGGGAAAGCCTTGAAACTCGGTCTGAGACTCAAGATACACGCCGACCAATTCACGGATAGTGGAGGCGCTGAGATAGCGAACAAGCTCCACGCCACCACTGCAGACCATCTGGTTCACTCCCCGGCGAAGCAGCTCGAAAAGATGGCTGAAACGAAAGTAGTCCCGGTCGTATTGCCCTCATCATCACTTAGCGCGCTAACCGGGGAGAAGGCAGATGCTCGGAGCATGCTTACTCTCGGCCTTCCTGTGGCCTTGGGAACCGACTTCAGCCCTTCCAACTGGATGCTCGGCCAGCTGACGGTGGCTGCCCTGGCGTCGCGAGAGCTGCGAATGACGGCTTCTGAAATAATTCGGGGAATAACGATCAACGCGGCAAGAGCCTTAGGATTGGAGAAAAAGGTCGGAAGCCTCCATGTCGGCAAAGACGCGGATCTTGTGACTTTGCGAGCACCCAATCACAAATGGATCGGATACACATATGGTGAACGGATCGTTGACAATGTCCTTATCGGAGGCGAATGGGTAGTGAGGGACGGCAGGAGGATTCCTTGACGCAAAAGAGACGGCCTCGATTCTCTTCAATGTTGAAACATCCGAGGAGGATCTCTGCCATAACTGGGACGAAGTTGCACTGCAAGAGCTGGCAGATAGAAGGGGCCTACCGGATGCTTCACAACGTTTTGGATCGAGAGGTCGCGAAAGACCCGGATCACTTGATCGTGTACGGCGGCACAGGACGAGCCGCTAGATCCTGGGATGCGCTTGAGGCAACGCTCGAGAGTCTGGAGAACCTCGGCGAGGATCAGACACTTCTCATTCAAAGCGGCAAGCCGGTCGCAGTGTTCAGGACTCACAGGCTGGCACCGCGAGTACTGATCGTCAACAGCATGATTGTCCCGAAGTGGGCTACATGGGACTATTTCTACGAGCTCGAGCAGAAGGGTCTCATAATGTATGGACAAATGACTGCGGGCTCATGGGCTTTCATTGGAACGCAGGGAATCCTTCAGGGCACGTACGAAACGCTCGCGGCCGTTGCTAAGGAACACTTTCACGGAACGCTCGCAGGAAGACTTGTCTTGACGGCCGGTCTTGGAGAAATGGGGGGTGCTCAGCCCTTGGCGGTGACAATGAATGATGGCGTTGCTATGGCAGTAGAGATCGACAAAAAGGCAATAGAGAAAAGAATTCGCCACGGGTACGTGCAGAGGTTCACCGATAATCTGGATGAGGCTTTAGATATAGTTCAGCAGGCAAAGCAAGATCGAGTTCCCCGTAGCGTTGCCCTCCTTGGAAATGCTGCCGAGGTGCATCCAGAGCTTATGAGGCGTCGCATAGTTCCTGATGTTGTGACTGACCAAACTTCAGCACATGACCCTCTGAACGGCTATTATCCAGCGGGCCTTTCAAAGGAAGAGGCTGACTCCCTGCGCCGATCTGATCCGGAAGGCTATCTGAGAAGGGCGAGTCGAAGTATTCACACGCATGTAAAGACAATGATCGCTATGTCTCGACGGGGAGCTGTGGCGTTCGAGTATGGAAACAATATTCGGCAACAGGCCTTAGACGCTGGGTTGAAGAACGCGTTTGAGTTCCCAGGATTTGTCCAGCGGTACATCAGACCAATGTTTTGCGAGGGCAGGGGGCCATTTAGATGGACTTCGTTGGCGGGGAATCCTGAAGACATTCGCAAGATCGATGAGCTGGTTCTCTCTACCTTTCCCCAAGACAAGGGCCTCTCTAGGTGGATTCGTAAAGCTCAGAAGGAAGTGAGGTTCCAGGGGCTGCCGGCTAGAGTGTGCTGGCTCGGATTCGGAGAACGAGCAAAGTTTGGGGGACTGATAAATGAAATGGTGGCAAGTGGAGAACTTGCCGGACCCATTTGGATTGGAAGGGACCATCTCGATTGCGGAAGCGTCGCGTCTCCGCGAAGAGAGACTGAGGGCATGCTCGACGGGAGTGATGCCATTGCTGACTGGCCGATACTGAACGCCCTTTTGAACACTGCCGCTGGCGCGACCTGGGTGAGCGTGCATCAAGGTGGCGGTGTGGGAATGGGCTATAGCATTCACGCCGGAATGTGTCTCGTCGCGGACGGCACGTCTGAAGCCGCAGGCAAGCTTGAACGGGTATTGACAACCGATCCAGGAATAGGGATCGTAAGACACGCGGACGCCGGGTATACAACTGCGAGGAAAATAGCTCGAGAAAAGGGCATACAGATGCCCATGCTCAAGTAGCATCTTGTCACGGTTACTTTTACACGGGTCCCAAGGGGACCGTTCTTGCAGCGCGACGGTCGGTCGCTAAGACCCCCTATTTTCTAGAAGCCATTTCCTGTCTTGCATTGACAATATGCGGGACGGGCGATTCAAAGGCTGAATCCGGGTTTTGACGGGAGGGCAAAGGTACCAGAAATCTACAGCGAACTCCAAACGATTCAGGGGGGAGATAGGGGCATGTTCCCCAGATCATGAATCAGGGATGAAAAATGGGCGAATTCATCCCTCCGAGACATGGAAAGGTGGTTCGTGAACCCAGGGTCCGCGGGTTAAGTCCGCGTTTTTTCAACCAACGGTCTGGGCATCTGGCTCATATAGAGACAATTCTTTGACCGGGAGCGTCATGGAGACCACTCGCTTGCCTGCAGCGAGCTTGATCGGAGCCTCCTGAATTAACACAAACGGGACTGTCTCGCGAGTTTCCCCCATGAGCATATGCGCCGCCCCGGCGATCCCGTCCGCCAGAGATTGGAGTGTCATCCGTACCCGTCGTCCGTACAAGTCCCTCATCCCTCGAGCGTCCCTCACCGGTTGAAATCCCGAGCAAGCAATTGCCAGCCCGATTGTCCCGAGGCGCAGAGGCGTAACCCGGCTGTCGACGATAACAACGCCGATCTTCTTCCCAAGTTTCTGAATGATGGTTCTCCGAAGTGTCTCTGCGGAACGCTGTGGATTCACCGGCCACGGAATGACGCTCTCAATTGGAGCATTCTTCCGGTCAACACCCGAATTCGCTACTGCGTCCCCATTCTTGAGAGTGAGAAGAACACCGGGAACCCCACCATAAACAGCGTCAGATTCGTCGAGCACGACCTGAGCAAACTCAGGAAGCATCTCAAACCGACCGCCGAGTCTCTTAGCCAATGCCGTGGGCTTGACCTTCGACAGAAAAACAGCGTTCCCCTCTGACAAAGAGACAACCTTGCTCGCGACCGCAATTATGTCCCCGTTCTTGACTCCCAGATTGGCAGCAGAAAGAGCTTCAACGAGTCTTGCAGTAATTGAATCACCGGGGAGAATGAGTTTGGACTTGAGTGGGTAAAGCTGCACTCTAGTTCGCGCTCTTGACGAACTGCTTGACGATATCGCCGAATTGTCCGCTCCTGACTAGCTCGAATACTCGCTCGATGTCGTCGTGGGAAGATCTATCCTGAGTCAGAGGGTGAACCTCTTTCCGGATAGCTCGATAGACGTTCCTAGTACCTCTTCCTAGACCCGAGTCCCCTCTGAGATGAACTGCCTGAGCCGCGGTCAAGAGTTCTATTGCGACTACATACTGGCAATTCTCTAGAATACTAGTTGATTTGTGGGCGGCTCCCGGTCCCATGCTTACGAAGTCTTCGAAATTACTGGAGGTCGGGATAGAGTCGCTGCTAGCCGGATGGGCCAGTATCTTGTTCTCCGCGACCAAGGCGGTCGCCGTGTACTGAAGGGCCATCAAACCACTTGCTAGGCCGGGTTTTGATTCCTTCCCAACTAGGAAGGCTGTCAGACCGTTGTTCAAAGATGCGTCGAGCAAGGCGGATATTCTTCGCTCCGATATGTTCGCGATGGTCGAGAGACCCAAACCCATTATGTCAAGAGCCATGGAGATTGGCTGTCCGTGAAAGTTCCCTCCGGATAAGCAAGCCTGTTCATCCGGGAAAATGAGCGGGTTGTCAGTGGCCGAGTTCATCTCGATCTCAAGTGTAGATTTGACGTAATTCATCGCATCGATCACTGGCCCCATGACTTGCGGAGCACATCGGAAGGAGTACGGGTCCTGGGGACGCCCATCCGCAGGATCATCCTCGATTATCGTCCGGCACAGCTTGCTACCTTCTACGAGCGCAAGAAGATCCGATGCAACTCGTGCTTGTCCTGGATGTCGTCTGACTCTGTGAATCCGTTCATCGAACGGGTCAATCCATCCTCTGATCGCCTCTAAAGAAAGCGCCAGAGCCGCTTCAGATGCTGAGAACATGGCATAGGAGTCCCAAAGATTGAGACAGCCTATCGAGGTCATCTGCTGCGTGCCATTGTTAAGCGCGAGGCCTTCCTTGGCTTCGAGCTCTATCGGATCCAGACCTACCCGCCGGAGAGCTTGTCTCCCCGAGACCCACTTCTCTCGATACTCGGCCTTTCCCTCTCCCATTAGCACCAGTGCCATGTGAGACAGGGGAGAGAGATCACCGCTAGCCCCGACGGATCCTTTTTGGGGAATGTAAGGATGAATTCGCTTGTTGAGGAGCTCAACTATGAGCTCCGGAATTCCTGGCCTGATACCGGAATTGCCTTTGATCAGGGTATTCGCTCTAAGGAGCATCATCGCCCTAACTACCTCGGGTGGATGGGCTTTGCCTACACTTGCGGCATGGCTTCGGAGAAGATTTGCTTGAAGTTGTCTGAGATCTCCGGGAGCGATTTTGAAATTGGAAAGTGCACCAAATCCTGTATTGACGCCGTAGACTACTTGATCCTCTCGGAGTAGCTTTTCAAGAACTGCTCTGCCCCTTATTGTTCTCTGTAGTGCCTTCTTGTCTATTCTAACCGTGTCGTTGCTTCGCGCCACGGACACTAGCTCTTTCAGCGTCAGGTTTGATCCGTCTATGCTGACTTCGACCAATCTTCCACGAGAATCCGGCACAATGAGATTTGGGAGATAAGGTTGGCTGTTC
>Ga0209152_10000835_pt1 | contig 13009 bp, 9 predicted proteins | sample GraSoiAngelo_107_FD_185873 | JGI IMG/M metagenome (GOLD analysis project Ga0209152, IMG submission 185873) | Grasslands soil microbial communities from the Angelo Coastal Reserve, California, USA - 14_0903_09_30cm (SPAdes) (version 2) | ecosystem: Environmental > Terrestrial > Soil > Grasslands ...
GGCCAGAGTGCACTACTCAGCGTACTTGGTGAGACACAGCCTATACCCCAGACTCTCTACGCGGACGAAGCTGCCTACGGTAGCTTCCTAATCGCGGCAGCCCCAACCAGCGTGAGCCATACCAGCCTACCCGCGAACATAGCGGTCTCCGTCTCCCTGTCCGGGGGACCGGACAACTACCACCATGTCGGCGGTCCTGACGAGTCAGTACACCAACTGAACGTTACACTGGCCTGCGTCACATCAACAGGTCTCAGTTGCAACCTCGGCACAACATCAGTGACTCTGACAGCAGGATCACCCACAGCAAGCACAACGCTCACCATCACCGGAACAGTAGCTGGAACAGTCTATGTCCAAGCCTCAGAAGCAGGCTACCCATCAGTGACCGTCAAGGTCACTGTCACCTAGAACAACGGCAAGACTAAAGAATAACCTCCCTTTTTTTCTTTATCCGGTCTAGTCGTAGATGAGTCTGCGCGCATACATCCTCAAGAGGATCGTATACACCATCGTTCTGGTCCTGTTCGTCATAATCGTAAACTGGTTCATATTCCAGGCCATTCCCGGCGTGGAAGGAGCGATCGGATCGCTTCAAGGAAATCCGAGAGCAACCTCGCAGCAATACCAACACTTTCAGGAATTGTATGGTCTCAACAAGTCTCCCCTCCAACGTTTTGAAGAATATTTCTGGGGAATGCTCACATTCAACTTTGGCAACTCTTTCGTTACCCAGCACCCGGTGATCGATGATATCGTCAAATCCGGGCGTCTCGCCAACACCGTTCTTCTCCTCGGCACTTCTACAGTCCTTGGCATAGTCATAGGCATCCTCTTCGGCGTTGTCGTTTCAGCCCGTCGGGGGAGCGGCATAGACACGGGATCTGTCACCGTTGCCCTTACCACCTTTTCTCTCCCTGTCTTCTGGATGGGCCTTACTTTCATCGCTGTCTTCTCCTACTTGCTACACTGGTTTCCGCCGGGCAAGGCTTATCCTGACACGTGGTTTCTGTTCGGAAATCCTCCGCTCGCCCAGTTCATACTCACGAGACTCCAGTACCTCTTCCTACCGATGCTCGTCTTGACCCTGTTCCAATATGGAGGCTTCCTGCTCCTGACTAGGGCGACGATGTTGGAGACTCTCAGTGAGGACTATGTCACCACGGCTAGGGCTAAGGGATTGAAAGAGCGGACTGTGCTATTCAAGCATGCCTTCAAGAACGCTTCTCTTCCCCTTGTCACAGCGTCTGCCCTCGGCTTCGGCACTGTTCTGGGTGGTGCGATTCTCACTGAGACGGTCTTCAACTGGAACGGGCTCGGACTTTGGCTCTACAATTCCATAATAGGCAAAGACTTTCCTGTTATGCAGGCAATGTTCTACATTCTAGCTCTGAGCGTGATCATAGCCAACTTCATCGCGGACCTCATCTACGGAATCATCGACCCTAGGATAAGATACGAATAGTCTGTGGGGGCCCCTTCCGTGAAGAGTGGAACCGAAAGCAATCTCAAGTTCAATCTGAGACGATTCGCAAATTTCCTTCGGCTAATGCTTTCCAATAAAATGGCTGCTGTCGGACTGTTCATGTTTCTGGTCTCGGCGGGTGCCGCTCTAGCCGCTCCAATAGTATATCCTCAGAATCCCCAGAACGTGGCCTCTGCCGGTTTTCTTGCCCAGCCTCAGTGGGTGTCGTATTTTCCGGAAGGATACTACCTTAGTAGCAACATGGTCGTTGTGAATAATCCTGGATTCAATTCTCCATCAGCCCTACAAGAATGGTCATACAGCAACACGGCGCAGAGCCCGTATGTGTCAATTTCAACGGCCACAATTGCATCCACGGGTTCAATTCAAGTATTCTCCAGTTCACCTCTTAGTCTCACCGTCTACAAGACGTTCCACTACCCATATCGCGGCCCGCCATCGAGGTTCACGCTTCCATCTGTCGCTGTAAGGTCGCAGGGTGCGTCGGCATCTAACCCCATCGTGTTCAGCCTATTCCTCAATCGGGGGGTTGAGAGGAGCTTTACTCTCTGGTCGAAGAACCTGACAACCAACGACGCCTGGATCTCGCCGTCATACCCACTGGATTCAGGAAGTCCGAGTCTGCCGATAGCAGCTGGGGTTCAGGGCGGGCTGCTTCCATTCACAGAAGTGGTATTCAGTCGTGAGGACGACTATACGCTGGGATTCACTGTGACCTTCTCGGCTCCCGGCACAATTAACGTAACAAGCCTCGGTCTGAGATTGTTGGGAAATGCCTACGGTCTTCTCGGAGCCGACTCTCGCGGCAGTGACCTCTTCGCCGAGCTTCTCTGGGGAGCCCGAACATCCCTGTTCGTAGGTCTCGTCGCCTCCTTCATCGGAATCGGGCTTGGTCTCCTCGTGGGTCTGATGGCCGGATACAAGACCGGAATCGTCGATGAAGTCCTTATGAGATTCACCGATATGATGCTGGTTCTTCCAAGCTTGCCCCTACTGCTGGTCTTAGTTGCGGTCGTCGGGCCAAGCATTTTCAATATAATCATACTCATCGGCTTCCTGGGCTGGATGGGCTTTGCAAGGGTAATCCGTTCACAGGTCTTGAGTATAAAGGAGAGACCCTTCATTGAAGCCGCAAGGGCGGCTGGGGCAGGGACAAGGAAGATACTTACGACACACATATTCAGAAACGTGGTTTCTCTAACTTACGTCAATCTAGCGCTCGCGGTCCCAGCCGCAATCCTGACCGAGGCAGCCCTGTCCTTCTTGGGATTGGGCGATCCCTTGTCAATCTCTTGGGGACAGATAATTAGCAACGCGCAGGCTGTCAACGCATTGAATGACTGGTGGTGGATAATACCCCCCGGAATCGGAATTGCCTTTGTCTCGCTCTCCTTCGTCCTGATCGGCTATTCGCTGGACGAGATCTTCAACCCGAAACTACGCAGACGCCGCTAGCTCCGACCGGGCCAGCAAGAGAGGTGCACTGTGACCCCAGAGTTCTCTCTAACGGGATCACCAAAACAGCGGCAACTGTCTATCTTCTGATTCTTGTTTTCCCCAAAGCTTAATTGAGCCGGGAAAACTCCATCTCACAGAATTAGTGCGAAGCTAGCATGGTTTCAATGTCAACAGTCCTCGACGTCCAACACCTTACGACCCACTATCGCACACTTCGAGGATGGGTGAGAGCCGTCGAAGATGTCTCGTTCAAGATCGAGAAGGGTCAAGCCCTAGGCATCGCCGGTGAGTCAGGATGTGGCAAGACGACCGTCGCAATGTCCCTTCTGAAGATACTTCCGAAGGGTGGAAGGATCAGAAAGGGTTCGATAATCTTTGACGGATTAGACCTCGTACCACTCTCTAATAATGAAATGAGACAGATTCGTTGGAAGGGGATAGCTATCGTCTTTCAAGGTGCAATGAACGCTCTCAACCCTGTCTTCAAAGTTGGTGATCAGATAGTCGAGGCCATCAGAACTCACGAGCCCGACGTCGACAGACGTAGCGGTATGGACCGGGCAAGAAGTCTTCTGGAACTGGTCGGTGTCGAGCCTCACCGTGTCGACAATTATCCTCACGAGTTCAGTGGCGGCATGCGCCAACGGGCGCTCATTGCAATGGCCCTCGCATGCAACCCCAAGCTTCTCGTCGCGGACGAACCCGGCACCGCCCTAGACGTGATCGTCCAGGCTCAGACGCTAAAACTGATGCGGGAACTCAAAGACCGTCTAGACCTTTCCATGGTCATGATCAGTCATGACCTGTCAATAATCGCAGAGACATGCGAGAAGGTCGCCATAATGTACGCGGGCAGGATCGTCGAATATGGAGACGCTGAGGATATTTTCAAGGAACCACTCCACCCGTACACGCAAGGTCTCGTCAAAGCCTTTCCTAGCATCAAGGGCGAGAGAGTACGCCTAACTTCCATTCCCGGCTCCCCACCCGATCTCTTGAATCCTCCGACTGGATGCAGGTTCAATCCCCGTTGCCCATACGTAATGGATGTGTGCCGCAAGGAGGTTCCCCCGTTGAAGATGCAGGGAAACGAGGACCATCTAGTCGCTTGCCATCTCTACTAGGTGAAGTGGAAGTGAGTGAAGATTACATCATCGAGGTGGAGAATCTGAAGAAGCACTTTCCATTGAAGAAAGGCTTCTTCGAATCGATCGTGTCAAAGCAGGAGATCACTGTAAAGGCTGTAGACGGTGTAAGCTTTAACGTTAAGAAGGGCGAGATTTTAGGACTAGCCGGAGAAAGCGGTAGCGGCAAGACCACCATCGGCCGCCTTCTCCTGCGCCTCGTTAAGCCAACAGAGGGAAGCATCTACTTCAACGGCAAAGACATTACGAAGATGAAGGATTCAGAACTGAAACCTCTCAGGCGTGAGATCCAGATAATCTTCCAGGATCCCTACGAGTCTCTGGACCCGCGAATGACGATCAAAGAGATCATCGCCGAACCGCTCCGAGTCCAAAAAATTTGCAAGAACGAGGAAGAAGTGGAGGAAAGGGTCAAGGCGATAATGAACGATGTTGAGGTAACTCCTCCCGAGGAGTTCATGCATAGATTTCCCCACGAACTGAGCGGAGGCCAACGCCAGAGGATAGCCGTAGCCCGAGCCTTTGTACTGGGTCCAAAATTCGTGGTGGCCGACGAGCCGGTGTCGATGCTCGACGTATCCATCCGGGCCGAGATTCTTAACCTGATGATAGACCTGGTCAAAAAGAGAGGCAGCTCTGTCGTCTTAATTACGCACGACCTAGCTGTTTCAAAACACGTGTGCGACAGGGTTGTCGTAATGTACCTGGGAAAGATGATGGAGATGGCTGGATCATCGGAGTTGATTGACTCTCCCCTGCACCCATACACTCAAGCCCTCATCGCCGCCGTTCCTGTCCCGGATCCAAACTATAAGCGAAACGATGTCATAGGGGGCGAAATACCTAGCCCGATAAATCCTCCTCCTGGATGTAGATTCAACACTCGATGCCCGTATGCGCACGAAAGGTGTACTATAGAGGAGCCCGCCTTTGTGGAAGTGGAAAAAGGCCATTATGTAGCCTGCCATCTCTACACGTGAGAAAGCAAGCCCAGGCAAAAGTAGAACAGTCCTGAGTTCTGAAGGATTCGACCCCCATTTCTGAAGACTCCCCGTCGGCGCGCAACATCGAGATCTTGGGGATCAAAGATTCGTCCGTTAATTCCTCTCATCTCCACATCGCCCGGCAGACTTGGCTGATGCATTTCTCGGTCCTCGAGCCTACAAGCCAACAGGTGGTTGACGACCACCGCTGATTCTATCAACTCTCGCCATTATCGGACAAGTGATCCAACCTACTGGAACGGACAACGCCCAGCTGGAATCCGTGCACGAGGATACACCCAGTTGACTCTGCGCCTGTGGAATGAGCTACGAACGGGCCGACGAGAAAAAAGAGTCCGGGCACTATGCGTAGAAAGTTCTCTTACGATTGTCCGATGAGTCGGCTAGTGAACCAATTCATAGGCCGCGATCTACGACTCCGCAGTCTCAGGAAGACCAACGAGGCAACAAGAGCAGCCATGGCTGCGATGAGTAGTGGAAAAGCTAAGACGAGAAATTCTAGCGGGTGCGCGGGAATGCCGACGCCGCCAACAGTTTGAGATTTCTGGATCTCGAAAGTTCCGACCATAGCGTAGGGATGATAGAAACAGAGGTAAGTGTAATTCCCAGGCAAAATGCCCGCCGTGGAGAAGGTGAAGACCGCAGATGGGGGAAATACATGTGAGCATCGGTCGATTGTGCCACAGTCGCTCAGGTCCGTGTCATCACCATCTATGTCGAGTATGAACTGATGTTGCATAAGGTCGCCACTCGCCAGACTCAAGCTGACGGTATCTCCTTGAGTGACAATTATCGTCGGATTGGGCCTAGAAGTCGTCCCGTTCCAGCCTGAATTGATGCACGCGCCTCCCACGAGACCGCAACCGGTCAGGGTTATTGAGACTGAACCGCGTACGCTCGGGATGTCCGGTAGTAGCGTGGCAACGAATCGTCCGCCCATAGCACTGGCTGAGAGTACCAACACTAGCGCCAGAACGAGATATCCGAAAATTTTCAATAAACAAGGCCATGGAACGGCACCTGACATAACCTTATCGCCATTATTTGGTCAATATGGGTGAAGGAGGTTCGGAAATCTCAGTCCAAGATTACAGTTATTCTGAAGGCTTGATTCGAGCGAGGGTTCTAATCTCGTTACTGAAAGGAGTGAATGGGCCTCGGCTGACCTTGCGTAGCCTTCCTTAGTCCTCCAGGCCCTAATCCGGCCGACCTGCCCTCCGAGCCGAGAAGGGCATCGTTGGCGTCTTGACCAAGCAGGGTAACAGTCCTCAATTTCGTAAGACTAGAGTTCACGAACAACTACGGCGTATCAAAGGGAATTTAGAGGAAGAGTGAGTTTGATGGAATCTAAAATGCTAACAATGCCGCTTGACCCTTCGATCAGATTAGTCATAATGTCCCATGCATTCACTGAGATGATATCACGTGCTAGCCCAAATATTCGAGCCCGCCCGTGCTAGCCATCAAAAGTTTAGTCTACTAGAACTTCGATTCTAGTACTGTAGATTGTCGACCCACAGGTGCCGGTAACAGTAACAAAGTACTTGTTCGGCGCAGTGTCCTTGTCAAGCCGCATGTTCAGCACCGCGGTCCGGGAACCATCAGGCACTAGCGAGACACTGGTCGGGGCTATCCGAGCATCCAGTCCGGCGTCGGGAGAGACTGTCGCCTTCATCGTCACGTTGCCTGCGAAGTCGAAACTCGTCAGAGTTAACGTCGTTCTGAATGATTTGTGTGCGGGTTTGATAACGACTTGGTCAGGGGTTATCGTGAAACCCTGAACGGTTAGAGGGTCTGCAGTTATCGTATGAGAGAGCGAGCCGCTGGAGGCTGTCACATTCAGAGTGTAGTGTCCAGGGATAGATGGTTGAAGTACGAATAGGGTGGCGGCGTCGGCGAAGCCCGGTGGGCCTATAGTAAGAGTGGTTGGAAATATGATTGCAAAGAGCCCAGGTGTGGCTGCGGCCGAAAGAGTAACCGTCCCAGTGAAACCGTTCGATCCAGTCACGCCCACAGTTTCCCAGTAGACACCTTCACCGAAAATCCAGGGAGGTGTGACAACGACACTGAAGTCTGGGGTGCCGACTGGTCCGTAGGATCCTTGGATTGTAGCGTGAGGAATCGCTTCTCCTAAGGTGTCTAGCAATTCATCAGAGAACGAAACGATTGGAGTGCTGAGCGCCGATACTGCTCTATACGTTATTGTAAATAGAGTTCCGTTGCCCGAATTACCATTGCCAGCAGTGTAGGCTTCAGAATGAACCACACCCGGCCCATCATCGGGACCCGCACCACCAAACGGGCAGAGGGCGTTGATGCACTCCGTCGACTCCGTCGTTCCAGTCAGGAAAGACCCCAAGGTAATGTTCACAGGATTCAAGACACGATTGTCTGCCCATACGTACAGCGCCCAGCCCACCATTGGTAGATCGAGACTGATGTTAGAAACAGTTACGTTGTATCTGACGTAGCTGCCTGGGGATGCGCCGCTCTGAGTCGACGGTAGTATCGAAAGGAGTGGCATCCCAGATACCGCATGAACTGGTGCGACTCCGCTTGAGAAAAGAGCGGCGCTCATAGCAACCAAAATTATCAAGGCACTCTTCAGGAGCAAGGTCTTCCACAATTCCCAATCTTAGATTAAATACTTGTCCTGCAATATATCGATGCGCGGAAGGGGTCTAATCCTCTGATTCAGATTTTGCAAATATTTGGATCACCAGCTTTTTCACCTCCTCTGCCGTGAGGAATCTCCTATCGTCGAACGCTTCTCTCGGTCTATCTCTGTAGAGTTTGTACAATCCGATGATCATAGCTGCCATCAGAACATACCATAGGGGGCCGAACATTGACGCTATCGATATGGACAGAAATCCCGTGAGTGGAACCAGGAGAATCCAGAGCAGGACTCCCATAAGCTTACTAAACTATCGGACTCACGAATATAACAGTATACTATTCCCAACACGAGAATTAACAGTGTCGGTGACTTTCGGATATCGATCATAATCGCGGACGGCCTACCATGTTTCTACAGGTCCGCGGGCGCAGCTCCTAAAAGCGCTCCCATCAGCCCTACGATAAGAGCAAAGGGAAAGAACGCTGTGAAAATGATCCCGGTCGCCAAATTCGCCTCGACGGTTTGAGACAGAAATCCAGTGATCACAGGGAGGTCTAGTATCAGAGCCGTCAGAAGCAGGCCGACAATGTAGGCGCCGAAGAATCCCAGCATAGCCGTAGAGATGCTTCTGAGCACGAGCCCTGACAAGAACGACACCGCGAAGAATCCCGCGTAATAAAGGGCGAAAAGTAATAGGCCAATCTGGCTCGTTGTGGCCTCCGAGTAATACTCGGCTTGGGGAACGAGAACCCCATGGGCTACAGCCGTTACTGCCAAGTTTGCCAGCGATGTGCCCCAGCCGAGGATCACCAGCGCCTCCTTAGCTCGAAATAATTTCAAACCGATAGCCTTAATCTTCAACAAACCAAGGTCGTCGAGACATTCGACCGTGGATTAGATGAAGCTTTACACTAACACTCATTGGCTCGCAGTCTGGTTAATTGTCTTGGTAGTAGCAGGTTCCTCCGTTAACCTTGCATTAGAGACCAGAGACATACTTCAATTGTACGCCACGATCCGCGAACTCGATTTCACAATGTCCACAATGGCTTTGCAATCGAATTCGACGAGCACCGTTATCCTGGCGCAACTGCGCGCGGACAATCCCGCCGAGTACGGTGGACTTGAGGCGACGCAGATCTCGCTCTCAGCTTACTTCTCCTCCGGTACATTCTCTCTCTTCCAACAGAATCCGCTAGTCTGGGGCCGGATGATCAGCAGCGCCCTAGCTCCTCTAAAGTCGACAACTTGGAACTTCACCATCCTACTGAATCCCCAGAACGCCACCGCACTAGACTCCTTCTACCAAAACCACAACCGAGACGTCACTGCCAGTGTTTCGTTCCAAGTCCTAGTCACTACCTCTTTTCTTCACACATTTACAGGCGCCATCTTCTACCAAAAAGAACAGGATTTGGCCCTAGCCTAGAATTCCACCTAGCAAGTCGAAGGCGTTGGGCAGATGAAGGCAGACGTATTTCCCTGCCCGCTCCCAAAGCTTCTTTAGGAGCCTCGGCGAGTGTCCACGTTCCTACTTCTAGAGCAATTGGTAGACATTCAGAGGTAGCGAGGAATATCCGAAGGTTGAGTTAGTCATCGGAATGAGACGATAATCTATTTAGATAGTTCCGTGAGGGGGGTCTCTCTAAGATGCGTTATGGTCTCAAGGTCTGTTATTCGACTCTTTTCTCTCTTGGTTCTAACGCTCTCTGTTACTGCTCTCCCGTCTATTGTTCATGGTGACTATCCTCCTCCGAGCAACGGTACTACTCCTCGGACCCAGTGGGTTCCTTCTGGTCCAGCCTCTGACAAGATATTCTACTCGTTCTTCGACAGCGACGTGTCTGAGCTGAACGCTATCTGCGTCGGCCAGCCCATTGGCTGTACTCCATCCATTGACTTGACCGATGTTCCAGTGCCAGGCTCTGACCTCCAGTCGGCTGGATGTGTCCCCAATCCCAGCGTCAACGGTGGCTGCGCCGAAAATGATCCCCGGTTCTGGCTTACCGCACCAACCGAGCAGCTGGGTATGCTCCAGATCGACTTCAACCACGCCTCTAAACTCTGGGGCGTCACCTTCTGCAACGGTCGTGATAACGTAATTGCGGGTGTGACACAGTGCTCCGACGGTGTCGGCGGTGCGTCCATAACGGCTAGCTGTCCGAATGTGCCTGCGCCTCACACGGGCGACTGCACATGGGCGGCTTTGAACATACGCCAGGGCATCGCCGCACTCATCAACTGTCCCCAGTTTGTTATCGATGATACTCCGTCCATCGGACCCAACGCTGTCTGTATGGACAATCCCACCACTCCAGCCTCGGGTGCACTACACTCAGGCTATCCAAACGATAATGCTAACCCTTGCAGTGGTACTGTCCCCACGGGAGGCTGCATCCCTGGGGCTCCCAACTGTGGCAGCGTTGCTCCCCTAGTCGGGAGTGGCTGTAACGCTGTCGGTCCCTACTCTGTAGACCCGACCACTGACAATGTTGTTTCTCTAGGAACAGCAGGAGCCTACAAGCTGGGCGGTGCCTGTTCTTGGGACGTGATACTTGGCTGTGGTACTCCTGCTATTTCCGCTGAGCACTACTACAATGATCTTACGAACTCGTTCGGGACGAATGTTCCGCGCTGTGGTGGGTCTGGTCAACCAGCCTGTCCAGGTGGCGGTGTCAATCTTGGACGAGACTTTTGCAACGCTGCACAGCACTTCATCAAGGCAGGACTAGCGACTGGCGTGAACAATGTCTGCGAGCTGACCGGCGAGTTTCCGAACTTGGCCAGTCCAGCCATACCGGTTGTCTTCAAGGGTCGCGCTTCGTTGGGCAGGGATAACATGTGGCGTGGCTTGACCTCGTCCGTGTGCCAGCTGATAGCTCTCGGCAACGTTAACTGTAGCGGGAATGGCCAGCTCTACTCTCAAGAGATAGGGTTGGGCACTGCTCACCAGCAGGTCTTCCGGACCGGCTGCAAGAACGGCGCTGCTGACGGTTCGTCATGTGCTACTCAGGGTCCGAACACTCCGGCCAACACTGTCGCATTGGGACAGCCCTTTACTCAGAGCTGGGACTTCTATACCGGCGGCTTCTTCTTCCCCACTACTACACCTGACAGTCTCTGGAGTCTCTACGACAGCAGCTTCGCCTCCAACTATTGCGGTGGTGCTCCTGGTGAGGAGCCTCCGGACTACGACTATGTCTGCAACCCGAGGAATGATTCTTGGGGTGAGCAGAGCCAGTTCCTGAGCGACAGTCAAACCGCTATCGCTGCTCTCCAGGTGGCTCATGACATTTTCGGCAACCACACCTTCACGAAGGTAGTCTGGACACCATCCATCCAGTACCCGTACGCCAAAGGGTGCACCGGCATCACCAATGCTGCAGGTATAGGAACAGCGCAGGGCAACTTCTGGAGTCTACTGAACGGATGGTGCGATAATCCGGGCATTTCCGGTCCCACTCTCCGGTGGGGCCAGAAGGATGCTACCGCATCTCTCAACCCGTTCACCTTCAGCTCAGTCGTCGAAGCTGATGTCTTCGGTGAGATCTATGACGGTGTCTTGCAAAACAATGCCGTTGCCAACTCCCAACAATACTTTGGCTGGATGGCTAACTTCGTCCGGGTGGAGACTCATGCTACGCAGCCTACTGAGTGTCCCGCCAGCTATACTAACAGTCGCGGCACCTCTGTTGTAGGTGCTTGTGTGAAGATGACTATTCGCGGTGACATTCCATGGCATGACATTATCACTGCCTGCGCTACTCCAACAGCCGCCTGTCTAGGAGACCATGTGGTAACGGCTAGCGATATCAAGTTCAGCTTCGCCAGCTTCAACGCCACTGGCGCTCTGGCCAGTCCGGGTACGTTGAACACTATCGACATTGTTGGGTTGGATGGCACTTCGGCGGGTCTTGCGCCTCAGCTGCCTGCTAGTGCTTTCAGCGCTGTTGGCGGTGCGAACGGTGCGGGTATCTCGGAGACGTTCCTCTTCCTACTCCACAGCAACAACGCCTACGCGATCAACGATCTTGCGACTGTTCCGATTATTCCACAGCGTCTCTGGGCATGCCAGGCTAATACTCCTGGCACTAAATGCACCAATGTGCAGCATATGCCAAACGGATTCCTGAACCCGTGCATCACACTGGACACGCCTGCTTGTACTGCTGATCCTGCGCTTCTCGGTGGAGCGCAGTCTGATCCGGTTGCGACAAACCGACTAGTCGGCTCTGGACCGTTCGTCTGCGCCAGCGGTGATCTAGGTGCATCAGGCACCGTCATCGGTGGTGGCTGTACGAGTTCTGGGACACAGTCCATCCCATTCGGTGGTTCTGCAGTTCTCCGGCGCTTCAGCAAGGGCGCTAACGGATTGGATCCGAACTTTGCCTACTTCCGTAGTAATGAAAAGTTCCTCCAGTTCCAGTGGGCAGCCTATGCTCCCGGCACCAATAGCGTCGGTGCCTCTGCGACTGTCTCGGATATTATCAGCGCAATCAACGCATGCAAGCCCAACAGCGCCGCGCTTGGCGGTGTAGTCAGCTACCAGGCTTGTGCTCACTGGAATACTTCCGACGCGGGACTAACATCCGTCTCTTCCGCGGGCACTCCTATTGGAGTGACCGGTGGTGGGCATGGTAGTCTCCCGGGCAATCCTCTCCCGGTAACCACGCAGATACAGCAGTGGATCGGTAGAGGAGCATGGACATTCCAGCCAACCAGCCAATTGTACAGCTCAGTCTTGGTTGCCCAGTCTATACCCCAGACTCTATACGCGGATGGAAGCGTTTATGGCAGCTTCCAGCTCGCCGTGTCGGCGACTGCTATCAGCACCACCGTTCCCTTCAGCACGAACGTGGCCGTCTCCGTCTCTCTCTCAGGAGGGCCCGACAACAACTTCACCGGAACAGTGCCAGTGACGCTCTCAGCGGTTCGAACTCCAGGTCTAACAGCCACGCTGGGTGCGTCCAGCTTGACTCTGACTCCAAGATCACCAACTGGTTCGACTACACTCACGCTGAGCGCCACTCTTCCACCGACTTCGACCAGCGTGACATGCACACCGGCTACTGTAAATGCGACTCAGGGTCAAGGCGCGACATGCACGGCTGTCGTGTCCAATTCCAACAAGTTCACGGTCATCCTCATAGCCTCGTCACCTGGCTTCCCGTCAGTGACGGCCGCGGTCACCATTACCATCAATAATCCGTCAACTGCTGCCGCTACGGGCAGCGTGAGCTGGACGAGCAGTGCTTTGGGCACGTTTACGCCTAGCTCATCCTGTATCGTCTATATC
>Ga0209152_10000840_pt1 | contig 12999 bp, 15 predicted proteins | sample GraSoiAngelo_107_FD_185873 | JGI IMG/M metagenome (GOLD analysis project Ga0209152, IMG submission 185873) | Grasslands soil microbial communities from the Angelo Coastal Reserve, California, USA - 14_0903_09_30cm (SPAdes) (version 2) | ecosystem: Environmental > Terrestrial > Soil > Grasslands...
ACAGCTCGACAGACCCGGTCGCGCTCGCCTCACATGAGGACTAATCCAGCCGGCAATATCAGAATGATGTTCCCCTCACCATCACAGCCACAGAACCCTTTTTCAACGAAGCAGAACCCCCGAAAAAGGGGTCAACGGAGCACGGGCGCTGGATTACTCGCGTAATCGCTCGACACTGAAGGGTTTCATCTTCCCTTCAAGCCATAGACCAGCATAGTTCTGATCTCTTGGAACCCATTCCAATCTGACTGGGCCTATCTTCTTGATCAAATCCCTTGCGTTGCTACTCAGCTCCGTGAGCTTCTCATCTTCAACCCGCCACTCTCCATTGACCTGGTTTACTACAAGCCTTGAGTCCGAACGAACGAGTGCCTCACCCATGTTACCTGGAACTTTTCCGGCCGTCTTCTCGGCGATCAACTCTAGTGCCTTGAGCAACGCGTAGTATTCTGCCTCGTTGTTAGTTCTGTCTCCAATTGGCTGCCAGTAGACTCTGAATTTTCCATGGTCGATCATATCGGACTCCGCGTAGGCAATTGCAATTTTCGCCTTTCGAGGCAGGCTATTCTGCTCGTTTCCCTGACTCTGTCCATCGATATAGTAGACTGGCAATTCTATTCCGGCCAAAGGACTTTGCTAGAAGGTCCAGCCGAACATCCGCATTATCCACGGCGTAATATCCGCCTCGATCAAGCCAGCAACGAAGAATAGAGGCGCGAGCCCAACAACAACATACACGGCCAATCGTAGAGTTCTTGACAGATACGCATCATTCTCCGGACCGCGCCGGAACTTTGCCTTCCAAACTGCATATCCTAGCCTAATGCCCATAGATCCTGACAAGACAAACGCGGGAATCTCGATAATCCCATGCGGCAAGATCGCCGCGAGAAACATTGTCATGCTCGGCGATAACTGCGGCGCCAAGAGCACCCCGAGAATGAACCCGTTGAACATTATCGTGAGAAAGCTCGGAGCACCGAACCCCAATCCGGACAAGGCGGTGGCAATAGACACGAGCCAGTTGTTGAGGAAAATGTCGATTCCAAGAACAGGAAGCGCAGGAACGGGCAGTTGTGCAAGAAGGCTATTGCCGTGACCCGGTTGGTAACCTAAGCTCAGAAAGAAGCTCGCAACACCGTTGACTGACACGTAGTAGCCCAAGTAGATTCCGAGCGCGAACGCGAGCATGGAGAGAGCGTGAAAGGGAAAGTTCCTTGGCCCTATGACAAACCTGAATCCCTCGGATAATCCGGTCTTGATCTTCATCCAAGCCGCCCTCGGCAACCGTCGGAATACGTCCTGCCAGATCGGGTTGGAAAGCTGGAACGGCATCTCGGGAATAGATGATCCAGCATAGTAATAGATCATCGTCTTCGTAAGATGAAGAATCGGCGTCAGAAGGAAGCTGAGAATCACCGTGATAAGCGACGTCAGTGGCAGTCCGATCGTTCCCGCAAAGAAGACGACGAGAAGGAGTAATCCCTGGAATATTATCCGGACAAGCGAGTAGGTCAGTGTGACTCCGAGATTGTGGGATGCCACTCTGAAGCTCTGGCGAATAGCTCTCAAACCAGAGACCTGATCGACGACCACCGCAGGATACGAGTATACGGTGAATACCGAGAGTACCAACGAGGCAAAGAGAAGCGGTTGAAACACGCTAATAGCGGTGAAGAAAGCAATCAATCCGGCCACGTTGTTGATGCTTGAAGTGGACGCAATTATCAGCGTGTAACCTATGGCCGCCGGACCCCAAGTAATCAGATTAGAGAGAAACAAGGTCCAGGCCATCGCTCTCCATCTCCGGGAACCATTTTCCAGAACAGACTTGACCGGGACACTATCTTTGATCCACGCCTCGACATAGATACCGTACTCGGAGGAATAGACATAGCCTGCTCCGACGATAGCGAGAAGAACTAGCGCGACCAGCATGACCACGACTACAGGTATGAGTGTAAAGGAAAGCGTAGGATCTTGAAGCACTCCCAACAGCCCAGAATTGCCAAATACCGTTAGAACCCTCGACAATGAGCCTGACAAAGCCCAGCTAGTCAAGAGAAGCATTATCACCAGTGTGACAATGGATTGCAGGATGACCTGCAAGGCCGATCCCAACATCGTTGGTATGATTATCGCGGGATGTTTTCTCCAGGTCCAGAAGGATCTCTCAAAGACCCTATCGAAGAGTATTCTCTTCAGACCAAGCAGAGTGTTTCTCGCCAATCTACGCAGCTCCAATACTGCCACCGCCAACAGTAGCATCGGGCAGGGACCGAAGAATTTCGGGTTCGAACTGGGAATGGGAAGAGAAGTGGAAGGTCGGATCTCTGATGGATAGGTCCAACCAGATCAGGGAAGACGCGCCTACAGTCAGATAGATGAGCACGAGGCCGCCTGCCAGGCCGAGAAGGAACACCGACAAGAGTTCGACCAACGAAACAACAACAACAGCTATGCCCAAGACATCGCGAGCTCCAACTGGCGAATGCTTGACGGTGATGCCTTGCAATCCAGCTCCCCTCATCGTCCTGTCCACATCCTCAAGAACCAACCCCTCTAGGCGATTGTGTTTCGCCAAATGTCGTGAGAGGAACCATAATGCGGCGACAAGAAAGATCCAGCCGATAGCAGGAATCGAGGCAAGCAGTGCCCAGAGCACCGCGCTACTCTCACGGTCTCCGTGGAAGAGTCTGTAAAGGTTCTCCTCGGCAGAACTCAAAGGAAGCAGAGCTCCCTGGCCAGCCGTTCCTACCCTCGACTCAAGCCCGCTAATCGCATTCCATAAGAGTGCTCTGCTTCTGCTGGAGTGTAAATTCGCCCTATTCACCAGCCTAAAGACCACGTACGACGCTGCCGCTGACGCTGCCAGCCCCACAATTCCCAGCCCGCTAACTACCAGCGTTAGATTGCTCGTTTCAACTCCCGCTCCAGCGACCCACCAGGCAACCGCAAAAACCGCCCACAACAAGTAACTCGCAAGCGGCAGGAGCAGCCATGAAACCGGAATTACGATATCCGTTCTCGGTCGCATCTGAACCAACGCCGAGAGACTCAACTCGCGACTAGAAGAGTCGGAGAAAGCCACTCGCACACCACAGTTCGACTAGTTCAGCCTAGCTTGGCGATGGGGAGGGAATTGGGGACGGAGGTGGAAAGGTCGAGGAGAGCTGGGCCATGATCGTGTCTTCCATCAGCATCTGTTGTCGGAAGTGGTTGTTTGGGTCAGTTACTAGCACGTAGACCCAGTATACCCCGAAGATGCCCCCTGTTATCAGTGTCAAGACAAAGTATAGGGCGAAGCTCCTATCTGGTATGGGCGGGTTTCTGTAGGGGAAGTTTATCGGCACACCTAGCGCATTAAAGGTCCTAAGCATGTCATTGATGAATAGGTCCTCTCTTCTCTCGTGCTTGAAAAAGTCCTTCATGAGAAAATATGCCGTGTAGATCCAGACGAGGCCGCCGATTATCGCATACAGTGTGGCGTTTTTCTCCGTCTCCTCTAGGCGCGCCTCTCTCACATTTCTCTCCATATTGTTGAGGAGAACGGAGAGGTCAACGCCCTTCTTAGCCGCCAACTCCTTTGCCATGCCGACCAGATCTTCTTGGAGAAGAATTTGCCGGTTGAAATGGTTGTTGCGACGGCTCACTAGCTTGAAGATCAGAACGATAACTAGGATGAGCAGGATGAAATAGCTAAGATATGCGAGGATTATTGCTCCAAAAAGGGCCGCGACCAGTGGCCCTACTGCTGTGATTGTTGAATTTGTAGGCGTGGTTGTCCGAGGAATGTTGGCCAGAGAACTGAATATGACCGCGAAAACGATTGCCGTAACAGCGATTCCCACGATTGTCGGCAGTAACGGAACGATCGCCCAAGCGCCTGACATCTGCTTGTCGCTTTCGAGCCGTGTCCGTAGGTCACGCCTCAGGTTTTCTAGTGGGATGCTCACGGTTGTGACTCTTCTGAAATCTGGGCCCGGGTCGATTTTTCTATTTAAGACAATGGAACCGATCGCAACTCGACCTTCACTGATCGGACACTCGGGCTCGTCCGCGCCTCAGCTTGCTCAGTCTTTAAATGACCGGGAGCTTTCGGGGTTCATTTTGTGCGGCCGTGGTCTAGCCTGGTCTATGATATCAGCCTGCCAATGATAGGCTTAGCAGAACGCTGACGACCCGGGAAACCGCCTCAACAGCGGTTCGGGAATTCAAATCCCGGCGGCCGCACCACCTAGGAAATAGGTAAAGCGAGCCCAATCCAGCGACATACGACACGGGCTCAATCCTATAACCCGCGATTGGAACGATGTAAGGTGGCATGTCCAATCCACTGGTTCTGCATCATGAGAAGATGGGTGCCCAGCTCGAACAAAGCAGGATTCCACTGTCCTACACTAGTCCAGTTGAAGAGTACTGGGCCGTTCGAAACCACTCAGGTCTAGCTGACATTTCACACCTCAGTCTACTACGAATAACCGGTAAGGACAGACTAGCCTTCCTCAACGGACTACTCACCAATGAAGTCTTGAAGCTGAACGAAGGGACAGGCGTCCGCTCGGCGCTTCTTAACACGAAAGCTAGAGTGCTTGCGGACCTCTACCTCTATGCAAGAGAGGATGATCTTCTCATCGACACCGGTGATGTTCCGGGAGCCAGTGTGAAAGAAATCCTCGACCGATTTATCATCACGGAGGACGTGCAGGTCCAAGACATCACCTCTGTATTTGTTCACCTAACACTGCAGGGACCGCAAGCTGCAGACAACGCGAAAGAGCTGTTCGGCCTAACTTTAGCAGACATGAAACCATTGCAACACAAGATGATAGGCCCTACCATGATCGTTGTCCGCGACCGGACCGGTCAATCCGGATACGATATAATAATTCCAAATGACGAGGCTGAGGCAGTTTGGCAAGGCTTCCTCCTCAAAGGAGTTACCCCGGTAGGGCAAGATGCCCTGGAAATTCTCAGGCTTGAAGCAGGATACCCGAGATATGGAGTCGACGTGGACGAGAACACCATAATCCTAGAAGCTGGGTACAAAGACGCCATCAGCTTCACCAAAGGATGCTATCTCGGTCAAGAAGTCGTAGCCCGAGCCACTCACATTGGACGGGTAAACAAGAACCTTGTCCAATTTCAAACCGAATCCGACTACGTACCCGTTCCGAAATCAAGGTTTCAGGCAACTGGCAAAGAAGCAGGATACGTCACCAGCGCTGCATTCTCCCCTGGACTGAAAGCCGTCGTAGGTTTAGGCTACGCGCAGAGAGACTTTGCCAAGGAAGGAACCAAGCTAGTAGTAGAATCAGCCAATGGCCCACTGCCTACAGTAATAACCAAGCTAGTCTAGTTCTTGTTGCCCATCTGCTTGAAGCAGGGGAGATGCCAGACTTCTAGTTGCGGAGAGGAAGTTTTCCGAAAGACGACCGTTTGTGTGTCAAACGAAATATTCTTCCTGCATCCCACGCAAAAATTGCCAGCGATGTTAGGAGTGTTTGTGAACGTCATCCGCATGTTTTCGGATTCTTGCCCCAGTTTTTGCAGCTTGCTATCAATGTAGGCTCTAAACGCAGTAACCTCGTTGTTACGCGGGTTCACTTGCAATATCTCGTTTATGGCCTCTTCAGCGTCCCCTAGAACCTTGACTATCTCTTGGAATCGCCCCAGCATTTGGTTGGTCATCGCGCCATCAACCATCAGCACACCCTCTCCTAGAGGTTGAATCGGTTGTGGCAACGTGCTAAGCTCACTGCTTATGCTGTCTGCAATCTTGTAGCAAAAGTAAGATCGGAGAAATAGAAGCCCCTCGGATGCAGGATGGGCATTCAATCCAGCGTTAACTACTTCCAATGCTCCTGTGAAGTTGGAGCTTTCAGCTTCTTTCATAGCTGGCTCAACAAAATGCTTGGTCTCTTCCGGGGTGCACTTCAAGGGAACGTTAAAGGCACCTGCAGTGGCTGCCAAAGGTGAACGGCTCTTATGACAGGCAGAACGAAAAAATGTCTTCCGTGCCCGCCTGACTAGTCCTGGAGTACTACGGTCCGTGTGGACTCTCCACGAAGATTCCGTGAAGAATCGCGAAACGGCGGCTAAATCGACGATTTTCGAAGCTTTTCTTCGATGCTCTTAAGTTCCCCGTGTTCCTTAATTCTGATCTTCACGTCCATGCTGAACACGAGCCCGAGCCGGCGGAGGAAGGCATACAATTCCTCTCCCGAGATGGGACCCTTCAGTCTTCCTTGAGTGACTAGGGCAGCTATGCTTGACTCCAATCGTTCAATCTCGGCAGGATAGTGTCTTCGCGCGGTCTCCATTACTTCTGATCCCCTGCCAGCCAAGAGCTTCCGGACGACGTCCCGAGGAAGTTCTGCCGGCTTCAGTGGTGGAGCTGCAACGAATTTGGCCTGCGACTGTAGCATCCTCCGGCGGAGTTCCAGAACGCGTTTTTGTCTCTGAAGTTCCAAGTCCGAGGACATTAGTCTAGACCCATTCAATACAGAAATTCCGGCCTCGTCTACATAAGGCTAGGTTCTGGAACGAGCTTCTCCTAACGCAATCGCTCTCTCGAAGTCGTAGACAGCTCGCGCGACAACCGTCCACGCGTCCAAGTGTTGATTGTGAATTCGGTACGATTCCTTCGCTTTGGAGATCGCTTCCCTGGAAAAGTGTCCCCTTGGAAACCCACCTACCAACAATACGGGGTTGCGATGTTCAACCAACCTCGAAGCTACTTGGTCCATACTTTTGGGAAGCCCGGCTGTCGTCAGTGCGATAACCTCTCCTGATATTTCGGCGAGTAAATCTCCAATGGACCCGGATTCGATCGACAGAAGCGGACGACCCGTTGGAGGAACCACTTTTTCTTGGTAGAGTTGTTCGAGTAACGAAGTGAACCGGTCAGTATTCCGGGGAAGTCTTGCCCCAGAATCGACTTTGATTATGTTGTTATCTCGCGTATGCACGTAGCATTTCAGTCCCCCTGTCAGGTTGAGTGGTGAACCAAGCGCGAGTAGCAATGAGAGATGGGGGATGTCTGGACGGCCCCTCCCAATTCCACGCGGTCCCAGCCCGAGGATAGCTGGGTGATGATAGGTCTGGTCCAAAATGAGCGCGTGAGGGTCCTTTCTCTTCCGTTGTGCCGATTTCAATATCGCAGGGTGATGGACCAGTTCATTAGGCACAAGTTCTATCGATGACTCGGCGAGGATTAGTGACAGGACCAACTGCAATCAATCATAGGTTGCCTAAGCTAGGTTATGAGTTTCATGGGAAATAGGCCTACGAGACGAAACTACGGAAAGATGCGATCAGCGGTTGCAACAGTGGCGCGTGAACGCATAGAGATCCTTCTCCGTCAGGCCGACGCGGTCCTTCCTCAGGATGTTGAGTTGTCCAAGAGGTACGCTGGACTCGCCAAGAAGATTTCGAGGCGGACCAAGGTCAGGATTCCACAAGAGAAAAAACGTTGTCTCTGCAAGAACTGCGGCCAGCCCCTGGTTCCCGGGAGGAACGCGCGAATCAGACTTCGTCCCGTCAATTCAAGAATCATCATCTCATGTCTTGGCTGTGGCGCAATTCGAAGGTATCCATATCGAAAACTAGGATAGTGGCCGCACTTTTCGATGAAGCCTTATATTACGCCACCCTCGCCTTCCCGACGAAAATCTAGAATCCACTGAGGACATCGCCAGAATTGCCCACAGTCTTCGAAGTCCCGGCCGAGGAACTCATCAGTAGATTAGCCAAGCATCTGAAGGAGAGCGTGAGCGACATCACTCCGCCGCCTTGGACAGAATTCGCGAAGACGGGCGCTCACAAGGAGAGGCCCCCCCAGAACCCGGATTGGTGGTACTTCAGATGTGCTTCGCTTCTCCGAAAAATGTATGTCCGAGGCCCGGTTGGGGTGTCTCGGTTGCGAGTCCAGTACGGAGGACGCGTTAGTCACGGAAATCGGCCAGCTCATCACGTACCCGCGGGAGGTTCCGCGATTAGGGAACCACTGCAACAGCTTCAGAAGGCGGAACTCATCGCCTTGGATGGGAAAAAAGGCCGAAAACTAACTAGGGAAGGGATCGCGCTTCTCAACCGCACAGCAGCAGAAGTTGTCAAAGAATTGAGAGCCCGGCCTCAAGAGGCCTCAAGTTAATGTCTAATGGAGAATACACAGACGAAGAGCTTGAAGCATTACGCCGACGAAGAATGGTCGAGATGCAAAGGTCCGCCTACGATGAGCAACGCCGTTCACAGGCTCAGCAACAAGTGGAGCGTCAGAAACAATCAATCATTCGCCAAATTCTCACCCCAGAGGCAAGGCAACGGCTTGCCAATATTCGAATGGTGAAACCAGAGTTCGCTGAGGAATTGGAAATGCAACTAATTCAACTTGCCCAGTCAGGGAGGCTTCAAACACAGATAACCGATGAACAACTGAAGAAAACACTGGTCCAGTTACAATCGCAGAAAAAGGAGATCAAGATCAGGAGAGCATAGATGGCCCGCCACAAACCCTCGGGAAAGAAGAAACATCTATCGCATGCTTTGAAACAGGCCCAAGCCGTTCCCTCTTGGGTGGTAGCTAAGACTGAGGGCAAAGTCAAGAGAAATCCGAAGCAGCGACACTGGCGAGAAACAAAGATCAAAGTGTAATGTAGATGACAGAAAAAGAAGTAGCGCCTGAAGACGACGCTCGCACAGAACTTTCGAAGGAGACCAGAATCGCTAAGCCCGAGGACGAAAAGGTGGAATCCACAGAAGAAGAAACGGTAGGACTAGAATCAGAGGCGAAAGGGCCCGAAGCACCAGAGGCTCCGGGAGTTGAAGAAGCTGCTGAGGAAGAGGAGGAGATAGAGATTGTTGAAGAGAAATTCTACGACCTCAATCTAAGACGTATTTGGACGGCTCCGAGAGAGAAACGAACGCCCAGAGCGGTGAGATACGTTAGACAATACGCTGCCCAGAGAATGAAAACCGATAACGTCTCGTTAAGCGAAGAGACAAACAGTCTTCTCTGGAATAGAGGAATCAGCAAACCACCTCGGAAGATTAGGATCCGCGTTGTCAAAGACAAGGAAGGCAAAGTTATCGTGTTTCCCGGTGAGGGAAAATGAATAGTGCCTATCATTCTCTCTGTAAGACTCGGTCATAGCCGAGAATAACCTTCAGAAAATCGTTTCTCAAGGGGCCGGAAAGACATGCTGACACCCGATGCGCAGTTGTAGCTGAGAAGAACGGTTTCGGGTACATCGCAGTAGCTGCTCATCGTTAAATCGATGAATTATTCGACCATCTGTTGAGGCGATTTTCATTACGAGCAAGGTAGGATCAAGTGTATTCATTGATGCCCCTGTGGAAAGGGTTTTCAGCCGTATCACTCAACATGACAGTTGCAATGACTGGCTAGAATTCGTTTCTAGCGCAACATACACTTCAAGTGAGAAGACTGGAGTCGGCGCTTCGGCACACCACTCGGGCCAAATCATGGGTAGAAAAATGGAATGGGATGGAAGGGTCATAGAATGGGCGGAAAACGATTCTATCGTTTGGCAAGCGATTTCCGGCATACCCGAAGCAATGAGGATGAAAGCCGTGAATCGTGTCGAGAAGGAAGGGGAGGGCACACGCTACTCTTTAGAAGTGGAATATATGCCACCTTACTCAATCCTCGGGAGGATCATGGATCTAATCATGATCAAGAGGAACATACGGAAAATGGTCCAACATTCTGCCCAGAACCTGAAGAGAATCCTCGAACGATTCTAGGACTACACCAAGGCAAAACCGTGTAGAAGCCAAGCTCTCCGGGGATTGTGGTTCTATGTACTCGATTATGATTCGTTGAGATGTCTTCCCATCCATGAGTACCTAGAAAATCCGATATCTGAGTTGAGCGAAGCGACGCGCTAAAGGAGATTCACGATTCGACTATGTCTGGGGTCCCCTTATCCATCCTGATATTCCGAGTCCAGTCTTCTTCTTTGTCTTGTCATTCACGGTTGGGACTAGTTCCCGCTTTCCAAGAAAGTTTCTCACCTCGGACACAAAGGTGTGCCAAGCCGGATCAGCTTCCAGCAACAAATGGTTCCTGCTCTCCAGCGTTACAAGACGTGAGTTCGGAATGCCCGCAGCTAGAACCCGACCCTCCTCAAGTGGGACGGATAAATCTCCTCGAGAGTGGATTATCAGGGCTGGAGCCTTTACCTTGGAAAGATTCATGGACACGTCGACCTGGCCGAACTCTTCCTGAAACCTAACCGCGTTTTCAGGCGAACAGGAGACTCGCTGAAGGTCATTGAACCATCGCGTCTGCTCCAATGTGCCATCGGGAATGAATGTGGAGGTGAAGTATTGGCGAATTGCTGGGTCATCATGGCCCCAACCATGCCTTATGAGGGTCATCAAGGCCTGGCGCTTTTCAATCGTCTCGATTGATCCACGCTTAGCCCACCCGCGTGCATATCCTCCGTACAGGATGAGTTGGGTAATTCTCTCTGGATGGCGTATCGCATATTCGATCGCGACAGCCCCTCCTTGAGAAATTCCAAGTAATGGAAATTGTTCCAAGCCCGCGGCGTTCACTACTGATTCCAAGTCTCGGACCCAAGCATCAAATGAGAAGTCGGGAACGTTCCAGTCGGATAGGCCACATCCCCTCTCATCATACCTTATCAGCGTGCTATCGGTTGACATTGTTTCGAGCCAGTGGCGCCATACGGGGCTTTGCCAGTCGAACTCTAAATGGCTTAGATAGTTAGCCGCCTTAACGAGCGGTGGTCCTTTGCCGACAACCGCATAGGCGATGCGTACATTGTCAGGCGTTGTACAAAATCGGGTCACCTGTCTCATACTGCTTCAACTCGTGTAGGTCATGATGGACGGAGCCAAGGATCTATAGAAGATCTGACACGCTGGTCCTAGATATAAGTGGGTAACATTGGTTGGTAAGAGTTAGGCTGTCTGACCTCAAGCCCGTCCAAGGTACACACGTGAAACTCGTGCAGCAGTTTCCGACTAAAAACCGGAATGGGGCCCTCAAAAAAGGCTCCGATTGGAGCCGAAACGTTCCTCCTATGTGGTAAGGGGTCTCTCCTTGAGATGAGGCACTTCGAAGAATGGCGCAAGAGTTGCTTTCACAGCCCGTTGTGCCTCAACGCTGAGTTGTTCGAAGCCCTTTCCGCAGAACGGACAGCTTTCGAACTCACGACGGTTAGCCTGTTTGGCGAACCATTCTCCACAGTGCCAACATTTCACTACTGCTGTAACGCACATTTGTTATCTTTCACCTCCCGTTTACTGGTACCATTTCCATCGCTTCTCGACGAGGTAGAAGAGAACTGCTCCGATTATCATTACGGTCTCCTCACTTGCAATCAGTAACGGAGTCAAAACTTCCAGAGGAATGTTGAAGAGTACATGCAACATTCATGAAACACTGAGACCGATGATGGCGGCGTAAACCAGTCCAGCGACCAAATAGTTTCTCTTGAAGGCTCTTGCAACTCCGTAGGCGAGTAATCCGCCAACGATGTTCATCAGGGGCATGAAACCTAGCTCGTAGACTCCCGCAAAGGGCGAGCTCAGGTTGCCCAAGAAGCTTCCTAATGCAAACGCGAAAGCTTAGATCCATTTTTTGGCAATGGCAGGCTTCAGACCCTCAGCAATTCTGAACTGCGCTGCGGCGAAGCTCAAACCTGGCAAAACCCAGACGAGGACAGAGTATAGTGCAGCAAAGACTGCCATCTGGGAGAGAGCCCTGGCGTCGAAGTATTTTCTCAGAAAATAATGTTCTTCTCTACGCAGTGCTTCTGTTATCTTCCGTTCTACCTCCCTACTCCGGGATTTGTTCGAGGCGCAACGGGTAGGAGGCCCCACTCACGCGCCAATAATTTCCAATGGACAACAGGATTCTGTTTCAAGACTTGCGAAAAACCATGGACTGTTTACTCCGAGAAGCGCGGTCGCTCTATAGGCTTGATGGATAGAATGGCTGTCCCCAGATGCTAGTGAAGTTTTCTTCGGTTTAGGCCGACTTAAACTGAGAGCCTAGAGGATGAGAGGAACTTGGCCCTGGCAATCTGTATCCACTCTGGAAATTCCCGGACTCTCCGATCGTCTACCTGTCCGTTTACCTTTGTGATCAAGGTCTGGCCGATAACCTGTTTGAGGACCTTCGATGTTCCTCCGAACAACTTGTCCAGAACCTTCCCAAACGCCTCCGGATCGCTTGCTACGGTCTTGAGGTCGAAGTAAAGGTTGAGTGCCTTCAAGACCTGTCTGCCGAGAGTCTTGGACATGGCCTGTCCTACGCTTGCTTGAACAATCTGCTCAAAGCTATCCTGAGTCATTGGTCGGGATTCTCCGAGGGGTTGACAGGAAGGCCGGGCATGCTTGGAGCGGACGCCGGGGAAGCCCCTTGGGGTAGCGCTCCGAAGAACTTGAAGGACTTGGCACCCACGAACACCGCGAAGGCAGCCATGGAGATGAAGTGAAGGAAAAGCCCCACTGTTCCGTAACTAGAGGCCGAGATTAGGCCGAGGTTAGTGGCTGCACGGGGCATCTCAGCGGCAGCCCAGATGAGGATGAAGACGGACAGCTGCACCCGGTAGCTTCCGAGATTCTTGCCCTTCAAGGCCAGTCTTGCAAATACGATGCTCGCCAGCAGGATTACGATCAAGGTATAGGTTTGCGCAGCTAGGATCCCGAGATCCGTCACGGGATTCCCTTCTTGGAGAAATAGAGTCCGAAGGCAAGGAGAAACGTTACGGAGATTGGGTCGAGCACTCCCATAGCGAGGGTGGGTTGGTTGAGGTCAAATGCCAGGTGATATGTGCCGTGGATTGTGGCAAAAAGGCCTAGCATCAGAGAAAGTATTCTGAGAGATTTCACGTTCAGCTTGAACGACAGGTATAGGGGCACGAGTCCGACAGCGAATAAGGCCCCGAAAGCTAAAAGGTTCAGCGTCGAGACTAGGTCCATTTTTCCGCCCTCAAGGGG
>Ga0209152_10000843_pt1 | contig 12972 bp, 16 predicted proteins | sample GraSoiAngelo_107_FD_185873 | JGI IMG/M metagenome (GOLD analysis project Ga0209152, IMG submission 185873) | Grasslands soil microbial communities from the Angelo Coastal Reserve, California, USA - 14_0903_09_30cm (SPAdes) (version 2) | ecosystem: Environmental > Terrestrial > Soil > Grasslands...
CCGGAAACCCTTACCCCCTGATCTATCGACAAGTAAATCGCATGTGTTCTCGTACCTAATCCGCCACTGATAGTGGTGTTTCCCAAATCCACCGTCTGACCAGACGGATTGGTCAACTTCAGGTCCATTATGATGCTGATATTGCCGCTTGAGCTGGACACGGTTGTGTCACTCGTCCTGACCATGCCTCCAGCCCGGACCGAAAAATAGTATTCGTATGCTGTTATCAATGAGACATTCGCGGTAGCCTGCGTAGCTGTGAGCGACCCCGTGGTCTCGCTGAAGCCCACCTTGGAAACCGGAACCATTAGGCCTCCGGCCAACGCCGGGGGAATCACCAGAACAACACCAGCAACTACAATCACTAAGAGTATCAGAGGACCTGTCCTCTTCGCCTTCTTTGCTGCAGCAGCTGACATTTCTAAGACCCGAGCATGTTAACGGATGATGATTTTAGACTTATGCAGAACGACACTGTCAATTCTTCGGTTGTTGTTTGGTGGGCGGTAGCTGCCGCCATCTCTATCTGTTATGTTCGAGGAATGACTCATTACAAGTTAGGCGGTCGTCGTATGAGCCTGTCACAGTGGGATGAGGGGAGTGACTCCGACCATGTGACGGGTCTGAACTTGGATAAGCGGTTGGGGCCACTCTAAAATTCCTGCCTGGCAATGGGCCAAGCTACCAGGCTACTGGCGTGAGGGGTCGGTTGAGGTTCGACCGTTCACTGCCGAGACAAGGCCGCGTGTCTATGAGGGGCAAGGGCTCTCAGGTGAAGCAATGAACGGGAACCCGACAACGACTGTAATCCTTCAGAGTCGATGAGAGTAAGCCTAGTCCTCGAACAAACCGAAGACTCAGCAGAATCACAGAACTGCAGATGCGAGCACACCACTCTTCTTGCCTGTTACCAGCGCCTCCGCTTGATTCCAAGCAAGTAAGCTCCATAATTCGTTCCTAGATGAATAGGGGGAGTCACCAATACCACTATTAAGATCGATAGCAATCTGAGCGGAAACACCAATTGTCCCAGGAGCAGACCCCCAAACACGAAATCCAGCTGATCCACGATCGGAAGCGGGTCCCCCGGTTTTATCCGGATTCGCCTCTTGAAAAAAGCGCCCAGCAGGTCACCGAGAACTGTCCCCAACCCGATCATGAAGCCGCCTAGCAGAAGGTGGCTGTCAACCGGTGATTCGGCAAGCCCTATCACGGAACCGGCGATTATTCCCGCGAATAGTCCCCTGATGGTCTTGTGAGCGCCGAGAATCCTCTGCCCATCGAAAAAGTTTCTCTCCCTATCCAAGGGAGCACCGCCACCGAGTAGAAGAGGGGCAGCGTTCGCGACATAGGAAGGCCCGATGAACAATAACGCATCCAGAGCTATTCCCAGAACAAATCGCCTAAAGCTTGAGCACGCCAGTCAACCGTGGACAGTTATGAACCAAACGCTACACGTCCTCTATCCCAGCTTCGCCGATCCGGAAAAGGGTCCTCGGACCACCCGTTTCTCGACCATCTATCTTCTCTAGAACAGCCTCTCTCACATCTCTTCGAGGCGTCTGGCGCAGTCTCAGAATTGTTGACGACCAATGTCTGAGCGAGCGGGTAGCAACGGGCGCAATAAGCCAGCTCCCACGGCTAGGCTGGCTGTGCACCTGCCCAGTTAGCAAGATGGTAACCTCGAATCTCGAAGCCAGATCTGAAAGATAAGCCAGCTGCCTGTTAAGCTCACGATTATTGACGAAAACCATTCCCGGCTTCTCGAGGTCAGCACGATAAAGACCCGTCACCGAGTCAACCACCAACAAAGCCGGGGTCTTAGACAACATAACCTCAAGGTTCTCCGTTATCCGGATCTGTTCTCGAAAGTCTTCCGGCTGAAACACCACAATATTCTCAGCAAGCGCTCTCCCTCGATCCAGGGATTCAAGCCTCTGGACCGAGAATGATAAGTCAGCATCAACGAAGAAAACCTTCAAGCCCATCGCCGCAGCCTCCAGAGCGGATTGCATCGAAAGAACCGTCTTCCCAGTCGACGCCTCCCCGTAGACCAAGTTGATCTTTCGAAGGGCAAAACCGCCCTTCAACAACCGGTCCAAGCCGCTGATCCGCGTGCCCAACCTTTCCATAACCAAGACCCTTGCGACTTGTCCTCGAGACCAAAACTCTGGCCGGATTGAATAACTCTGTCTAGGAGGAAGACTCTTCCCCAAGTTAGGCTCCAAACGGGCAAGACCCTCCTCATTGATGGTCCCGCAACCATAATTCTTGAGGCAGGTCGAGCCTCGGCACTAGGCAATTCAATCCGAATCAGTTCCCCAATTGTAATTGCAAAGCTGAGAAGAATCCCGATTGAGACAGATGACGAGGCTGTACTCCACCTCACAATGGGCGAAAACGGCTTTTACAGACAAGTCGACGGCTCGGCAATCCCCCCTAGCTGGCGAGAAGCAGGCGACATCCTCAGACAATCGCGAGGACTCGCCGTACTTCTAGGAGATGTCGACGTCGGAAAATCAACACTCTCCACCTATCTCGCCAACGTCTGCCTTGACCATATGATTCAGACCAGTATTATCGATGGAGACATCGGTCAAGCCGACATTGGTCCACCCACAACCACCAGCTCCTCCACAGTCTCCAATCACATCCTCCGTCTTGAGGACCTAAAACCTGAGCGATCACACTTCATCGGTGACACGAGCCCCTCCAGGGTCTCAACCAAGCTCGTACAATCAATCATCCATCTCAGAGACGAAATCACTGCGCGAAGCGAGTCGTTACAAGCTCCAACTCCTAAACTCCTTGCAACCAAGCCTCGTACTCGGCCTGAGTTCTAATAATGAGCTTGACCCCATCCTTGACCAGCAACAATACTCGACCTTGAGGCTCGAAGCTTCACGTTTCGCGCGGGCAAGAACCAGGGAAGAAAGGAGGAAGACGCGGGAAGAAGGATACAGGAGATTCCTCCAGAACCCCAAGCATATAGATCTCAACCTCAACACGATCAAACTCAGAATGTTCAACAAGTCTCGACAACAAAGAATCGATCAGGATTCAACACACAGAGGAACCCTTGCTGGACTGCTCGACGAGAAGGGAATGTTGCTCTCGATAGGAAGAGTCGTCCGAATCCAGAATGGAATCCTTCGAGTCACAACAAAGACCGAGGAGAGGCCGAGAATCGTGGAACTTGGAGCAGTTATTCTATCTTCAAGATTCGCTGAGGTTGGGTACGAGCCCTAGATCGAGTACGCGTCGGGAATCGAGTAGACGTAGATCGTATGCTCGTTATAGTTCTCTTTCCGTGACGGCTTCCAACCGTTGATCATGAAGTCATGACTTACAATCCTTGAACCAGGCCGTGCTTCCGATCTCAGCTTAGGCTTCAACCGCTCGTTCGCGTACGTCGTAAGATACAGCGTAATGAGAGTGGCATCTTTCAGGCCGGCTTGAAAAAGGTCCTTGTTGAAGACCCTCACTCTTTCGACCAGCTTGAGCTTTTCAACCTCTCTAGATGCCTGCTTGAACAGGTCCTCCCTGATCTCATAGCCAACAGCAGCCTTGATGCCGAAATCCTTGACAGCTGTGGTCAAGATCCGGCCGTCGCCGCAGCCAAGGTCGCAGAGAACATCCTCTTTGCTGGCTCTTGCAACTTCCAGCATCTTCTTGACAACATCGTGGGGAGACGATACAAATGGTGCACAGCTCATGAGAGTCACTCTGTTTCGAAGTAGCGTGGAGGAGCGATTCAGGCTATTTTAACTCTCTCCCTAAGGATCTGTCTCTGATAGTTTAGAACATGATCTAATACATTCACCAACAATAATAGTCGTCTATAATTCCGCTGCCATTAAGGTCCCAGATACAGAATCCTCATTACGATTGGTAAGTCCCAAATCGATAGGAAGGAGAAAGTGTGCCAAGAAAGAGAGAACGGCTCACCGTCAAATCTCCCGAGGACGAGTTTGCGGCCGGAAGTGATCAAACTCGGCAGCGACGCGATCCGCAAGAGCTCAAGATCTACATCAAACAACTATCAAAAGCTCTAAAATTCCTACCGCTTGGAAGCCGGGCATACTATGCTGTAACCGGAGAACTACTGAGAGCCAGCACCCAGTTGAGAGCCCTGGTGCCAGCAGGCACTGCCCCGAAGGGAGAGCACTAGCTCTATAGCTTCCTCTAGGCCAGTCAAATCCAACAAGCGCTCCGTTTTATCGCTCCCATTTGTTCTCAGGGTTCTACGAAATGACTATAAGCCACAGAGCCCGCGGAAGCCCGAAAGCGCATCTTCATGGCTTCTCAAATGCTCAGCGACACCAGAATACACGAGCTTGCACAAGTGGAACTGAAGGAGCCAGTCCTGATTCAAGGCCTTCCCGGACTCGGTTATGTCGGAAAAGTCGCTGTGGACTATTTCATCGAGAAGCTGAGGCCCGTGAAAATGGCGGAACTGTACTCGAGCTACCTGCTCTTCCCCGATGGCAACCTCGGCATCAACATCTCAGAAGATGGAACCTACTCTCTCCCAAGATACGAATTCTACGGATATGGTGAGAAAAACCCCAACGTAATCCTCCTCACCGGAGACGCCCAGCCAAGCGTAACCGGACAGTACGAGGTGGCGAGTGTCGTTCTCGACTTTGCGCAACGCTTCGGCTGCAAGGCTGTTTACACAATGGGTGGATACGGCACCCGCTCCGGAAACGATGTAGGCGCAGTCTACGCCGTCGTGGGGGAAGCTGGGCTCGGAGAACGTTTGAAGAGGATGGGAGCAAAACTCGCCAAGGGAGGAGCTGTCACAGGAGCTGCGGGCGTGATTCTTGGCATAGGTCGGCAGCGTAATTTATCATGCGCCGGCCTCCTTGGGGCCACAACAGGCGCTTACCCTGATCTTGAAGCGGCAAGAGCGGTAATCCAGATGTTGACGGGACTTGTGAGTATTCCAGTGGAACTGAAGGAGTTGGACACGGAGATTGAGGACATGCGCAAGAAAATGGAACGTTTCAGACATGCAGAGGTTGAAGAGGCCAAGGAAGGCGAGGAAAAGCCTGAGGAAGGCAAGGATCGCTACATTACGTAGCGAAGAAGATAATTCTGTCTTTCCAATAATTCGTACTACTCCTGACAAGTCTTCACCGCTTCGTTCCGTTTTATAGGAGAAGAACGCGAAGAGTGAGTTGAAGTGGATTTGCTCGAGGCAAGTCTGGAAAGGAATGGCGTGGTTCATAAGGTAAGCTTGCTCCTGGTAGAAAACGCTGTTTTGGCCTTCTTCTACGAGGATTCAATGAAAATTGGCACTTTGGCCGTCTCGACCCCTGGGTTACGCGAAGGGGGAGCAGGAACCTCGTCTGTTCTCCTCGGCGGGAAATATCTAATCGTCTCGCGGGCCCTATCGGAGAGGGTTGCGGCAGTCTACAACAAGATGAGCATCGTATCGATAAACACGAAGCTTCCGGAAGGCGAGGCACTCCGCCTTTATGCGAGCCTGCTGGATCGGGCTAGGTCTGGCTCTAGTGCCGACCGAGCTTCCCCTAAAGGTTGAACAGGAAACCTACCGCGATAGTGATGACCGTAGCGGCGAAAGTAATCGCTGCTACGGTATCATCTAATCTCTCAACGCTCATCGAATAGTCAACCTGCGGGTAAGTATTGAGAGAATGCTTTGGACGGTAGGGGAGAATGTTCGCCTATCTTTCGACATCTTACTCACTGAGAGAAGACAGTGGTGAGGCCTACGTTATCCTCTGTGTTACAACACGATCTACTCGTTGCTTTCCGCGATTCTTAAGTAGTCAAAGAAGACTTTTTGGCGTGTTGTCCGTCGCGTGCTGTCTCGCTTAGACAGTTGGCTCTAGAATTGGTGGAACTAGCGCCAGTTATTTAGCTTCGCCGGGGAAGGATCCTTAACCTCTACGCCATTGTGTCCGTTGATCCACTCTGGAACAATGACCGCCCGGATCAATTCCTGAATTGTTATTCCGCGGCGTTTCGCGATCCTTTCGAGCTCGCGATAAATCATGTCGTCGAGTGTTTGCATGAACTTAGGCAGTCTTGACACCACGGTTTCTCGGGATATCAATATCAGTTCACGGGTTGAAATAAAGTGCTGATGTAACTTGTAGAATTCCAAGGAAGTGACAGGATTGAGGCGTGGGAGTCTTAGCGTCAGTGGGATGTCTTTCCTGAGCGCGATCCTTCTCCAAGGATCTGGCGCGCGGCGATTTCAACCCTCGAACGATACGGATCCTTGGTGTAGACTCTCACTATGTTCATGAACGTTTGAAGAACTCCTACGATTCGGGACGCCTCGGATAGCGGGACTAATTCTTTCTTTCCTCTAGGCGAGTGCTTGAAGACGGGTATGTCCATTGGCTGCAGGTCTGCGGTATTGTGGTAGGGGACTGAAGGTAAGGTAGGGGCATCGATGATCACATCCTCTCCAGTAATCTTCGCCTTTCTTGCAATCTCTTTTTCGGTCTCATTGCGAACGCGTTCGTTTGAAATCATGTCGGACACTTTCTCTTCAGGGGAAAAAATCGTATGTTCGTAGGCGCATTTTAGGAGTCTTCTTGTTTCGAGGTCTTGCATGATATTCCTGGACTTCTTACACTCCTTCAGTTCTGTCCACACTTTGTAATCGTCGAGCTTGAGAAAATCCTCGGGTCTGTCAAAGTCCAACAGCCGGAGTTCATCCCTTGCAGCCTCGAGAGCTTTCACGATCATGATCTGAACTGCTCTGGACGCTTTGTGGAAGTATATTGTTCGAAAGGATTCGAATCGTGCGAGCAGGAAGCTTTCAAGCGTTGCTACTGCTGTTCCATCAACAGAAAGGTTGTTTTCTACGATGTCCATCGTGTATAGGAGGCGATGAACGTCGATGGAGCCGTACCCTGCTCCCGTGTGAAAAGAATCTCGAACAACATAGTCCATCTTGTCGACATCGACGCCGCTGTTGATTATCTGGTCCAGGAATGGCTTCCTTCTATCCGATAATTTTCCGATGGCCAATCTACTCAGAATCTTGGGGTTTAGTCCTGCGGACTCAAGCGTCTGGGCAATCTCCGTCTCATTTACAAGCCAGGGAACAAAATCTTCGTGATTCTTGCCTAGGTATTTCGCTAGGAGATGCTCGAATACATGAGAAAACGGTCCGTGCCCAATGTCATGAAGCAGCGCGGCTAGACGTAGCTGTTCTTGTTGGTGTTGAGGGACATCTATTGGGAGTGCTTGGGCCAGTTCTCCGGCCAGGTGCATCGCGCCGATGACATGCTCGAACCGGGTGTGATTTGCTGCAGGGTAGACGAATTCTGAGCCAGCAAGTTGCCTTATCCGCCTGAGCCTTTGAACGGGCTTGGTATCTATTACCGATCTCTCGGTCTGGCTGATTCTGACATAGCCGTGAATCGGGTCCTTGATGAAGCTCCCAGACTTCTCGGTCAACTTTCTCTCCAACGTTTTTCGGAGAAGGCAGCTAGTTAACTTCTCATTCACCTAATCGAAAAAGTCTCTTTTTATCCAAGTTGAAACAATTCGTACGATACGGAATCGTGCCTGGCGAATGGTCCAAGATAAGATCCTCTGCTTCGTATGTTCGGTGAAGGGTATCGAGAGCACGTTCGCAACCTACTACGAACTGCAGGATCATCTCTACAAGGATCATGATATGACCAAGGATCCAGCCATGGAGATTTTCGCAAAATCCAAGATCCCAGTCTCAAAAGCTGCGACTGGGCAGGACTCTAGCAAATAAGCCCGATTCTGAACTTTGGCACCTTTTCCTCAGCTGGACGCGCATTCTCTACATGAGGGAGTTGGAGAAAGCGCGGTTGATTCATCTGATAATCAGGAATTGGATGAAGGATAAGATGGCTGTGCCGACAAAGATGAGGGACACCGTGCTTGCTATGAACGTCAGCATGCTCTGCTGAGTGCTGATGCCCGCCGCGTTCTTTACAGCAAACACGCTGGCTATGCTTATCCAAACCGTGCTCGTCGCCCGAGTGATTTCGAAAACTATGGGGATTGGTCCAGACATCAGAATGAATAGAAGCCCTGGCGTCCAGGAGAAGAAAAACGGACGGGCGAAGCCCCAGTAGCCAATTCTTCTCCTGAAGAGTTTCGTGACTATTAGGAGAGATGTAGCTGACCAGACTAGTGCGATTAGGATGGCGGCGAGCAAGCCTATGAGTGTAATAGTGAGAGTCTCGAGTACTGATATTCCGGCGATGAAGAAACCGAAGAGGCCTAGTCCGGCGCCGTAACAAAGCCCGACTATGGCGACGAGGGAGAGTGATTGTGCTGTGCCACTGGGGTCATCTCTCAGTTCTCTGAAGGTATCTCCGTCGAATCTTGCCGCTTTCAACATTCGGGAGCCCATCCTTCGCAGGTTGAAGTCTTGCTTGGACCAAGAGTCTCCGGCCATTGTCCTAGTTTCCGTTTCTCTTTTTCTGCGAGTTCCGGCTCTTATCAACTCATTGGAAAAATCGCGATCACATGCTTGTGCATAATTGATTTGCTCAGTCAAATAGGCGACTTCTTGGAGCGGTTGGAGCCTAGGCCGACTAAATTGTCATCTGGATGAAGATTAAGATTAGCAGTCCAACAACTGACGTGAGGAGCGCTCGTTGTGTGTTGAAACCCATCGCACTCTTCAGGGCAACAAACTCTGCTGAGACTATCCAGGCCGAGGCGACGACAGCTGCTGCTACTATGAGTGGCCAAATTGGGATTGCGATTAGGACGAACAAGATGCCTGGTGCAGTCGAAAAGAAGAGGGGCCGGGCGAGCTCCCAGTAGCCGGTCTTGCCCTGAAACAGTTTCGTGCCAACTAGGAAGACGGTTGCTGACCAAACGAACACGGCAAAATCGGTTATGATCATGTTCGCTAGGGTTTGTGAGATAACGTAGTCGAGTGATAAGATGCTCTTCTGGATCCCTGTGAAAATGCTGTATCCAAGCCCATAGGATAGGCCTACTAGGAGTAGGACCGCGACAGCCTGTCCTGTCGCGCTTCTGTCCTCTTTGAGTTCACGGAACGTGTCTTTGTCGAATCTTGTGGTCCGAATGATTCGGGACCATAGCTCGTGAATCTTCTGCCTGGTTATCGGGCGGGATTGTTCCTGAATCATGTCTCTTGGCCGGTTCTTCTCGACTTGCCCGGTCCAGCCTTATCAACTAATAGTAGGAAATGTCACCGATCATGATGGCGACCAAGGTTCGGCCCATGTCTGCGCTGAAGGAAAAACTTGCTGAGAAGCCAACATTCAGGGTTGTCGCGATGCCGGACTTCTATCTAGACTACATTCTTGCGTATCCGGGCAAGCTTGACGATATGGCTAAGGCGATGGTTGGTGTTGCTGAAAGGGGAGGCGGGAACATTCTGGGATGGAATCACCTCGTGGGAAGGGGAGGCAATGCGTCGAACTTCTCAGCCCAGCTCTTAAAGATCGGAGCCAACGTGTCTCCGATAATCGAAACCGACGATTTCGGAAAACTTGCTCTCACTCATTTTCTGAAAGGCGCCGATCTATCCCACATAAGTTCGACCGGAGCACTTTCGAGAACTCTCGCCTTCGAGGCTGAATATTCAGGCAGACACGTCAACATCATGGCGAGTGATCCCGGATCTCTATCGAGTTTCGGCCCCGAGAAACTGTCTGATCTCGATAAGGAGATAATCCGGGAGGCTGACTTTGTCTGCGTTTTCAACTGGAACCAGAACTCGAAAGGAACCGAGCTGGCTGAGAAAGTGTTTCAGATCGCGAAGTCCGAGGGAAAAGGAGTGACTTTTTTTGATCCAGGCGATCCATCGTCGAGGGCGAGCGAGATTCCAGTGCTCAACGAGCGTGTCCTATCCAAAGGGCTCGTTGACGTTCTAAGTGTTAACGAGAACGAGCTTACCCAACTTGCCTCTGCGGTTACCGAGGAAACCGGTGAGTTTGAGGGAGAAGAGGAGAATCCGTTATTCCAGGCCGCCAGCGTCTTTAGTATGCTTGGAAGCAGGGTCGATCTTCACACTCCCGCCTTTTCAGCCACGTTCATCGACGGCCAAAGAGAAAGAGTCCTTTGTGCAATGTCGACTCCGTTGAAGGTTACAGGGGCGGGAGATGCTTGGAACGCGGGTGACATTCTGGCTCAAGGAATCGGGCTCGACCACAGGGAACGACTGGTCTTCGCGAACGCTACAGCGGCTGCATATATGCAGAGGCCTGATCTTGATCCTTGCTCTTTGGACGAGATTCTCGAGCGGGTCGTAGAGATAGAGAAGCTCAACGCTCGATAGTCATTCTCGGATCCTTCTTACCTCAGTGGACTGATGATGCGGCGCGGTCGGTTCACCACTCTTAAATTGGATATTGATTGATGAGACACGAAAGATGGATAGTCTGTGAGCCGAGAAGGTTCTAGAGAAGAAACGCGGGCTTTGAGCTACTGGGGAGGGAAGACTCTGTAGTTGCGCAAGGTCGCTGAGGGAGTCTACCGGGTGCCGGCAAGATCAGCTAACGCGTACCTGGTTGAGGCTCCAAGAGGTCTTGTCTTGGTAGACAGCGGGTTGCCCGGTAGTGAGAAGGGAATTCTCAAGGCTATCGCCAAGCTCGGAAAGAAACCTTCGGACTTGAAACTTGTATTGTTGACGCATCGGCACCTGGATCATATTGGGAGCGCTGGGGTTTTGAAGAAAAGGACCGGAGCGAAGCTTGCTTCACATCCGTTCGAGAAGCCCTACGCGGCTGGGACCCTCGTGATACAGGCTCCGAGCGCTTGGAGTCTCTACGGAAAAATGGTGAGAAAGCTAACCACGCTTGAATATTGGACGCTGAAGCTGTTTCGTATAATCAAGTTCCAGACCGCACATGTGGATCTTGCAGCGGACGAAGAATCCGTCTTGGAGGAGGTTGGTTTGGACGGCTCAGTGGTCTGGACGCCGGGACACACTAAAGGCTCGGTCACGCTTTTTCTCAACCAGTCTAGTGTGGCTATTGTTGGCGACTTGTTGCGGTCTCGTCGAGGCCGGCTCACAGAGCCGTTGCTAATGGAGAGTATCCCTCAGACTGAGGCGAGCATAAAGCGAGTCGTGGATTTGGGTCCCGAGATTATCTGTCCAGGGCACGGAAAACCATTACCAGCCTCGAGAATCAAAGTCAAAACACGCGCGGTGAAGCCTGTGATCATAGCGAAGAAAAAAGAAGAAGACATCGACCTGGAAAGCCTTGCAAAAGATCTAGCTTCATGATCCGTGTAGGTGCACAACATTTTCGTTCCACCCTCTGATTGTAATGGGATTTGCATCAAACAGGTTCTCGGAATCAATACGAGCCCGGTATCGCAAAGGGACAGAAGACCCAACAGGAAAAATAGTGTATCACCTACGAATTTACCGAAGGAGCGATGTCGAGACGTTCTTGAAATTCGTTCACATGATCAAAATGAACCAGAAAAGTCTGAGTATGCGAAAAGATGGTTAGGAAAAAGAAATAGGGACTTTGGAACTACCGTCGAGCCTTCTCCAATCGCTTCTCCACATCATCCCAATTAACAACATTCCACCAAGCATCAACATACTTCGCCCGATCGTTCAGGTAGTCCAAGTAATATGAGTGTTCCCAGACGTCGAGGACGAGTATTGGGGTGGTTCCTTGGATTGTTAGGTCGTTGTGTTTTTCGGCTTGGAGGGTGATTAGTTGTTGTGTCCATGGTTCGTATGCTAGTATGGCCCAGCCGCTTCCTTCGACTTGTTTGGCGGCGGTGCTGAATTGTTCTTTGAACGAGTCAAATTTGCCGAAGTCGGTGTTGATCTGGTCGGCTATTTTGCCGCCTGGTTTTCCTCCGCCGTTTGGTTTCATATTGGGCCAGAAGGTGCTGTGCATGGTGTGGCCTGAGCCGTGGAAGGCGAGGTCTCGCTCGATTGCTTTGGCGTCGACGCCTGCGAATCCTGTTTCGCGGGCTTTCTGGAGCTTGTCTAGGGCGGCGTTTGCGCCGTTTACGTATGCGAGGTGGTGTTTGTCGTGGTGTAATCGCATTATCTGCTCACTTAGGGTGGGGACGAGTGCGTTGTATGCATAGGGGAGGTCTGGTAGCTTGTATCTGTGATGGGGCATGAGCCTCGGCTGTTATGCTGTTGATAAAAAACTATGCTACGGTCTGTGTGATACTAGGTGGAACCACTCTCGCGTCACGAGACCTTTTGAACGATCCGCCTGAATTTTCTGATAGGTGTTTCTGTCTGGGCGTTGTTCCGGGTTAGTTTCTTCGAGACGGGCGTATTATGGGCTTGTCTATGCTTTTTCGATCTCCGTGTTTTCCCCAGTGGGTAAGCGTTGAATATTATGCTCTGGAATTCGTGGGCTTGGAATGGGGATCAGGGCTTGAAATGGGCGAATTTTTTCTTCCAGCCAACTGAGATGCTGGTGTTCGTGGAGGTTGTTCTGGTTCGTATAGCTTTTCGTGACCGGGAAACGGGTATAGGATGCCTATCGCGCCTAGCGTACTAGGTATGTAGCTTCTCAACGGTCCCTGATTGATGTGACGCGTGTGAAAGGAACGGAATACCCCTACCAGTTCGCCGATTTCCTAGATTTCTTATGCGAGAAGTATCATATGGATAGGAGCCGGTTGTTTGTCGAGTACAGTTCTAGACAGCCTCCCCCACTCAAAGGTACTAGGGCAGGCTACTACGAGGGACTGCTCTCGTATCGTGAAAAGAATGGCCATTCCGAGTTTCTGATCACAGTCTTCAAGGCCTCGCGCGAGCCTCTCCTAACCCTTGCACACGAGTTCGCTCATCTGGTCAAGAACTTAAAGTCCGGAAGCTTTGACAAACATCTAGGTCCCCCAGACGATACGGCCGAGAGAACCGTTGACAACCAGGCGATTGATGACCTAGCCGAGTTCCGGGAACTTGGTCATCCTTGACTCCCTTGCCATCAAGCACTGGGCATTTGGTTTTTTTCAAATCGGGACAGTATG